>JACKZZ010006201.1_pt1 | contig 20575 bp, 16 predicted proteins | sample 8027871 | NCBI WGS metagenome assembly JACKZZ01 (sample SAMN15724774, study PRJNA655200) | protist metagenome | isolation source: fluorescence activated cell sorting (FACS) single amplified genomes of... | place: USA: West Boothbay Harbor, Gulf of Maine | collected 2000-07-19
CGTTTATAATAATTGCAATTTCAGCATGTACAGCCACGCTCTCATCTGGTTCAAAGTCTCGTTCATCTTGTACGTTCATACATCAGAAAAATGGAAATCTGCAAGACCCCAAAATTGAAAATTTTCTGTTAGTTCACAACACTTCGTTCATATCGTATCATGTGCAGCCGGGCGTCTACAGTAGTTGGTCAGTTCAGCAGCACCTTCTCCATTTATCTTTTACAAATTCATAATCAGCGCGAAGATATCAAAAAATTATAAGATTAAGATGAATTTGTCGCGTTCATAAAAATGTCCTCAACGTCAAATATGTATCCATGCAGTACTAACACATGATATTTCTTGTCCACATTCTGTTTCTGAGCCAGGCTCACTACAGGTCGAATTTCAACTACAAACAGTTCATTTAGATTTATTTGTTCTTCATTGAACGACTAACTCTCTGTCTCTACTCAAGAAAGATGGTCCGCAAATCCTTCGCGTCAGTCGCATTTGCTGCGACACCGGCATTCGCTATGACCGTCCTCGACGCCGAGGTATGTGTTCATTTTTTTCTTCTATGCTGTATTCCTATGCATTCTGCCATCAAAATACTATATGATAAGATTTCGAATTCTATTCTCTGCATCTTCGACTTTGCTAGTCATCCTTAGAAGTAGCCAGCTCCCCCATTTTTTCTTAGCAAAAATTAGATTTGCATGTCCAAATCGATTTTCGCGATCAGGTGTCCAAGGCAGTCGAAGCAATCCAGAAATTGTCCTCTGAACACGGGCCACAATTCAAAGACGCACTGCAATATTTCAAAGATGCAGCACAGGCACGAAAAGATGCAACACGATCCAATCCAGATGGAGGTACAGACCAAGATGAAACAGTTAACAAGGTGTTCCGCGACAAACTAGACAAGATGAATATTCCAGAGTTCTCCGCGAAGATCTTGCCTGTTCTCAACGACTCACAAAAACGGAAAGCACTCGTAAAAGTATTAGTACGGGATACCGAACCGCTGTCGCTCCCTCAAACCATTGAGGTGATTATAGAGACGACGCCAGAGCCAGAAGACCCGAAGCTAATTAGAATCGACAGATCGTTCCTCGGTCCTAAGTTACCATCCACCTCTCCTTACGCCTCGGTGCGTCAACTCAAAAATGCGATCCTTAGCGCCGTTGCGAATATAGATACACCGGATGTCGAAGGCGAGCAGCCAAAACTCATGCTTAACGGGGATGTCTTGGACGACGACGCTTGGTGGCAGTGGTCAAGTAGGGATGAAAATTTCTCTCCGGGGGGCGACAGCGAATTGCGTCTGATGATACCAACAACTCATATTCAGCCACAAAGTCCTCCGCCAGCACAGTTTCTTGGGAAAGTAGTACATTCAACCACATCGCAAAAGACCCCGCAGCTGTCCTCTCCTGACACTAGTATTGTCGTGACAGTGACGATGCCAGGGTCAGAAGGCCGCCAGGTGACTATTGACCGGACCAACTCAGTTGCCCAGATCGAAGAATCCGGCTGTGGCCAAGCTGAAACTAAATTGCCGGATTCCTCCCCGGTGCATGAACTCGTAGATGCGATCGTGAGCAAAGTTGGGATACAGAATGAAGATAGAGAGAAGCGATTCATGCTAGTACGTGACACGGAGATCTTGGAAGATGATCAGCATTGGGTATGGAGTCGTGCTCTCTATCCGCAGCAAGGCCACCTGTATCTTAAGCGCAAACATGTTTCTTGGACGGAGTTTCTGGATGAGTTGGATGTGGATAAGAAAGAGAAGGGTACTTCGCATGGATTCATTATTTCTCATTGGTCGATTTTTTCACATTTGATTTTGAGGTGGGGTGTATACTAGTGTTATACGCATAGAGTTCTTCCGGACAGACATCCAAATAGATACGCCTTTCTCGCAAAACAAACGACAAGTAAGTTCCAAAAAACATCAAAATCAAAGGTGCGATTTCGACAGACGATTGGTTCAAGTTCCTGAAACAATTGGCCATCAGGGTGCATGAGACGGATTACAATTACTTATACGACCCAGAGAAAAAACCAAGTTTCTTTTGCGGCGATGACCCTCAACGTCAACCTCTAGATCTCGGCCAAGACCTTGCTCCAACACTAAGGAAGATGACAGAGATTGTGCTCAAGGTGAAACAACAAGAACAAGAACAGGAGAAAAAACGAGAACTGAGCTTGGCAGAGGAAACAGATGAAGGAAAACCAGGAGCAAGAACCACCGCGGAACCCGACGATGTGGTATCAAAGCAGGAAAAGCTCCTTCGGCAGGTTCGTGAGGAGGTTCGACAAGCTGCTGTCCGCTGGAACGCGGCGACGAAGCCGGGTAGCGACATAAGTTCCTTGGAAGAGTTTTTCAAAAGAAACCATTACCTACAGGGGCGGAAAGTGAACGACGAATTCCAATATACCTGGCCCCGCCACGGATCCTATGTGGACGAGAACCACAAGCAAAAGACGACAGCTCACAAGCTCAGGTATTTGTTGAGTGTTGCTCTCTCACATATTCGAGTGTTTGGAGAGGAGTTTGGCAGGGTGTATGCTGATCAAGTATCTTCTGGGACCTCAAAGGTCAACGAGTTGGGTGTTCCTAAGCACAGTGAACTTGCGCGTATAGATACGATAATGGAAAAACGCTTCGCGGAGTATGATACTCAGTTCGCGGAGTATGATACTCAGTATCATAAGAATGCTGCACCAGAAAAAAATGCTGCCGAACTCGGTATGTGGGACAGGATTTTCGGCAGCTTCTGCAGCGCCTGCGAGGTAAGGCGTGACGACTGGGCGATTTAGAATCCGGTCTGAGATGCTAAGATTCGTCAAACAGTCGTCACCATGGAATGTCAAACGATCGCTTTTTCTAGACTAGCAATCTCATAATGTGGTGCTTACTAATCGGACTGATGGCAGAGATGAAAAGTTTTTACGTATAAAGTTGTACTGGACGCGGATTGGTGGTAGAACAGAGGAGCGGAGCATTTTTTTTTACATTAACTTATGGGATCTTGGGACGGGTGGCAGGAGAGGGTTATTTTGAGCTATGAATTTTCAATCTTTAAGAACTTGTTGTGGTAGCTGAATCTTTTGAACTAGAAATTTTATGAGCTTGTGGTATCTTCGTGTTATTGGTAAGAGATTGTTATAAATCAGATTTTTTTTACGAACTTGTGGTAGCTTCGGATTGGTGGTAGAAGGTCTCGAGCTAAAATTTTACTCAGCGAATATCAAAAGTGATCGCGCAGCACATCAAGCAGTGATTGGAGCAACAGACAAGTACCTAGAGAACGTCTTGACAGTGCTGCGCGATTTCATTTTGATTTCTTGTTTCTTCCTTGGGAGGTGGGAGAGATAAAGAAGATGCTGAGGGGGACAGATGAGACAATTCTTATACACAAGAAAAAACAAGTTTTTTCTATTGACAAAAGCAACATTATAACTAGCTAATGTCATTCCAATTTCGTTTTACTATAGACCTTTTATATGGTTACGTTGTTGATAGGACTGAAATTTTGAAGTTTTCGCAGTTTGATTTTTTACCAGTACCGTTTTTGGGACTGGTTTTTTCATTTTCCGAAAAACAAATGGCAGCGTCGCTCATGTAGAGCGCGGACTGGCAAATTGATGTGCATGTGTTTTGCAGTGTTCTCATACATTTGAGTAAAATGGCCGCCGTTCACACTTCATACATCTGAGTAAGAGCGGGGGGAGTCCTTGACTCTTCTGAAAAGCAAGTCGAATCAGGCTGGTGTAGCTCAGTAAGAAAAAAAAGAGAGGAATGCCCGGCGGGGTTCATCACGTTTCTACGGCCATTCATTGCCGGTTCTGCCTTGCGGGGCTTTCAGTACCGTTGTCTTCTTTGCGAAGCATGAACGATTCTATTCAGATATCCTGCGATTCCTCTTTTTTTTTCGATCAGTCTCTCGATCCGCGCAGATATCTTGAGGTTCATTTTTTCACGGCTACGGTCCTGCGGCAGCATAGAATTGTCAGCCTCGTGTTCTCATACATTAGTTGTTTCACAAATGGCAGCTCTCAGCGTTGTGGTGGTGGATTGAAGATCAGGATCCACGTGATGATCATGTGGATGGACGGTGTATTTCACCTGTTTACAAACTACAAAGCGAGGAGCGACGTATAGGCGTCCTATGAGACGAGTTCGCATCGCATTGTGAGAGCTCGCACAGATAAGATATAGATCCTGATTGCGATGACAGCAGGCGGCAGACAAACTCATTAACAAACAAGTGTAGGACGTGATTAACATTAATCACCGAAGTAAGTACCTATAATTAAACTCATACCAAAAGCGATTTTCACTAGCTCACATAGTGACACAGAAATGACCATGGGTATTTTATCCCCACAGAAGATGAAGAAATCGGGTTTCCTGTCCGCGGCTCTCGTTTTATTCGGACCTATTGCAGCTTCAGGATGGTGTGCACGTGCTAGCAGCTCTACATTTGGCCATCCAGGAGACTATTGTTTGATTCTGTTGGACTCGTGTGGATCCAGTAGATTGCTCATATAGATAGATTGTTCATAGATTCTCGATGAGATGCAAATAGTTTGTGGCTCTGAGTTAATTATGATTGAATGGCAAGGGCATTTTGATGACATTTGTCTAGCGCGAATTGTTGAGCAAAGCCCATTCGTCCCATTTCAGCTCCAGAATGAAATCTTCGGCCGTTTAACCTACCCATTTCAAATAAACAAATATGATTGCACCATCCACAAGGAATTTTGCCGGCATAAAGAAAGAAGCAATGAGAGCTCGCACAGATGAGATATAGATTCCGATGGCGATTACAACAGGCAGCAGACAAACTCATTAGCAAACAAGTGTAGAACGTGATTAATCACCGAACTAAATACGTATAAGCTCATACCAAAAGCGAATTGCACTAGCGTATAGTGAATATACAGAAATGACCATGGGCCTCTCATCTCTGCAGAAGAAATCGGGCATGTTGTCCGCGGCTCTCGTTTTATTCGGACCTATTGCAGCCAAATGGGGTGCACACGCAGCTAGCAGCTCTACATTTCTTGGTTCTGACGTTGAGCAGGCAGCCGTCCAGCAGGAGGAGAACGTTGCTGCGCAAGTACAAGATGAAGTTGCTGGTAAACAATATTCTACACCTTTTACACTCTGTGAGATGCTATAGTCAATTGATATTCCAGACAATGGGTGCTTTGTACAGTGTGCTTTTGTCGTTATCTTCGCTCGTTTGACTCCTGCTCCTACTAGAGAGAAATTAAGTACAAATCATCGAGAAGTGTCTTTTCTACCCCCGTCGCATGGATGACTATGAGGACAAAGCCTATTATAAGTAACCCATTTCGCATCACTGCAATTCAAACAAATTTTTCAGCTGCTGACATCCCTGTCAAGGTCACTCTAATGAGTGGTGCACTTGTTTTTCAGGCATCCCTGCCGGTCACTCCGACCCTGCTCGATCTCAAGGATCAGATCTACAAGAAAACCCGGGTTCCTCCGTTTGCTCAGAAAATCGTCTGTGGGGCACAAGTACTTCAGGAGAATGACGATTTGTCGACATTGGGCGGCCTGACTGATCTGAAGCTGATCATGGAAGGTACAGTTTTTTCCTTTACGAAATTGCAGGACGTTGCTAGTGCTTTTTTTGATCCATCTTTGTAAATGTTTTGTTGGAGTACCGCCGAGTGTGGATGAATAGTAATCAAGGATTAGAGGGTGTTGTACTTCTCAGCCAGGGTTTATTACGTATCATAGGGGTTACACCATCTCTATCATTCATTTTGTTTCTTATTCTTTCAGTCTTCCAGAACGAGCATCCGGATGAGCTCCTTCAGTCAAACGACCCGCAGGGTATCTACGGATACCTGGCAAACAAAATTGGCCTGAAAATGATACGCTCCGTACCGGAATGGCACTGCAAGGACGACTTCAATGGAATACAGGACGTGTTCATACTGAAATCCACGTCGACGGAACCTCTAAAGCCGGAAGAGATGCACGAACAAAATGTTTTCCGGCAAATCTTGACCATTGTTGTTGCGTTATTCCATGCGGCTGGGGTCTCTTATGCAACAGAAATTGAGCCCGAGTTGGATCTTCCAAATTACACCGCTGACGATGAAACAGAGGAGCATGCATTGTGGGCCTCCCAGTGGATCGATGCAGTCTTAGAATCAGGATGTGACATAGAATTCACACATAATGTATACAGCCGGGGTCAGACTCAGACTTTCGGCCTGGCCGTTCTATCGAGAGGATCGGAGGAGGGCCCCGCAGCATTCTTCACTCTTACGCAAAACCCAAGCTTCGCTGGTGATGTGCGGGACGGATGGCGGGTGAGCATTCGTAGTGGAGAACTGATTAGTGGATAGAAAGAAGTATTTTTGAGAACACCAGGACTGAGCAGTAACAGAAACAATCGAAAGCCTTCATCATGGAACCTGTACAGCCAAAGTTTCATGAACCATTCAAAACAGTTGAACAACTTTGCACCTACCTGGGGCCCATATACTAGTCTTTGTTACTTAATATTAAGAGAGCATCAGATTAGAAGTCAAATAAATAGTGGAATGAAAAAAGCATTTTTGTAATGATCATGCAGATTATCTCGGCAGAGTAACAAAAATCGAAATCTAGTTTATGCTTACGAACAACTGAATTCATGCTCACTCCTCTCAGAAAAGTGAAGACGCACGTCACCTCTCGGTGGATGCGAAATGATGTGAAGTTCACATGACGATTTCCAATATCGCAGATGCGAAATGATTTGAAGTTCCCATGACGATTTCCAATGAGCTATTTCTTGCAATAAAGCAAAAGATTCACGTGTTTTCCCTCACTTCCTGCAAAGAGAAGATGCATGGTATCAGACAAGATATCAAAAGGTGCTACTCAAATATTTGTTTAAATCTCCTCAGCCTTGGCAAGCTTTCTATTGAAAAGTAGAGATTGGAGAGTTTTTTTTGACATCATACATCGAAACCCAGGCTGTTCGGAATCGGAGGTCTTAGGGCAGTACACGGAAAGAAGCACAAAAGAAAGAGTGGGAATATTTAATAATCAAGCCTCTTTACTCTAATTCGCCGATAGATTAGAATGAACAGCGCTTCAGCTTCGGTTGATGCGACAGCCCCCCTGAAAATCTCTTTTTCGCCTGTAATATATGGTACACGGTCCAGCCCCTCAGTGGTTGAAGGGTCCAGTTCACAGATTGCCGTTTTTTTCTAGACAGCGGCCCGCTAGCGAAATTTGTGAAATCCAATGAAGAGAAAATCCTACGGCGATATCTGTCCATGGTTCTTTTGAGAAATTTAAACGGCCCTTTAATTATCGTGGCTTAGAAGCGAAATTGAAAAATTGTTGACCTCGTCATGGCAACGCACCTTGGCTTTCCAAAAAGAAATTTCGTCGGCCACTTAATTAAATCTATCGACTACATTTGAAACACGTACTAAGTAATATCAACGCACAAATTCAATGGCTATCCCTGGTATAGATTGAAGATTCCAGATCGATTGCATTTTTTACACCAGGGATCAGACAAACTCATTGGCAAACAAGTGTAGAACGTGGTTAATCACCGAACTAAATACGTATAAGCTCATACCAAAAGCGAATTGCACTAGCGTATAGTGAATATACAGAAATGACCATGGGCCTCTTATCTCCACAGAAGAAATCGGGCATGTTGTCCGCGGCTCTCGTTTTATTCGGACCTATTGCAGCGGAATGGGGTGCAGATGCAGCTAGTAGCTCCACATTTCTCGGTGTTGACGCTGAACAGGCAGCCGTCCAGCAGGAACACGATGCTGCTACGCAAGAAGCGGCCGTCCAGCAGGAAGACAATGTTGCTGCGCAAGAAGATCACGTTGCAGGTAAACGATGTCTTGCATTTTGAAACATTTTGGGAAATTCCGTCTGCACAGATGAGATATTGTTAGTTTCTTTTGTCAGCCGTGTCGGCCAGTAAATGATTGTTGCTCGCCACAATTGCTTGCATGTTTCCCAATTACAGATTGCAAAGGACATGTTTGAGCCCGGCGCATGACTAGCTGCGTACAGTTACAGACCATCTCTGCAATGCAAATAATTCTTGAGGCTCAGCAATGCAACTAACTTTTTAGGTCGTCCGATTCCTGTCAAGGTGGTCTTTTTGATTACTGGTGGATCCATATTCGAAGCATCCATGCCAGAGCCGCCAACCCTATTCGACATCAAAGAGCAAATCTTCAACCACACGAGAATTCCGCCGTTTGCTCAGAAAGTCCTTTGCGGATGGGAGAACATCAGCGAAGACACCGATTTGCTGGCACGAGTGGACCAACTGCACGATTTGAAGCTGGTGGTTGACGGTACAGCAAATTTACATGTTAGTATAGGATTGCTCGTTGGGCCAGATCTTCAGTGACCTAAGACTTTTTGATCAGTGAACTGTTCCTGTGATTCATTCATTGACGGTAAATTATTCGAGTTGATAGGACTCGAAGGTTGATTCGCTGTATCTTTATTTTACGTCCGTATGTGCACTGTTCTCATGTATTCTTCTTTCAGTCTTCCAAGGCGAGAACATGGATGAGCTGTTCCAGTCAAACGACCCGCAGCGAATGTACGAGTATCTGGCATGCATTATCGCCAGTAACATACAATCCGTGGGGGCGTGGCATCTCGATGCCCCAGAAGACTGGCTACTGATCAGGAAGAAGTACGGGTTCAAATTGAAATCTACTCCGATGGAGTCGCTGGAGAAGGAAGAGGTCCATGAACAGAATGTATTCAGAAAAATCCTAACCACGGTTATCGCGCTATTCCATGCGGCTGGCCAATCTGTATCTGATGCAAGAGTGATGCAACCCGCCTTGACTCTGCCAAATTATACAGCTGACGTTGGAACAGAGGAACACATATCATGGGCCTCTAACTGGATCGATCAAGTGCTAGGAGCAGGATACGACTTGGAGCTGATAACCAGACCAGCCAACGTTCTCGGTCTTTTGCCGCACGAAAACAGTACTGAGTGCCGTTTCCGCCTGACGGCTGTGCCGAGACGACCAGAGGGAGAACCTCATACCAGCTCCACTGGAGGGTCCTTCGCACACTTCGGTCTGTACAAAAACAGCCTATTCCGCGGGGGCGATTGGGTATTGAACGTCTTTGATTATTGACCTTGCCTGTATCTTCGAAAAAACAGGTGTCTACATCGGCATTGAATTGTGAAACTATAGCTAACACAGGTGACTCACCAACAAAGTTGGGAAAGCCAAATCTAAATCACATTAATATGAGTCTGATAAATAGTGGACTAAGAGAAGTATTTTTGTAATAATCATGCACATCAAGCCAGTGACAGAAGGATATTTATTCTATATGATAGCCGACAATTGAGTGAATGAATTTTAGAACACAAGAGGGCGAAATTAATTGGAGTGGATTTGCAGATACAACTACATTTCTTCATTGGGTGTGCAGATAATTTTAATTCTCAAAAAATTCGAATTATGTACTAGCAGTCGTATCTATGAGCCCTGACAAATTATACATCAATCATTTTCGTTGCCACATTTTTGATCCGCATGGGATTTAGAATCCTTCTATAGCTTGTCCATCTCTAACCCTGATACCATCATGCTCATTCCTCTCACTCCTCTCAGAAGAGTGAAGACGCGCGTCACCTCTCGGTTGATGCGAAATGAAGTTCCATTATACGATTCCCAATGAATTATTTGTTGCAATAAAGCAAAAGAATTATTACGTGTTTTATGAAAGTGTTTGAAATCTCCCTCCCTCATTGCAAAGAGAAGATGAATCGTAAAAGATATGAAGATGTCGTCTATATCATATGTGGCGTTGATTACAGATATTTGTTGAAATTTCCCTCAGCCTTGGCGAGTGCTGTATTTAAGAATAAAGGTGACTGGTAGAAGATCGAACGACGGCATGCGTCGAAACGGAGCGAGGTTGGTCGAGACGCGAACGCTGTTCGGAATGGGAAGACTTTAAATGCCTCAGTACACGGAAACAAGCACAAGAGAGAGATTGGGAATACTGACTCCGTTCGTATTTTTTTAAGAGAAGGAACTGAATGGAATCTGATCGAAATGAAAATCGCAAATCAAGCCGGAGAACGAAATTATGAGCGGGATATCCAGTGAGAGGACATCAGTCAGACAATCAAAATACCCTTGTCAATGTCAAAAGCCTCAATCGAAATTTAAGGATTCCCAAGCCAAGACGAGAGAATCGAAGTATCCTTTGTAATCTCAGAATCCAAGAGACAATCAAAATGTTTTTCCATCAGCATATATTGACAATCAGACAATCCAAATGTCGAGATGAGTGTCGTGCAAGAAGGATTGCTGTATATCTCGGTGCGTGCATCAAGACTCTGTCATTTTCATGCCCCACTCTTCTCTTTCGATTGATGTCGATCAGTAAGAGCGTTCGAATATGATGCTTCATGCTTTTGTAGCGTAAATGTATCCCCTTTCCCCATCATAGTATTTGTAATTTGCCCTCTCCCATTATAAGATTTGTATTTGTCCCGCACCCCAAGAAAATTCAAAATGGAGCATTTACGCGGTAGATCCTACTGCGCTGTCCCGTTCCAGCGACACCACTACCTCGCTGCCGTGGTATGGTTCGCTTTTCTTGTCGGAGGGGTTATTCATTGTTTTCGGGAATGCCGCAAGGGAACCGTGCCCTATAACTCAAGCTCTGAGGGTATAATTTTGTCTAGAACTTCTCCGTCTATCGTTCTGGCGAGTTTATTTAAGTATTATGGAAAGGAAATATATCTTCTGTAGTCTGTGAGCGTCACTCTTGGATTTTTCTCTACTCATGAGCATCTTCTCAGACGTCGAGGGTTTCTACTGCTACAACTTTTGATGCATAGCGGTTTCACACATATTCACGGACCTCCCAGCTAATACCATCAAAAGTATTTCCCATCCAAACTTCCATTTCACACAGGCGACCTCGGTGCAGTCCGCAGAGCTCAAGAGCGTTTTCGTCTGCAATACCAAGCCATGCAAGTCGAAATCCTCCCCTACACAAAAGATCCCAGATCCGCCTGGGACGTTAATCCCGTATGGAGCGAACTTGTCAGCTTGATCGCTACGGGAGGTATCGAACTAACCAGCGAGGATGACGTACTAGATGGTGAGGAACGATTCGATCGTTGGCCCAAACTCGATGCTAGTTCTAGCAGCAACTGGTTCGAGGCAGTAAAAAAAGAGGAATTGGGCGTGTGTGGCATCTCCTTCGAGAAGGATGGGAAACTTGTACGCTCTGGTAGTTCTTCAGAGGAGGGTGATGAAAACAAGAAAGACATCCCAATCTACCTCCGCAGTCTCGCCAGTTGTTTCCCAGCGCGCATCAAGGACTGGCGAAAATCTCCAAATCTGCACAATGCAGAATCTTCAAAGCAGCTGCGGGCGTTGCGCGCTTTACGTGTCGCATTTCTCTTGAAACTAGCCCAAGAGACGGATTCCGATAGTGACGTGTTTTCCTCGCATCGATGGAGGCTCGCGAGAGTTACGAACAATAAACACCAAGCGGTAGTCGACGTCTTCGGGAAGGAGGCGTTCGGAAAAAGCAGTTCGTTCAGTGGATCGAGTTCTTTCAGCAGTGACTACGCATCATTCTCCTCCTCTAGTGGTGAAAAAGAAAATCGGTTCTCCGCTCTGCTCAAAGACCATTCGTCTTCTGAAATAGAAGCTCAACTTTTATCCTATGATATTACGCCTTATCTGTTTGATTCTGAACAGGCAAAAGAGAACGCCCAAAACGCCCAGAAATTCAAGCAGCCCCTCTATTTCATCTTCACCCAGGACATTTCCACTTTCTATGATTCCGGAATCACCAACGGTCCTTTGGGAATTCTGCATTATCTGATGCCAGGTATCGCAAAAGTCTTCCCACAAGCCTCGCCAAAAGATCAAGACTATTTGCTTATCCACCCCTGGGAGTATTTCGCGGAAAAAATCTCCGGTATTTTGGATCCGGTCATTCACCAATTAATCGCGTTTGGCTTATTCTGGGTCTGCATCGTGTACGGCATCGACTGTTTAGCGAAGGGGTGCTTTTCGTCGTGCTGTTTGAAAAGTAATAAGTCTGGAAGTGAAGAGACCAAGGGTACGTGGCGAAGTCGGGACGCGATCATGGCAGACATAGCAGCGATTGATGAAGCTACTAAAAACAATGACAAGAATATTGACGAAGAGCATGAGAACGATGATGAGATGAGCAAAGAACAACAAATCTTGTTCCGCAAGCAACAAGAAAATAAAATCAGGGAGGACAACGCTTCCAACACGCCTTTGCGCATCAATGGCGTCCTGATCATGCTCATCGGATGCATACTGTTTGGTATATTATCTTCGGGTGTTTGTTCTTTGTCTACAGAACGTGCAGAGGCATTCTTTCATATAGCAGTTTTTCCAACAACGTTTTAGCTTCAGTACATAATGGTCAGACGTCCAGTGATTTACTGTACGACTCTGCACGTGATTAAATTTGAGAACCATGAATTTCTTCTCAATAAACTCAAAGGTTTCCTCCTTGCCCCCGCCATGTATCTCGTGTTTGGTTGTTTTCACGCCACTGTTATATACATCGTTGGGCCTCGGGTAAAAAGAACAGGCACACACGGCACAGGGAATATTTTCATCTTCTTCTTCACGATTTGGATCATCGATTTGTTACTCTGCGTGTTGGGCGAGTCCAAATATCACATAACGTTTCTAAAACCTGATCCTGACGATGGTTCAAAAGAAGTAGAGAACAGCAACATGGACAACAGGGACCCCACCTTCCCACATGTCACTTACCCATCTTTGTTCCGATACTACTTACCATCGTGGCTCGCGACTCCGAAGTTGATACCTGAAGATCAAATTCCGTTGCCGCATTTCGTTATTGACCTACTCTGGGGAGTCGGCTTGCAGTAATATCTGACCTTTGCTTGTGTTTTTGTGTAATCGGCTTGCAGTAATATCTGACCTGTGCTTTGCTTGTGTTTTTGATGTGTCTTTTCTCCCTATAAAAGTTGACCATTCTGAACTATAGTCCATTTTGCCCTTCGAGAAGTCTAGCGTTTTTAACATGTGCCAGCAGTAACTATCAGAGAGAGATTTGTAGGTCGAGACTTCCTGTGAGGGGCCTTTACTTCCTAGTGAAAATCTGATTTGAAAGCACAACTCAGGTATGGCTCCATGGCGCGGATGTTTTTGCTGAGGATGATTTCCTTTGGGTTCGACTATCTGAATGCGGTGGCAGAGAAGGAGTCTTCGATTCGGAATTTGGAAACGAAGGCGGAATACACACAAACGAGTGAAACGCATTTGCCACTACGCGATTACACAAGCTTCTGCGGATTCATAACGTATTTGATTTTTTTGTTGTTGGGTCTTCATAGTCTGAAAAGCAACTTTTTGTTCCATCAGATTGAGTCTATTAGTACCTGCAACATAATGAATTCACAACAGCGTCGATGATGTCTAATTACCGTATCACACTTCAAAACCTCACAACAGCTACATGTTTTTCCCCATGGGTCTCACTACGTGGCCACTCGCGTTTAATACTTTCGTGCACTTTTTGCTGTATCGCAAGCAGACGACGTACACCTGTGGAGAGATATTGCGATACGGTGTGTGGTCGTTGATCGGTTTGTACTGGACCGCGCAAACGATGCTCGCACTTTTTCCGGGCATGCGCCTCCTCGTGCAACGCCCGACTGTGAGTTATGGAAGGGACATGATGGCAGGGTATGATTTATTAATTGGTGTCTTATAGGCTATATTGAAGCATGAGCAAGTTAAGTCTAGATGTTCAGTATAGTTGAACTGGTGCAAACAAAAAAAGTATCGGCGCATAACAGATTGAGTACGAAGAATTTCTCGAAGTATTTACCCCATGTCCATGATTCCTGAATTTCTGAAAATCATTCCGCAGGTACGACCTGGAAGCTTCGTCGTCCATTTTTGATCTCCGTCGGCACAGTCTCCACCTGACGTTTCTTGGCTTTTTTGGCATCGGCGAGGTCCATGATCCGACGCTGGACTGTCGAAATTCCGAGTTTTGGAGACCAGATTTGGTTGCGGGACGGGTGTTTGGAGATTCGTCAGGGAATCTTGGAGGATCATTCTTGGATCACCAGACTCAGACACCAGAAACAAGCAGTTCATTATTGCCATCAGCTAATTCCTTGTTGTCCTGTTACGATGTGATGTCGATCCGCCCATTGTATGATCGCTTGCTCGCATATAACTTCCAAAGCCCCTTCGATTTCATCACGTTTTTTTACATGATGCTTTTTTTCGCCGGCGCCAACTGGTGGATCTGTCTGATGATACTGTGGCGGGGGACGCGATTCTTTAATCTTCTAGCGGGCATCGACTCGCCAGAGAGTATGTTGGCGTGCATTTACTTGAATGTTGGATTCACGGATTTGTGGCGCACGTGGCATGCGGCGTTGAATTTGTTCGTGATCAAGTATATTTATGTGCCTTTGGGAGGAGCCAGCGCGGGAGTCTTCGTGCTGTTCGCGAGCTTCGCGTTTACGGCGTATACAATTTAGGATTTTTTTTGAAGTCTTCGTGCTGTTCGCGAGCTTCGCGTTTACGGCGTAAATGAATTCATTGGTTAGAAGTTTGTGCTTTAGTTCTGTTCGCGAGCTTCGCGTTTACGGCGTAAATGAATTTATTAGTTTTAGAAGTTTCGTTTGTTTATTCATTGGTTAGAACTTTCGTGGTTACAACTTTCGTTTGTATTATTGTGGCATGCAAGTCCTCTCATAGAAAGATCGATGTCTTTTTTTGTTATCACACATCCAAAGAAGTTTCATCACATCTCAACACCAACGGTTTTCTCCCCAATTTCAACAGATATTGGCACGAAACGAACGGTTTTATCTCCAGAACGCAATGGTATATGTGGGCCTTTTTAAACGTCCTTGGTCTAATCGTGGAGAGAATCTTGACTGCTCGGTATCCAACGACTCGAGAGGAGGCGGAGAAATTAGCCAAGGCCAAAGCAGCGCGGGGAGTGCCTGTTTTATTGGAGGATAAACAGAAGAGAATTAGTGAGGTGTTTGTGGAGAGGGGGAGTGTGGTGCGAGTGAGCTCTAATGTCGCTGAAGCAGAAGCGGCTAGAGCACAACAAGATGAGGGAGAACAAGAAAGGATTTCCCAAGCATCTTCTCATCACGTTGAGGATGACTACGGCCAGCTGGAAATAGTTCAACAACCACTATCACCTGCACCAACTCAATTACCAAAATCCCCACCAAAAACCATCACTCCCAAATCCCCAACCCGTCTACCACAAAGAACCCCTATGGATCTCTATGAAGAAACGGGAAACACAAAGTCCACGATCCGCATACGAACTCGCACGCGAGGCAAAGCACCACCGAATACAATGTCAGCCAACACAATGTACTCTTCTGGTGGGACGATGAATTATGCGACTACATCAGGTTTGAACGCAGGTAATTATGCACAAAATTCAAGTTTCCCCAACCTAAACAACGCGATGATGAACCCCAATATGAGCACCACAGGAACACACGGCAGCTCTAACTCCACTTCCTTCAATACTGCACGGCAATCGGTCACGCCGAATTCATCGACCAATCAACAACCTAGCATTCAATCCTCTATTAATCAACAACCTAGTATACAATCCTCTATTAATCAACAACCTAGTATTCAGTCGCGATCCCCGCAACCAAAACGGTCTTCCTCTATGATCATCCAACAGCGAGCGCAACCATCGTCGACCGACGGCACAACTTCTGGGCAGCCTCAAATGGCGTCTAGTGGATCATTGAGCAATCTCGGCGGTTTCTTCTCCGAACACATCGCCGCGCCGTTGGCCTCTGGAGGATACAACTCTTTGATTAGGCAAGACCTGGACGTGAAGACCGAGGAAGACATCGAAAATGAGTTAGTGGAAGAAAATATGATCGAGAAGGTTGCAAGTGCGGATAACATTGCAGATATGGTAGATGTGATCAGCCCTCGGAGTGGAACAACGATGAGGAGTCGGAGGTCGAGGACAGCCAGCAAAGGCAGTAAATTAGAAGTGATCGATGATGACGACAATGAGAACGTGGATGTGGAGCAAGAGGAGGAAAGAACTGGATTTTTAACGTATGAGAAACATCTTTCCTTGAACGCGGAGAAGAGGGATCGGACAAGAAGTATGCATTCGAGTAAGACGTCTGGAGCTGTGGGAGAAGAAGATGGGCAAAATGACGAAGAGCCTTCACAACTTGGTAATTATGAACAACAGGAAGAGGCTCCATCACAACTTTTGTCCATCTCTGACATTTCCGATTCTGCTCTCGCCGCCAATTACGATAAGGTCTACTTCATCAAGGGATGCCTCACTTATTTTCTGGTCTGTGCACAGCTTCCGGTATTTTTGAACATTAAAGCTCTTGCGAATAAATTGTGCAGTTTTATGATATGTCTTTGGATTTTTTGGATATAGTCAGAGCAAAGCGTGTTTTGGCCTCTGCTGAATGTTGTAAAAAGCACAGCGAAATGAATCAGTCAGATTTGCATATCAGTAAGATCATGATAGTGATCATACCCATTCTCCAATACTCCCCATATTATCCCAATCTAGGTCTTTCGCGAATCCTCTTCGTGGGGCTGGTTGTTGCTTCCCCGAGCTGGCTTTGAATCCTATCTGTCTGGAGAATGGTGGATCAATTTCTTCCTTTACAGCGGGATTCATTTGGGCCTGATTCTCACTCTAGGAATCACTGGAGTGTTTGTCGGAGCGGTCCGGAAAGAAAAGCCAAAGGAGCAGTAGAAACACTGAGGAAAAAAGAGCAGGGTCGGAGGACGATGTGAAAAAACGTCTTTAGTTCGTAGCGTTTGAAGAAGGACGTATTTAAACATGTAAACAGTCTGTATTTGTCATGTAGTAGTTGTTGTAGATATTGATTCCCATATTGCGGTAGAAACATGGTCTAATCCCCTGAAGTTTTGTGATTAGTGGCTATTAGATTTAGTCGTGTATTGTTGTCTCCTAGTCGTCTGTTCTAACGCCAGAAGAATTTGAAGAAAGCCTTGTGACGTTCGAAGGATTTTGTCAATCATGGAGGATATCGTTTTTACAATCTCTATCTGTAAATACACGAAGAAAAGGTAGTGGTAAGCCGCACAAAAGGCGCGACGTCGCACACCGAGTACTGAGTAGACAGTCATTATGAGATCTGCATACCATTTTCATTCTATCCCCTTGTTCATCCTGTCCTAAAATTCTTGTGATTGTGAAGATTCAGAAACTGTAGATAAAATTTGAGTATAATATGTGAATGCGAGGAGTTGTAAATTTAGTACGGATATATCGGAGATAGAGAATGCGATGATAGGGCGCGATACAGCTAGGGGATTCTGCCGATTTTGTGAGTGTATCGTATTTTTATGTCGATCAGATGGACTAGAGTGCGTTTTTTGGCTCTGTTGATTGCACCCTTCCACCCGAAAAGTCTAAGAGCGTCATTATGAATTGAACACTGAGTAGATTAGAAAAAATGTCGATCCTCAGCTTTATTTGAACAGGAAGGAGACGAGAAAAAAGCGACGAAACGAAACTGTGAAAAAAGTTTCTGTTCATTGCAGACGCTCGAGGGAAAAAGCAGCAGCAGTTGCAAGAGCATCTCTTTGCTGGTGTTTGATGGTCTCAAGCAGGTTGAGAGAAAAGAGAGAACCTGCTGTCTGTCCGACAACATCATACTGTCGTACGGAAATTCAAATGTCTTCACGATCATAACGGGCGCATTTCCTGGACGAAGAAGTTGAGTTCTCGAGTTGCGCATGAGAGCACTAAATTCTCGTCCCTAGCTTAGATATAGCTTGTAAAAAATTGAAATGCTAATTTCGTGCGATCAGTCCTCAGCAGTGAGTGACGATATATCGTTCCAGACTCAGCGAGAGAAGATGGCTCGATAGTACACGACAGGATGGAGCCAAAATAGCTTTTACGACTCAAATATCATGTCTGTATTCTTGCAGGTCATTCATTCCCATTTCCCCTGACACCTTCCTCCTCTAGCTTGAGATGCTGCAAATAATTTTCCCCTGTTTTCATCCCCTCCCTGATACCTAGTGTCTATCTCTTTTCTGATTAGTTTGTTTGTCTATGTGGGATCTTCATTTTGCCCCTGGAGAATCATGACACCCCCATCTATTGTAAGGCAGAGGCGGTCTTTAGTAGAGACAGGGCCTTGTCAATACTCTTTAATATTTTTGATGTCTATCTCTAATATCGTTTAGCCTCAGAGTTGAAATTGCAAAAATAGGCAAGATGATGTCAACCTCGTGTTGTGCTCGGAGACCATCTAGCACTCTTCCTCAGAGAAGAACGTCCCCGTCATCCACTTCTCCTATCTCCGCCACAGACTACCTTGCGGTGACCATTTACGTTCTACTAGGACTATTTGCCTGGTCTCAGCTCTACTTCGCGTACCAGAACATCAGTCGTCCGACTGAGAGCTTCAGCAAGGTGGAAAACTGGCCAAGTCAGGAACTGATGGGGGATTTGTTTGAAGATGGGAGTGGGACACCTTCAAGTAGTGCGAGCTCAGCTGCTCCGTCCACAAAACATAAATGCCTTCCAACATGGTTGGGTTTTCAGCTCGATTGGATGACTTGGAGTTGGGCCTACGGACTGCATCAAGACCTTTTCAACGAATGGACCCACAACTGGATGGTCGCGTTGAGTTGCTGGGGTTCTTCTTCACAGCGTCAACATGGTCAAGTTGATGGTCAAATGGAGAGCACCAAACAAGATTCTAGCAGTTTCCTTTGGACCACTCTCCAACGTATCTGGATGTTTGGGCTCTGGTGTTTCAAGTTTTTGGTGTTTTTGATTCTTGCCTTTGCGACCCCGAACTTGATCTACGAGGTGTATTGCTTGAGCCGGCTACCAGGCTACGGCTGTGTCTACGAGGACGGAGTATACAAAGCAAAACGAGCGGTGGACATCGAGAAGTTGAATGTGTATGCGGCGGAGACACAAATGTTGAAGGCACAAATGGAAAGTGGTGCTACAACTTCTTCTCAAGAAAACGCATCAAAAGGAAAACATCATCATGTTGGGAACAAGACACATCAAAAGGAAAAGCCCCTTTTTCGTCTTCTGACCTGGAATGTCGGGTTAACGTTTGCGGAATTTTCGCTTTTTCACCTCATACGGCTCCTGGTCATCATGAACCCGCCATATTCAGAGGAACGATTGCGCTACATACCGAGAGGGATTTTGGAATTGGGAAGAAGAAGAGCAATGTCTGGGCAAGGAAAATCAACTACAAGGAAAACGAGGTCTTCAAAGAAATCTTCTGAGACGATGCAATCTTCTTCCAAAACTAGCTCTAAGACCATGTCACAGCAGCAAGACACCAACATCGACCGCTCTCTCCTCCCCGACATCATCTCCATTCAGGAATTATTCCGCCAAGAGCATTTCATCCACATCTTTGAGGCGTTACAGGATTTTTACCCGTATGCTGCACGCATCAATTCTGGCTCTGGTTTGTTCTTCCACAACGATCTAGCGTTGTTCTCGAAATTCGAAATCACTGACGCGACATTGCTGAGGTTCCGGCGAGAATCGTGCCTGGAGACCATGATCATGAGCAAATATCATCTGAGGTGTCAGGTTTCAGTACCAGATGTTTGCTTGGGAGGGACTACAAGCACGGGAGATAGTAGTGTTGTTCCTCGTACGACGTTGACGCTCTACAATTGTCACACGACGACAGGCAATCTCGATCCTGAGACAATCGATGCGCGGCTCGATCGGCGGGATAACATTGATTCTGTATTCGATGACATACTGGCAATATGTGAACACGAGCCGCAGAGTGAAGGGGTACCTCTTCCAGATGCTGCCGAAGTACAGGCGAAAGAAAATCTGGCAGAAAACAAGTCATCGTCTCATCTGTCCGCCCCTGTCGAAGAGAAGAAAATCAAAAAGACCAACAAATCAGCTAAGGACAGCATGACTAATAAGAATGCTGATACTGTCAAGGAGGAGCAAGTAGTTGTGCCAACAGAAATCATCAATCAACAGAAATCCATCAAAAAAGATAAACAATCTCTGACACCAGTTTCTCCATCAGCCGCCACAACCGTTGGTCCTAGCGTTGTTTCATCGCACGATGTTGCTTCTACATCTACGCGAGATAGAGATAGTAGTAGTACGGGGTTGAGAACATCTTCGAGAATATCCTCAAACAGTACTTCGACCCCCATACGACGAACGTCCAAAGACTTCATCAAAAAGAACTATGGATCTATTCAGCAGCTGGAGGAATTGATAGAGAATGGGAAAGAGCCAGAACAAGGAAGAAGTAGTTGGAGTAGTATGCTTTTTGGAGAGCCGGTTGATAGTAAAGATGAAAGCAAGAACGAGAACGACTCTAATCATTTGGGAAGCAACGTTGGAATTGCTGTTGGTGACGTTTTCAGCGATATGAACAATGCCCTTGCACAAATCGAAACGACATCTTATTCCCCAGAACAAGAAGCGCTTTCATTGACGATAGAA
>JACKZZ010016181.1_pt1 | contig 20552 bp, 14 predicted proteins | sample 8027871 | NCBI WGS metagenome assembly JACKZZ01 (sample SAMN15724774, study PRJNA655200) | protist metagenome | isolation source: fluorescence activated cell sorting (FACS) single amplified genomes of... | place: USA: West Boothbay Harbor, Gulf of Maine | collected 2000-07-19
TGTTCTATGTATGCCATGCCCATGCAATGCAATGCAATGCAATGCAATGCATCAATACGTCAAAACAGGTTCCACGGTGACGAGACTCGTGTTGCAGCATTGCAGAACATCACGCCCGTTCGATATCCTCGGAGAAACTCGAGTCTTTTTGTGGTGCATGTACTTGCTTTCTGTGCTATGTTGAATGCGGTCCCATACTTCTATCTGACGCGCCGATTTCATTTGTGTTGGTTTGCTCGATGTAGGTGGTACATCCACTGATGCTGCTCACTCTGCGTCTTTGCAATTTTTAGCGATGAAGTGTACTACACGGCAAAAAAAAGTACTGACTCGTGCTTTCTTCTCGTGGATATCGCCGTCGGCGACCGCATCGAGATTGCTGTGAACCTGTTCAATGCGTATGGAAAGACCGCGATAAAATCCATAAAGTGGAAACCGCCAAGGACTGCCTGGGCACCGAGCTTCCGGTAAATAAACGAATGTATGATCTTTTGCCATGCACAAATAAATAAAGGCATTCACGTTGCATTCTGTTCTTGATGTTGATTCGGTGATGGTGTGAGTTGATGAACAGAAAAGCAAAAGAGAAACATTAAATTAACTATGAAAATCAGCTCCTGCCCGGTAGAAGAAGAACACGACGACTGGATGGATTTCGATTCCTTCGCCGCGAATTCAACGGAGCGGTTGCAAAACCCAAACTTCTTCGGGCCCCAGTTGCAGCATCGCTCCACGGAGTATGCTGGGTATGGAGATGCAATTGTGATTTGTTCGCGCCCCAACAAAAACTACGATTATTGATACCGATGCAATGAATATCATTCGTATGCCATTGCCATGATGACTTGACTCTACTTGGTCTTTACTGCACAATCCAGAAAAATACCAAAAAATTCTCCAGCCTCGACGTTGCTACCAGCCGTTCCATTCTTCTCGCCAAAGAAGTTGGCGCCGTGCCTCTGGCCGACAAGATCCTCGGGCTAAGGATAGAAATTTTGCCGAAGCACTCGCCCATAATACTCCCCCTGAAACGGGTCGGGTTACTGCACGATAGGTTCACCAAGATACAGCTACGACAGGGGGACGTCGTGAAACTCTTCATCTCGCAGGGTGGAAGGATGGTGCAGCAGCAGGAGCAGGCGCCGTCATACATGGCTGGTTGATCCTGCGTTGCTGGAAGAACCATACTAGCACGGCGCGCGCATCGATCATGATAAATCTATACCTGCTGCATTGTACTCCTGCAGGCACAGGTTATTCTATCTGTATCGACTGTGCAGGCTTTTGCGATTGCTGTTTGCTGTATGCGGCAGCAAAGCAACAGCCTGATGAGGAACGCAACCACACTTTCGAAAAGAAAAAGAGGCAAAAAACGCAGGCAAGAATAAAGACAGAGCAGCAATCCATGTGAGTACACCAAACGCGGCGCGCGCCTTTTTCTCACGAGGGGTTCTTGATAGCTCCAATTTGAAAAAAATAATCTTTCGTTTCGAGGTCATGACTTATGGGGCACTCGTACGCAAAAACTATAAACACGTCGATGGAGAGTCTTGGTTCAAACTTCACGTACAAGTAGAGAGCGAATTATGAGCAAAGACAATCAAACTTCGCATATGAGCGACTTCCTTGCAAACCGTGACAGAGAAGCACTGTAGAACTGTGAAAACAAAGCGTCGTCGTGATTTTTCAATTTCTTTCGAAGTAGGCAGAGAAAACTTAAGTATCAATCGTTCAAGCAAAAACAGGAAAATTTGGATTTAGAGTTTACACTCCTCTTGTGAAGTAGCGTAAGGCGAAAACAGACCATGCCATTCTTCGATCTACTCGGTCTCGGTGGTCATAACGACCTTCTAAGCGACCACGCCAGTGCCTTGCACTCCAACTCCGCCCACGCAACCTCATTCGCGCGTATAATACCGTTCTTGTAATCGCGTTCTTGTATTTCCTAGGTAGTGCTGCGTAATACTAATATTGAGAAACGGTTCGCTCATGTTGTGATGCTTATCGAAAAATTTGAGCGAACGTAAGTACCTAATGGAACCAACTGGCAAAAAAAAACTCACAACAGAGGACGGAAGTCTGGAATTTCGGGAATACTATGCGGCCGCTTGCCCCCACTGCAAGCATTTGGAACAACCCTGGCACACGGCGGAATCACAATATCAAGGTACTAAACTGAAAGAGTGGCTATCAAACGTAAAAGTGTCTGGGTCTGGAAGAATGCGACTTGTGATGCTGCATTTGGATTCCAAAAAAATCTGTACTGCATGAGTACCAAAGGGAGTGCAATTTTTGCTACGCTGAGAAGGCATTTTTTATGCGGAATACGCATAAAGAAGCCCTCAAAAAATCTGTATTTCTAGGATATGCATCACAGACATCATGGCTCATGCAAAACGTGCGTGACAAGTGTGAATCCAGACCCAGACATTTTTACAGTTGATAGTGGCTCTTGCCAATCAAAAAATTGATGGAATTCCTTTTAGTACTACTAGCCCTCCAACATCACATAGTTAGTACAAGCTCAAAAAAACCCTTTCCTCACAGGTCCGGTGAAGTGGACGCAGATTGAGTTATGCACTGCAAAAGTATCGTACTCGTATAAATGCATGACAGATTCCCTCAGCATGAGAAATTAAATTTGTAATGCGGATTTACGTTTCGAAAAAAATTTGTAGTGCATGATTGCAATACGAGTACGATATTTTTGCATTGCATATGAGTGCAACGACGACAATTGGAACCCGGTTTCCGCCAACGTGGAGAAGTGCGCGCCAATCAGCGGGTTTTATCCTGTGCAAAAGTATCGTACTCGTACTAATTGCAAATATGCATAACAAATGTTTCTCCTAAGGCAGAACAGCATTACAAATTCCACTTTCCTTCTTGCCAAAATTTGTGATGCAATTTATACTAGTACGATACTTTTGCAGTTCATAGGTTTCCGACCATGAAAATGTTCCAGGACGGGAAAGAGGTCGACGAGTACCACGGCGGCCGCACCGCGGACGACCTGCTGAATTACGTGAATAACTTCGACACCTCGAAGGTTTCCGCGCAAACCATGTTACCGATGCTCCCCGCGGTCTTCGCGGCGAAGTTTCTGTTCGGAGAAGACACGACGAAGGAGGGGGAAAAGGGAAAAGAGGAAGCAGGGGAAGCTGTCTTCAAGAACCCGGAAGTGCGCGTGGAGGACGTACAGAACTTTTTCTAGGCGAAGATAGACTAATGACAGGGAAGCGATTTGGGTTTGGATCGTTAGCAAAACAAAGTTGTCTTCTTTTCCCTACAAGTAGAACTACAATGACCTGCCGATACAATAATCATGTAGTTTCCTGCTTCGCGGATTCGCACTGATTGAGATTGAAGAAACACCCCATAAATACGATTCGGAAACTACTTGGAATTAGTGTGTAGCGCATCATGTCGATTATACAAACTAGAAATACCGAGTCTACCTTCGAACTAACTTTTTGTGGCAAATGCCTACCGAGCGTGGTCAAGCTGATTTTGCTAGTACTTCCTATGTCAATATTCCTTTTCGATTCTCAGCTGGAAACGCCGCAACAGCAACATCCAAGATGGTAGATTAATGTCGAAATCGATGTTGCAGCTGCAGTTTCGTATGAGACGAAACAGAACTTTACGCGAGCTATCTTTGTTGAAGACAAACGAGTCCGACCTCCTAGAAAAGGCGAATAGGGATACATGGAATCCCGTTGCTATGAATCAAGGCCGTGGCCATTGCCACAGGAAAGGAGCAGAGGGGGACAATTTTGTCTTCCAAGAGAAAACTATGTTGAAGCGAGCTATGTGCGCGCTTGTTACTTTCTTGAACTAACTTCTTGAGCTAGCTTTTTAACTTATGCTTTTGCTTCTAACCTCCAGGCAGTTACCTTTACTTTTCGGCATGGTTTTCGTGTGTTCATGGCTAGCTGAAGGTTCTCGATTTTCCCGGGAGGGAGAGAAGTAGCAAGGAGTATGATTTCATTTTTTGGTTGCCGTGCTTCTTCGACGCTCATCTCTTCCTCGAGTGACGCGATGGTATGATGAGTGACGAGAGACACACTGTGCTGCACTAGCGTTTTTTGGTTGTTCTTGCGTTCTTTCAGCCACCCCTGTTGCGGCATGATGAAGTAGTCCGCTCTGCGCGTACGCACGCGCTCGTGCTATAAATTCCTTAGAGCGCCGGAAGAGATGGAGCTGTCGGGTTTAACATAGTAGAGTTGTAGTGTAGAAGACGTAGCTGTCTACCACCGCGTGGGCGCGTCTCGTGCGCCGAGAAGCACTGTTCAACAGCGCAGGGTAAAGATACCAGTCTCCAACTTTGTTCCGGCATCATCTGACAGCTCAGTTCAAAAATGTCGGCCGTCTCGCTGCTTCACGGCACCCTCCCAGGTGATTCTGCCCCGATCATGGCGCCTGACAACCTGCCCAGCTCGTGGTCACTGGCAGACACCATGAAGGCAGCACTCTCATCGACAGCCAACCAGCTTGTCCCCACGCCGCGCCGTCTCGCGACCCAGGCGCAGGTCCAGCAAAACCGCAACGCCATGCTTCTCGACGAGAACGACCACGTTGGTGTCAGCTTTTGGCTGGTCGCATCCAGCATGTCGGCGTGCTCGGTGTTTTTCTACGTCCAGGCGGCTTTGGTGCCAAGGGAGTGGGCTGTGAGCATGCTGATTGCCGGGAGCGTCACCGCGGTTGCCTTATCAAATGTAAATATGTCTGGTTCTGGACGGATGCGAACTTGTGATGCTCGTGCTCCGTCGGGATTCTACAAAAATCTGTGTTGCATGAACAGCAAACGAGGTCCAGTTTTTGCTAATTGTTTGCGAGAGGGCATTTCTCATGCGGTATGTGCATCAGAAAGCCCTCACAAAATCTGTGATGCTTGGGCATGCATCACAGACATCAGGACTCATGCAAAATGTGCATGACATTCCAGACCCAGACGTAAGTACTTGTTTGCATTTGATATGCCTGGATCCAGTACGAAAATCAGAAGGACGTGTGGCAAGAGAGCCGCGAAGCACCTATCGTGGCCAGATATATGGACTGGTACTTAGGAGTACTAGTAAGTACTTGCAGCGGCAGCACTAATAGGGAACTTCAGTTTATACACACAACTTCGGTGCCGCCAAATACGAGTGAAAACCACAAAGCATTAGCATATCACTTTGTGAACCCCCAGCAAAAAATGCAAGAAATAGCGATTTTATCTTTTCCGCACAACATTCTAAAACAGGATCATCACGGTGCCGCTTCAAATCCTGGAATTCTACATCCTTTTGAGCGTCGCAACTCCTCCAGATAAAGATCCGGTTAGCCTGGCTTTGTGCGCAAGATTAATGGGCTCCGGCGTCGCCATGCTGGCATTCGGGTAAAAAAGAATGTCCTGAAGTTTTTGTTTGTTTCTGTGTCCTGCAAGGCCCAACGAACTTATTACTATGCTGGAGCGGCCACGGTCAGCATTACTAGAAGTTTCATGATTCTGAAGTGTAAGCAGGCTACCCTTCGTCTTCGCGAATTCATTTTGAAACAATAAATCCAGTTACATGGGCGAGACAGAGATCATGTCGCTCTGGCCGGCTTTCGTCACGGGATGCGCGTGCTGGCTGTACATTGTCTGGGAACTGTACTACGGGGAGGCAGCGGGTTTGGCAAATCAATTGTCTGTCGACGAAGCAAAGAAGTTCCTCCAACAGATGGAAGAGCGGGAACAGGCGGAATTGCGTGTAGCAGAGCAAGCACTGATAGAACAGTCAAGGAAGGAAGAGGAAGCCGGTATAATTGTGCTTTTGCTTATTTTTGCTCTTGTGGTCTTTTTTCGTTGTGCTACAACTGGAGGATCAATCTGCAACAGTATAAAGAAAGTAAGTAGTCTGTTTTGATGTCATGAAGATGGCGGAAGAGCTGCTAAAAAATTAGCAAAAACCTCTTCTGAATTAACAGAAGCGGAGAGGGAAAACGGCGCCCGACCTGGAAAGGATCTCGACACTTTTTTGACGACCGGGTCTCTTGAGGGTAATATGGTGCTTAAAGTGGGACCGGGGGCTGTGAGATGTTGCTCCTGGCCTTTTTTGCCTACAAATAATGTCAGAGCGTGATAATAGGAATAACTTTTCATGCATTGGAGATGATGATCTTTTCTTTGACACGAAAAGTAAAAGCACAAGTGATGAGAGAGTGCCTGATTCTCTCCAGAAAACCCTCCGTCCCTCAAAAACCCGTTCCATAACCGCACCCAAACGCTCGAAGCCAGCGCCAAAAGCAGTCGTGATCAAGCGAGACAAGTTATCCTGTGTAAAAACGTCCCCACACCATAGTTGTCATGCAACTCTGCATGCTTAAAATGCTTCTCATGCGGAGCCCCATGAGAACGAGAAGCATTTTCTAATGCGGTTTGGAAATCTGTAATGCGCCAATCAGCATGAGATACTAGATCTGTAATGCTCCTTAGCTAGCTCAAGCAGCACTACACTACGCGTCCAAATTTGTCATGCGAAACAGCCAAAGCTTATGGATTTGTCTAGCGGATTTCCCATCTTGACTCTGGTGTGGGGATATTTTTACTCAGGATACAAGTATCAGCTGGACGAGCGAGAATTTGTGAAGCCCATGGTATGGCGTTCTCAAACGTTACACTCTCAACTGTTACATGAATTTGTGATGCAAGAATGGCAAAACTACAAGGGGGAAGCTTGCGCCTTTTGCGTGACAGATTTGGCACAGATTTCCAGCCTACTTGGCCCCTCGGGGATTTGTCACGCGAAGCAGCTTGATTGTGTCGATTCTGATTGGAATTTTGCATGGCAAATCATGTAACAGTTGAGAATGTATTAACATTTGAGAACGCCATACATGGCCGAGCAAGCCTTTGACGCCTTGCGGATGATCTTTCTCTTCGGTTGGGCGATCTACCCGGCGAGGTAGTTTACGATTCATGATTTTGGGAGTTCTTTTCTAAGTTGGATGTAAATTCAGTTTTTCATCATGCGCCATCTCGAGGGGCAGACGTAGGGCACGAAAATGTCCGAGTATCGTGCTTGGTCGTGCAATTTCCCAATCATCTTGAAACTCTCTACGTCTCCCTCTGTCTACCGGTCGTGAAATAAACAGAATATACAAATACCCCGTAGTTACGCGTGGTACCACCTCGGTGACGACGATAGCAAGGATGACCGTTCCAATGCCATGAACGCACTGTACAATCTCGGCGATCTGGTGAACAAGATCGCGTTCGGTATTGCCGTCTACTCCGCCGCCGGCAGTGAGGAGCAAATGCAGAAGCAGATGGAGCACCGGGTCATCCGGTTGGAAATGCGCATCATGAAGGACTGGATGCAGCAGCTGAAGTCCATGGGCATCGTGCACCGGAAGTTCCGCGGCGACTTGAAATCCTGGCTAAACCTAGACGGGGAGAGCCAACAGAGCCAGGCAAACAACAAGGAAGTCGGGGGCAAACCGCGGGTGGCGCCGCCGACGGGAAACAACGGAGCGGGGGGTAGCGTCGTCGGTGGCTCCAGTTTAGTGGGCAGAATCGGACCCAGCGCGGCCACGAGCGGCGGCTTTGGCGCAGGAAAAGCAAATATGATGAATCCATGTAAAACAATGCTGCTTAATATACTTTTGCGTAGATGTTGCAACAACTCGCTCAAGAATCACATGGTTGTACTTTAGGAATTCTAGAATTTTTACTCAGCATCTTCATGATCTCGCAGTGGAGGTCCTGCTTAGCTCAAAAATGAGGAAGTAGTGTCGACACATTGCTCTCGACGAGCAGCTATCTTTTAAAACACATTAGAACATCAATATATCAAAAACACTATCAGCCATGCTGTTATCCGGCGCTGCGGGACTGAGTGGCCAGCAAGGAGGAGCCACGACCCAACAACTCCCTGGTAGTAGTACCGCGGCAGCTGCAGGCGCAAGTCCCCCAGCGCCAATGAACGCGCTCACAACCAGCAACTTCCAGTTCACGGCTGGTGATCAGCTGAACTTTTCGAGTACTTCGATGGGAATGCTCAACAACAACCAGCGGTCTATGCAGCCAGCGCTGTTCACCATGGACAACACCCCCGGCACTAGCAACGATAGCATCTACCACGATGTGGTCAACAAAACGATTGGTCCCAACGAGATGCTGAACTACACTGGTGGCAATGATACGAGTGACGACGGTTCTCGCGGCAATGGTAAGTGGAGTGAGCAGGAGTGGGAGCAGTGGAAGCGGGATAAGAATCAATCCTCATGGAGCAACTGGACGGACGCCGAGTGGGAGGGGTGGCGAAAAAACAAGGAAACCGGGGCAAGTAACGGAGCAGCTGAATATGCCGGTAATGATAACAATTACTCTGGCTATTAGATGACGATCTAGATCTGTAGTGGCTATTATCGAAGTTGTTGAGGAAGGATAAGGAATAAGGATATCAATTCGCGCTGCGTGATTTAAAACTTGTTTTCGCGCACCGTAACCGTCGCGTCGTCCTCTCTAACTGCAAAAGTTCGAGTTGTAGATTCTACAAATAGGGATGGCGATGCTTTGCGTAGAAATAAATACAGAAAACCGATTACCAAAATAGTGCAACTATATATAAGGCTGCAAGTGCAATTGGCTGCAAGTGAACAGTCAAAACTATCAAGATATCAAAGACTAAGGAACGCGTGGTAAGGTGAATTAACATAGACAAATCAAATCCAAGGAAGAAATCGAGCCCTGTCGTGTGTTGAATCGTCTCCGATATGATATTGAAGTGAGACGACTACAAATAGAAAATGTGTAAAAAACAAAAAGTATGACACTTTTCAATAGTAGCATAAGTTCCAGACTTCCTCGAGTAGATGACAGTAAAAAAGTACTTACCATATATGCTATGATGAAATCTTTGAATGATGTGCATAGTAAGAAAGAACGCAGTGGTGCGTGTCCCAGTGCTCGTGTTTCACAAAAAAAGAACTTCTACTTACCCATCCCTGTTTCTGTTGTCTGTGGGCAGTTGCTGTGTTATCTTCCGTCGTTTTTCTTCTTTGAGTGCAGATCCTTACAGCGCTGCTTGGCCACCTTACTTTCACTTTCTTTTAGAGTGACTGTTTTGCTTTCATACGTTTTCATTATACCGATGCCTGATTTCTTTTTACCTCCAGATGCTACATCTTTCGACCTAAAGGCGGCGCCCTGAGAGCCCTGAGAGTCTTTTTTTTCTCGTCCGTAGACGGCTCTTCTCGTTTTCTCAAAAATAGACCGCCACCGGTACCACTGCTTCTACACGAGCGCGTCAAGTTGGGGGCCTGCGCCGGAGTGGCCTGGATTCGCGCATCCGCCGGCTGCCGCTCCACGAAGCCCGGCCGGTGCTCTTTTTCCCATTCCCGGCACAGCTACAAATTTGACCACCACCATCCCGGAAGGAGAAGATAGGGCCCCCGCCCCTACATACCGCAAAGCTTTGCAGCAGCAGCGCCGAGCGTCGCTGGAGAGAATCAACCTTGACCCGGGAAGAAGACGCAGCCGGCTGGAATTGGGGTTGGTTTTCAAAGACGAAGACAAAAAATACCACACGGTCGTACCGGGAGATGAGCCGTCTGATGCTCCTGCAAGTAGTACAAGAACACAACCTGCAGCCACACCATCGTCGTCCTTCCCGAGCAGACCACAGAGTTGCGAAAGTCACGAAGGTGTTGGCCAAAGGCACGAAGGTATTGACCACAGTGAAGACTGCACGTTTTTCGAAAGCGACGACGATGACGAGGTCCACCAGACCGACAGAGTCAAAGTCATCCACCTAACCAGTCACGCCGACGACAGGAGCGGGCTTCCCGATGCAGGGATGAACGGAGCATTCGCTTTCGCGGGCTCCGTTCAACATTTTGTTCCCGTTGCTTTTTCAGACGGTGGCGCTGGTGCCGAGCTTCAACTTTCTCCACCGCCAGAGAATGGAATAGAAAGACGTTTGTCCGCATTAAGTCAAGAAGATGCTTTTCTTGCAAGCCATGCGCAGGGTTACAACCCTTGTCCTTCCGTAGGTGCCAACACAGCTTCTTTCCAGAACAAAAATACCGCAATCAACCAGACGCCCACTTTCGGCACCTCCGCGTCTACTTCCCTTTTCGGGGCGGGATATCAAAGCCACAAGCCGAGCGATGGCCCGTCTTCGTCTTCCACTAGCGAAATAATAACAAACAGCTGTAAAAATAAACTACACCCACAATCAGAATCACCAGCCTCCGCCACAGCAACTCCAGGTTTACAGTACCGCGAGCGCGCCGCCGACATTTCTCCGCCGCCGCTACCTCGATCGAAAGTACCAGAGAGCCGCGAGAAAGATAGCTGGTGTGCCGACGTTGTTTCTTCCGGCAACACAAGAAATGTTGACTCTATCACAGCACACGACAAGCACCAGGCGGTATCCGACCAGCACGAGCTCGCGCGGTCAGAGCTACGGAAACTCCAGGAAGAAAACTTACTGCTGCAAAAGCGCGACAGCCAGAGCCGACGAAAAAGTGATCTTCTGTGGGACCGCATACAAAAACTGATGTTAGTGGTGGAAGCCCAGCAGAGCGAAATTAAGAATTTTGGTGGTGCCACCTAAGTTTATAATTGTATTCAACGGTATGGCTTCTATGGGCCGCTTCTCGCCCCCGAGCAGTTGTTGTGTACAATAATCAGAAAGATGTGCTGCCTGTAGTGCAATCATGATCCTGGTGCAAAACCAGACCGTGAGTGGAAAAGCAATCAGCAAAACCAAAAATCTGCAAGAAGAAGGACCTGCATGCAGCATATATAACCGAAAAGAATGTTCTTTCAGCACCATTGGATAAATCGTTGGAAGTAGTTGCTCATCGGCTGGGCTTGCATTTGTGTCAGAAGCTTCAGCTTCTTTGCCTCCCCCATGTTTTCGGTTTCAGTTTCTTGATCCGATGTAAGTGCATAATCTCTTCGCGTGTTGCAGTCTTCGCCTCGGTAAAAAAATAGCTCTTTTTCGTTTTTCAAATCGGTGTGCCTCGTCCATTTCGTCCTGCTTCTTTGTTCCTAGAAAGCTTCAATACGTGCAAATCGACACGGGATCTACCCAAAAATTATGCTGATCGGAAATCACGGTAGTGCAAAAATCGGCTCACAGAAGAAAAATCGATCCGATCGCATCGAAAGACCCGCAAATGATCAAACCGAATTGCGCTAACCCTGATCTTCCTTCTCCATCCTCGACGTGAGAGGAACTAGGAAATGCATGGATCTTCCCGTACCAGGGTGCGATTGATCGGTCGCCGGAACTTTCCTCGACCGCAAAAAAAGGGCAAATTCTTCAAAATTATTGCGGAATCAAAGCTCGGTTTATTTCCTATTCACCCCCACAGAGATGTTGCCGCTGCGGAGAGTTCGTGTGGAGTCTTTGAACAATATTTAGCAATTAGAAAATTTTTACTCCTTTCGTGTTGTTAGCACCAAAACTACCTGTAAAGCAAGTTTATGACTGTGAATCTCTATTGGCAACAAGATACGTTTCTTAGGCCTTATTTTGTTCTTTCTCTATTGTAGAAATATCCTTTTTAAACTTAGCGGCCGTAGCAAAGTTCTTGTAATCATCACTGTATGATTTTGGCCAGACCCACACTTTAGCATCAGCATCACAACAAGATTTTACATATTTGGAAGGACTGCTTTGGTTCATTGCAGATCGGCGTTGAGCTCCAGAACTGCTACTATTTATAAACCGGTTTCCTGTTTCCACTTTGTTTCTGAAATACCTTAGCACAATTCTGTGGTAATGGTACATGAAACTCGCGAAATAAAGATAAACAGTCTTTGATTATATATACCTCTTTGTACCAATCATGTTATATTATATCATCCGACACAGTCGATTTCACCCCCGGCCTCCGGCAGAAGTAGTTGATCGCTTCTACTTGTGAAGATACCAGGCAAAATGGAAGGCAAGTTTTTCTGCTTTTCTGAGCCCTCGCTCCACGCGACCCCGGCACCAGATCGTAAAAATAGTAAAGGAAGCAAAACAAAAAAAAAGCCTTTGAAGGGCTACAGCGCCGACATTGACGACGAATCCGAATTCCTCGAGCACGAAAGCAGTTTATTTTCGCAGGAACCTCCAGAGTTTGGAGCCGCGAGAAATTTTGAAGGCGGTGCACCTTCTGCCGCAGTGTTACAAGAACAAGATCAACATGCAGCTGCTCAAAATGACGACGGCTCTAATCATGCACGTGGACAAGAAACTACACGTACGGCACTGCAAGACGCCGACAACGGCACGCGAGACGAAAACGACGAAGGTGAACCGGAACCCCGTCAGCAACTACATAGTTCGAAAAGTAGGGTTTTCGACCTTCAAGGCGGCAGTTTTACACCGATCGGCAGAAGGACGAAAACGCTGCCGGATTTTACAGACGACCGATACAAGGATGGTGCGGACAAGCGACAAAACACCGCTAATATCTCCAACCGACCGCACGCCACGGAGACGGGGGAGGATGTGGATGTTCTTGTCCCAACGGCAAATATCCCCGACCGCGCGCGAAGAACATACTCGAACCAAAACCTCGTGGCCCGCCCTCTGGACAACTTTTCCAGTGACCACGATGGCGCAGCAGCTGCTGTTCGTCCCGAGGATAATATTGAACCGGACCACGAAAGAGCAAGGCGAGCTTCCAAAGTGGGTGTTGTATCTCCGAGAAGTAGCTCGACCTCTTCCTCGTCGGAGGGCAACAATCACGAGTTCGAGAACCTAGAGGATGAGTCTTTCGAGTTCGGGCACCTGTGCGGCAAGGGCGGCTCGGCGGAAGTCTACGAAGTGATGAACCGGAAGGGCGAGAAATTCGCCATGAAAGTATGGATTGCAAATATGTCTGGGTCTGGAAGGCAGTAACTTGTGATGCTAAGTCTACACCGTGGAAAAATGTGTATTGCATGACTGCCAACAGTTGGCCACTTTTGACCAAGTAGAGAGCGAGTTTCTCATGCAGGACCGGCATGATATAGATCTTAGAGAATCTGTCATGCCAGGTCCTGCATTCCAGACCTCATGGGTCATGGAAAATCTGCATGACAAGCTCCCACGTATGGTTTCTTTCGTAGTTGGGACTGTGTCATAGTAGGACGATTTACCGCTTTTTTACTTTTCTTTTCTCCCTTGACGCTGGTGCTTAGGTTTGCATACAACGTTATCCCTACCCAGATAGCAACAAATGCTCACGCCGCAGCCGTCCCAGGAGCTATCTTTTGTTGTTGTCTCTCGGTAGTGATCACTTTGTCCAAACTTATTCTACCTAGAGTTTGTCGAGTAAGTGGTTACCGTTTTAAGGTTTAGAGAACGACAGGGACGCCCAGCCCTTAGCTTCCCAACATGACAAGCTCCCACGCTTCCAGACCCAGACACTTTTGCATTTGATAGAAGGTCGTGTCCGCCAAATCGACCCGGCAGTTGGAAGGCTTTCTGCAAGAAGTCCGGTTGTTGGAGTCCCTGTCGTCCAAAACTACTTCTAATGCAGCTTGTGCGGCAACGGCAGGTCGAGGTGGGAACAAAAATTGTGCGGTGGATTTGAAAATCACAAACCCAACGGCCGAAGAGGAGTATGAAGCGAAAGCGGAACTCCGGCGGCAGCGGAAGGAGATCCACCGGTGCATCATTCGGCAGTTTGCGAGTCAGGTGTTTTACGAGAGCAGAAAGTTGTACATTTTGCTCGAGTACGCGGAGTGCGATTTCCATCACTACCTGAAATCCTTCGAGAAGGGGATGCCGCTCCCGGAACTGGTGCACAGTTTCCACCAAATCCTCCAGGCGGTGAAACTGATCCACTCCCACAACATCGTGCACTTTGACCTGAAGCCCGCCAATTTCCTGATCGTGAAGAACAAGATCAAGCTGTCCGATTTCGGCCTGGCCCGCCGCATCGAGTCCGACGCCACGCACATCAGCCGGAACGGGCACTGCGGGACCATCCGGTTCATGTCACCCGAGGCCTTTTACCAGGCCGAGAACGCCAAGGCGGAAACGTCCATGAAGCTGAAACCCAGCACGGACGTCTGGTCCCTGGGGATCATCCTGTACCTCATGCTGTACTCGCAGACCCCCTTCCAGCAGTTCGAATCCATGCGGGGCAACCGCGTGATGTTTGCGATCGCGGACCCGCGGATGCGGGTGCTGTACCCCAAGTTGCCCGACCGGTTTCTCATTTCTTGCACGAAAAGTCGCGTCCTCCCCGCGGGCTTCGACTACAAAAAAGAGGTGGAAGCCGGCAACTTCGACGTGGCGAACCGCTATCTCCAGGTTGGCGTGCTGCACGTCGTCGCGTTGCTACAGTACTGTCTCAAGCAAGATGCGGGAGAGCGGGCCAGCTGCGGGCAGTTGCTGGACTACTGGTCCTATTTGCTGACGATTCCGTTAGGCTCTTCTTGTTCTACTTGTTCTGTTGCGGATGAAACTGGTACCAGTACGACCCCCGCAGAAGTACCGGGCGGAGAGCAACCAGAACCCAAGTCGCTCGTACAACCACCAGCCCATCATCAAAACGCGACCGCCTCACAAAAAGTCCAGCTGTTAATGGAGAGAAGCGTTCATAATTCCCCAGATGAACGAACTGCAATCTTTGTGCAGCCGGCCCCATTCCCGCAGGGCGACAAATTTGTGTCCTTCGACGACGAGGACGATCTGACGACAAACTACCACTCAAACTCCAGCGGCAGTGAAAACACGGGAAATTGCACATCTGCGACGTCCGAAAGTAGAAGTCAAAATACAAGTAACAGCACTGGTAACAATTCTATGACTCTTGAACAATTGGGAAAAGAAGGGAACAAGACCACAGCTGCAAGTTGCAGCGTCGGATCGAACACCTCAAGCAAGAAAAAGAACTTTTACGCGAAGATTTTTCGGGTGAAAAAAGGAAAAGAGTGGGACTGGAGTGATTGCTTGGCGCACCGGGAAAAAGATCTCGCACTTCTGTTTGATCTGCAAGACCAGAATATCATGAAGAATCAAAATTTCCTTGCTGATGAACAGGACACGAGAACGACGGGAGGAGTTGTAGAGGAAGGAGAACGACCGAGTGAGGAACAACTCCTGCAACCAGGTTGTCTGCTGGGGACACAACATTCTGCCGCACGCACTTCTAATCCCGATGATACGCTATCTTTCTCGAATCACGCGAACAACAGCTACAGTTGTGACTTGTTGTCCAGAGGACTTCCGCCCATTCCAGAGACACTCGGGGACGACGAGCAGGACAACGAGGAAGAAGAATCGGATGCTTCGGCGCATCTTGAAAATCCGGACGGTTTTTCTTCAGTGCCGCTTGTCCACGAAGGTGGGGGTGTACTAGGCCTTCCAGATGAAACATTGAACCAGCACCGACATCATGATCGAGAGCAGAAAGGGGTTTCGACGCCGCCCAACAAAGGAGAAGAAACGCGAGCGCTTCTGCCGCTCGAAAGATTGTCGAAGCACTCCGACCTTGTGGACCTGGAGGCACCAGATCTGGAAATAAACGAGACCAGTGGGGGTTCCCGAGCATGCTCCTGCTCCTTGCTTTGGATCATCGTAGCAGCCGTTCTAGTCATTGGCGGAGTGGTGGGGATCGTTGCGTGGCGGACAAATCTCGCGCAAAATCAACAGGAAGGGGGAAACAATGCACCCAGCGAAGGAAATCAGGGCCCACCCCCAATCACAAACCCCCATGGCGGTGAAAATTCTTCGGGAGGAGGCAATTCTGGCGGGCATCACGGCACGAACGGGCAGAACAAAGTTGTTCCGTGGTTCATGACAAGCTTCGAAGCGAACAAAGTGATCCATCCCGACCTTCCAAGGGAATCGCAGTGGCGGTGGATGCTGGAAGCCCTTTTATTAGGCGATCGCGCGGCTGGCCGTGCTAGGGCTGGTAGAAATTATCATGGCGCGCCGAACGCCACTGCCGACGCACTGGTCGCGCTTTATCTCCAGGCTGGAAATACGCCCGCGTCTCCTGGCGGTCGTACAGGAAGTAGATCTTCACCAACAAAGGCCGCCGCCGCTGCTCCTGTGTTACGTAATCGAAAAGGGGGGGACCACTGGGACAGCATTCCGGCATCAACATCTTCGGAGCGCCGGAACTTGCAGATGAACATGATCACCCGACCTGCACAGCTCTTCTTCATGAGCCGGCAAGCAGCAGCTGCGGGTGCGGTTGCGGCTGCGGCCCCCACCTCCACTTCCAGTGGAAACGAGGAATACCTGCGCACCGAGATTCTGCCGCATCCGGAGAAAGTTCAGCAGTTGGTGCTGCAAATCTACGCCGACATCTACCGCACGGACGAGAACACCACGAGCGCTTCTTATCCGCTGAAGGAGCGGTGCCTAGAGGAGCTGAAACATCACGACTACACGGCTGACGAAAATAACCCAAACGAAGCCACTCTCCTAATTCCGGCGTTGCTTCCGAGTGGAGATGACAATCTTTTCATGCTTACGGACGACAGTTTTGCGGCGCGCAAAAAATTCGTCGAAGATTTTCTTACCGTTTCTCGCAACGAAAACGGCAATTCCTCTTCTACCTCGACATCATCTTCTACAGGGCAAGGCAACAACCCGGGACGGCCTAGTCCTGACCCCCGTGTTAGGAGATTGCAGTTGGCGCGGGAAAGCTACAGTCACATGGAGGCTGTCGTGCGGAAACTGCATGCTGTCGGCGATGGGCACCCGGGGCAGCCGAATAGTGCGAACAGCGTTGCCCTCGTTCTAAAAACTTTTTTCTACTACTTCGGCTGCCCGGGCAATCTCAGCAAGAGCAGCGTCGTAGTTGCGCCAGACGAGACGCCACGAATGAAAACGGTGTATGACCAAGAAGCAGACACAAGGAGGAAGGTCTTCCGCCAGGACTTCCACCTCCAAGAGAGCCAGATTCACTCCGTTGATGATTTTTTGCAGAAATACAACCAGAAAGTGGAAAACCTGCAGCACGGAGGTGACGATGGCGGTACAAACCTCGGGCAGTTGTCGCCTGCAGCAGCAGGAGGTCCGACGGCGAATGCTGGAACGAACGGAGGGGGACCTCTGGCACCGACACCGCCCAACCATGTCAGGGCAAGTTACAGCGGCAGCAGTAGCACATCACAAGGAAATCCTGCATTGCAGCCCCAGCCACCAACACCATCTGTGCCTTCCCAAACGGGGCCCCAGGCCGGAAGCGCCGGAGGTGGTGCTACGTCCACACAACACCCAGAGGCAGAGCCAAACACTGCGACGGGCACATCAAACCTACTTCCCCAGCAGACCAGTACAGGGCCTGGTGGCCCAACGCAAGTCGTGACGCCACCACCAACTAGTTCAGGTTCAACAACTTCAACCGTGGTAGCGCAAGCACCAGCACCGGCAAACGAGAATGCGGCAACCACCTCCACTGCGCCTGTTGTAACTGGGCCGCAAGCTGCACAACTACCGCCGCCAAGTGCTACTACTTTTTCCACTCCGCCGCCCGACTTTCCCCCGCCTTCCGCGGGTCCAACGCCCCCGCCGAACGACTACTCTGCTGCTACGCCAACCTCTGGTCCTCCACCGCAGTCTATTCCACCGCAGCCTATGACCAATTCGGCGCAAGCATCGCAGCCTGGTGCGCAACACGTGAACGCTGAAATTCTCAACGCAGGACCGTCCATCGTCGGCAGCCCTGGTGCAGCACCCGCCCCGTCCGGGATGATTTCACCGACACTTAACCCCGGAAGTAGCTCCGGGGCCGCGGCAAGCGTCCCTCCTTCCGCGGTGCTTGGTGAGAGCAGTACTGTTCTTCTTGCTCCGTCCGGTGGAGGTGACGGAGGGGGTGGCGTTGCTTCCTCCAGTATCGGAGGTAGTGGTGCATCCAGTGCGAATGCGGGTTCTGCTGCAGCTCCTGCAACAGGCGGTGCTAGCAACGCCTTTCATCCTCCAGCACAAGAAGCGCAGACGCCCTTAGGTCCGGCATGGTGGATGACTGCCAAGATCGTTCCTGCGATGAATCCCTTGCACGGTGTTTGGCCAGCAATCCTTCGCAGGCTCCTGAAGGAAGGCGCGGCAGAGCCGGCGGTTTTGCAAGCGCTGCAGCGGCACCTTCGAGACGCTCTGGAAATGTCGGAGCTGAGCAACCTCTTCGAGGATCGGCATGATCTACGCCTGTTGGCGTTGGCCACGGCAGACTATGAGTGGAACAACCCGCATAGTCGGGAAGAGTTTCGGCGCGATTTTAGGGAAGAGCTTTTGGACAAAAGTGCCTCGGCCGTCCGCGGTTTGGTTAAAGCGATCTACCACAATATTCGAAAAGAAAATTCGTTCTTCCGCGAGCACGCCGGTGGTAGAGTGGTGGATGAGTGCCTCAGTGTGTTGCAAGAAAAGCCTTCTAGCACACCGACGCGAGCAACCGGTTCGGATGCAAGTGCAACTGAGAGGGAAAGAAGTGTACATGCAGCTCAAAATGCCGAAACAAGTAGCAGTTCCTCTTCTTCTCCTCCTCGAAGTGCAGCGCAGCTCAACGGGGCGCCCGCCGCGTCAGAAGATGGAACGCGACCAGGTGCTACGGAATCACTTTTGCTGGAGCCTGCGCTATTGCCCAACCCGCGGAACCTCTTCGATGGGCGACAGATTCTGCCCAAAACCAGGTTTCGAGCTAGTCGCGCAGAAGAGAGAGCCGCCTTCGAGGAGTTTTACACCAGACCGGACTCCGCTCTTGAGAATCTGTCTGTCTTCAGAACAGGGTGGCACAAAGAAACAAAGAAGTGGGTTCTTCGACAAGCAGTGCGCAAGATGGTCCAAATAATCGCAGGTGTGCGCGCGATCGTCGCCGGGTGGATAAGTCCAATAAATCTGTTATCACCCCCGGAACACATTGTAGTTGATGACCCTGAAGATGCAGCAGCGGCTGCGCCGCTGTCAAATCCAGCAGCCGAGGCGGATCCAGTCGCGCTGGCATTCTTTCTTTTCGGGTGCCCGATCCCAGAAGAACTCGCGCGAATAGAAGACCCGGAATATGATCTCGATGACCAGAGCACTAGCGGAGAGGAGGAGGAGGACGAAGATGCCACGCATTCTTCCCCACCGCAACGACCTGACAGGGTGGCAATTGTCAAAAACAAATTTATGGAAACGGACACTACCACGCTTCCAGGAGAATGGAGAATGCCGCCCGTCAACGAGTTTGACGAGGACGCCTCTGACAAGCACGCTTGCGCGGACCTTTACCACGACGCTGCGTTGCGGTTGCCTAGTTCAATATTACATTTCCCCGATGCGCTCGATTGGAGGCAGCGAGCGTCGGCCCGCCATCCGACTGTCGTCCAAGACGAAAGGTGTACAGTTTTGAAGGCAAATGCACAAAACCGAGAAAACGCTTTTTTCTTGAACCTTGACGGCGGTGCAGATGACAATGGTGATCTCGGCGGAGGTGGCAGCTCTCGTCGTGGCGGAAGTAGAGCCAACCACTTCAGATATGCTGAGGTGGGAACAACGACAACCACAACCTGGACGACTCACGGGAATGAGACGACACCGAAAGAGGAGACGAGAGAGGCCACCGCCGCGGAATTTCAGGCGAGCCTCGCGTCGTGGGTGGTCTTCCACTACCAAGGAGCGCACTGGTGGACCGACGGCATGGCGGCGCGGACGAATATCATTCCGGCGATGAATCCCGAACGCGGCCTCTGGCCCGCAATCTTCCGAGTCCTGTGCAACCACTCCCCAAGCGCCATGAGAGCGTTTTTGGAAGTTGCGCGCGACAGCCTCGAAACAAGTAATAGTCCGGGACGGAGTGCTCCTGCCTGCGGAGATGCAGCTCCAGCAGTGGGGGTGAGTCCTTCATCTCTTTTGGCGACGGACGCAGAAGTGGCAGAAGCGCTTCGCGCAGCTCTCGACGGGGATGCTGCACGCAACAATTCCAGTAGTAGGCAAAATGTTGAGCTGCAGAATGATCGCGGAGGGGCCTTTGTTGGTAGAGGAACAACTTCCACGGTGAATCATCAGCAGGAAGTAGTAGAAGGACCGCAACAGACCACGGCACCGGCGCCGTCGGCAGGATCCTCTTCTACCACGCCATACATCCCCCGACAGACTAGAATAGGGCAGCCTTTTTGCACTGCCGTCGCACGCGAGGTGCTGTCCGACGTTAGGGTGGTCCGGACACTTGTGCGGCACGTGTACCAGCGGATTGCAAAACATGCCCTCCTCGGGCGCCACTCGCAGCAATGTCTAGCTAACGCCACGCATTTCCCAGGGGAAGCCAGGGCAGAAGCACTGAGAACAAGAATGGTTGACGTCGGACCAGAAGAGAAACATCGGTGGCAGCTGGAGATCTGGGAGCCGCCGCTCCTACCAAACGAGAGAAATCTGTACAAATTGATATGGCGCGCTTAAAGTCGCGTTTTTAAAAGTCATAGTTTTTTTTTTTGAAAGGTGGCACAAAAACTGGGCACGCGGGTAGTTCAGTTAAATGCCGGCAGGCGAAACGCCGCACGCCTTGCCTTGGGTGTGTCACAAAATAATCTTTGCCATGCGCCAGAATTGGCACCGTCGGGAGGCTGGACGCCGCGACGCTACTGCCGCCTTTAGCAA
>JACKZZ010013580.1_pt1 | contig 20534 bp, 15 predicted proteins | sample 8027871 | NCBI WGS metagenome assembly JACKZZ01 (sample SAMN15724774, study PRJNA655200) | protist metagenome | isolation source: fluorescence activated cell sorting (FACS) single amplified genomes of... | place: USA: West Boothbay Harbor, Gulf of Maine | collected 2000-07-19
GTCATAAAAATAGGTATTCTTGCTCTATCTCTACCTACAGGCATAATAACTTCGTTTACAAATCTACCTGCTCCCTGAATGACTGACTTATAAAAATCATCTTCGTATTTAATCTGCCCAGTTAGAACACCGTCTTTTCTTTCGGCTCCAAATCCTGTCTTAGCTCCACTATTTAACCACCTAAGTCCATCATCTATATCTATACCTAGATCAAAAACTTCACTTTTTAATAGCTGAATATTACGTACTTCCTTTCTACTTAGTTCTTTGGTTGCTGTTTCATTAAATATATCTACCCCTTCTTTAGAAAGTTTATTTAATTTTTCTAAGTTTTCTTGTATTAAGTTTTTACCAATATTAAAAGAAGCTAACTGTACAGATTTTGTCCACGGAGTAAGTAAGTTAAGTCTAAAAAATCCTCGTGCTTGTTTTTTTAACCATTCATTTTGTAGCCCTTCACCAGTTAAACGATTGGTAGATTCTGCAAATGACTCATCCATTGCCATAAATACTTGATTCATTTCTTTTTGTATTTGTGAATCTGGCATGTCATATTTCTTTCTTAACAAAATAGGAATATCCTGTACAAAAATTTTATGTCCTTCCTTTAAGCCACTTAACGCATCTTGAATTGGTTTCGTAACAGAGCCACTAGTTTTTGTAAGCGGAATCATTGCTTCTGTTAATGAGGATACTGTAGCCAAAGGTAGATATGCTAAGGAGTTAGCAAGTTTCATTGTGTCGTAAGCACCTTGTATTCTTTGACTATCGAAATAATTTACTTGTCCAGTTATAGATTCATATAATTTATTAATTCTTTTCCTATCTCCTCTAGCTAATCCTCTTCCTCCTCTAGCTTCTCTTAGCTCTCTATCCATTGGGTCTAACCATCTTTTCTCAAACTGTGCTTTATTAGATGCCCTACTAAATCCCGGCATTAAAAAACTTTTCTTATGCTGTATAGCATTAGCAGCATTCATGTAGTAAGTTACCACAGTGTTTAAATCATTGGTTAAAAACTTTTCAAAAGCGTTATCGTTTAAATCTTTAAATGCTCTTGCTTGTGTTAATAAAATAGAATGTGAAGAAAATAACTCGTTGTTTTTATTAAGCATATCATTGATAAGATCAGTAGCATCGCCTCTATCTTTAGCAATTTTTTCACTAATTAATAAATCTGCAAAGCCTTCTTTATTTTCTTCAATTGCTTTTCTATCCCAGCTTCTTGTAAAATAATTTGAAAGTTTTCTTTCTTCTTTTATAAGACCTGCTCCGATAGCATCATCAAATATTTTATTAAAAAATCCTCTTAAGTCTTTGGCAACTTGTTGAACGTCTTCGCTGTATCCTTCAGGTTTATCTCCTCTTAAAATTCTAATAACACCTAATTCATCTGCTTCTTTAAATGCACCAGCTCTACGTAAAGGTGCAGTAGCTTCGTCAAATATTCTATGATAGTCACCCCTAAGAGTATCTAAAAGTTCACCATGTCCTAAAGCTACACGTTCTCTGGTCACACTACCAAAACCTCGACTAAAATCTTCTCGCATTAAATTACCAAGTTCTCTGGTAATAGGAGAGAATTTTGCTTTTGTATCTAATATAGATGTTGCTGAACCTAGTGTCTTTGATTTTACAATGTCTGCAACTTCTAAAGTTTTTGAAATTTTATCTTGGAAACTTCCGGGTTCAACTGATAAGTAACCATCTTCTGAATAGTATTTATTCATTTTACTATAGAAGAGATTACCTTTTTGTAAAGCTCCACCAAGTAATCCACCTGTTAAAGTTCCTAACGCAGCAGTCCCTACTAATTCAGGCATAGAATACAACTTTCTTATATCAGTATTAAGTTCAGTTGTTTGTCTAAAGTGATTGTCCAGTCCTGTCCATGCTCCTACTTCTGCACCTGTGACTAGTGCTGCTTTCTTAACAGCTTCTTTACCTTCTTTTTTAAGTTGACCTTTTATAATAGCTTCAGGAATGCTAGGACCTACAAAGTTTTTAGATACTTGTAAGGCTGTTGTTCCTAATCCTGTTCTTGTGGCTAGTGATGCTCCTCCTGTTATAGGTGTAGCGAGAGCCGCTACAAGAGCAGTGGGGTCAGTGGTAATATCAATAGCTGCATCTTTAACTAACCCAAAGAATTGTTTTAAGCTTCCTAAATCAGCATTATCAAATTCTTTTCTTAGATAATTGTAATCTTGTTTTTGTTGGTCTGTAAAGTTAGCACTTTGTGCAGCTCTTCTCATACCAGAGTAAAGATTAAAATCAGAATCTCTTAAATATTCAAACACATCATCAGAGTTTTCACCCACAGATTGTAAAAACCTTTCAGAGACTTCTAAAAAGTTTTCATCTTTCTCTAGCTCGTCTAAAGTTTTTTTACGCCCAGTATAGCCTGAACCGATTGTCAAGTTATTTTTAAGAGTGGGAAGACTTCCTTTAAGAATGCCTACACCTGTTAAAGAAGTTAATGCCATTAACTATCCTTGAGTATTATATTTTGAACCACGTTTTAATCCTCTGGTGTTTACCACACCTCTTGGATTTTCAATTCTATATTTATCCCACCATGTTTCGGGAATAACTTCAAAGTCTTCTTTTCTTGCCATTAGTATTGGTCCAGAATATTCTCTTTTATCAAGTTCATCTTTAATTCTATTTCTTAATTTAACACGTGTTTTAGGTTTAGCAAACAAATCACTTAGTTCAGGTATAGGTAATCCTCCTGATGTTCTTCTAGAATCTAAAGAAATATCTGATGGCAATCCTAACTTAAACGGTAATTGACTGTTACGCCCTACATTTACCGGCATAGTATTTAATCTTAATGTTAAAAGTTGCCCATCCGATAAACTGGCTAAGTCCATCTGATCTACAAGTTTATCAGCATTTTTTAAATAATAACCACCATCTAAAGGCACAGGATTAAAATCTACCTCACTTAGAGAGGCTTGTAAAGTTGCAAGATTTGTATCACTATAAATAGCACCAGATGTAATATCTTGTTCATTTAAATTTATGCCAGAGTCTATAAAAATAGAATCAATTTTTGTTTTAAGTTCTTCTCTTTCATCTAAATCTAATTCAAGTTTGGTGCTTGTATTAACAACATCTATATATTTATTTCTTAAGGCTACAATGTCTTCTTCTCTCTTAGCTTTTCTTAATTCATTAATCATTTTTGGAGTATCATCTAATATAGATTCATCAAAGCTTGTGCTTCTATCTGTTAATCTTAAGTCTATTAAATCTGCTTCAGTCATTTTTGTTATTGACATTCCATTTTGGTCTAAAAAAGATAATACAGCAATTTGAAATTGAAGAGGATCATATTTTGTATCCCAATTTTTATTATTTCTAGTAAAATAGTTTTCTGCTATTGAAGCATATGTACCCATATTTGCTTGATGAGTCATATCAGCTAACGCAGCTTTATTTGCTTTTTTATCTTGACCTAACAGACCACGATAAACTTCAATATAAGTTTGTTTTTGTTGAGGTGTAGCTGCAAGAGATTTGTTTGTATCAAAAATATCTTTGTATGTTATACCAAGACCAGCTGCTGTTCTAGGTTGGTTATCATTTATATAAGCATCTTCAACTTTAAATAATCTTGATGGGTCTGTTTCAAAGTATTCTCTTTTTTCATCTGAACTTAAATTTTCATATAAATTAATTAAGTTTCTTCCAGCATTTTCTTTAAGCTTATCTCGTGTTTGATATTCTTCAGGATTAAATTGACCGTCTACAATCATCATATAGGTTCTATTAAGAGCTTGGTCTGATGTTAGTCCGGGATTTTCATCAAGAACTATATTTAAAGCTTCGTGATAAAAACCATCTTTTAAACTGTCATACTCTGGAATATTTTTAACAGCCTCTCGAAGCAGTGGAGTCCCTTTAAAGTAAAGACCACTTCTATCAATGTCTTTATTTTTAAATTCTAAAGGAGTATATAAACCTTCAACAACTTGTTGATTTTCAATACTGTCTCTAAAAGTTGTTCTATTATTTTTAGCATCTTTTAAATCTGACTGTAATTTTAACAAGGTTTCATTAGTCGTAACTAATTCTCCATCTTTTCTTTCAGTTTTAAAAACTCTATTCCAAAGATTTCTTACAAGCCCTTTTTTAGTAGGGTCATCTTCTACAAGCTTTAATGCAGCTTTATATTCAGCTACTGCTCGTTCATTAAACTTGTTAAATGTTCTAGTCGTTACTCTCGGGTCTGCTGCAAGTCGTTCCATTTCTCTTTGTATTTTTTCTCTTTCATCATTACGAGCTTTATACATACTTTTTCTAATATCTTCTGGTTGCAAGTCTACTTCAGACCATGTAACCCTTGCTGCTTGTGCTTCATCTGTATTATCAATTACTTTAGCAGCTTCTTCGTTTAAAAATACTTCTGGATTTGCTTGATATCGTTTTAGTCTTTCTCTTTCAGGTGCATATGACTCATACTCAGCTTCATTAGTATTAAAAATATCATTGTAGTTTTCTTTGACATCGTTAGCTCTATCAATAACACTTTGTTTTAGATTAGCACCAACTCCTTTTAAACCGTCTGCAATTACTTGTAATCCTAGTCCTTTGTATACATCTTTTTTATAAGAGTCACCAGTGTTAGATAACAAACTTCTGGCTATTTTACCATAAGTTTCTGACATAGGTTTAAATGGGCTTTGTTTAAAATCTGCCATTAGCTTTCTCCTTGACTTAATAAGCTTCTAATTTCTGGACCTTGTTCTTTAACTTTGTCTAGAATATTTTGTGGTACTACACCACTTTTAATTTTTTCAGGTTCTATTTTTTGTTTTATAGTTCCTTTTTTAATATCTTCAAAGACAGTTCTAAATTCATTTATTTGTTGATTGAACTCTTCTTCGTAATCTTCATCATCTAATTCATCTAAATCATTACTATCTTCAATGTTATATTTAATATTAGCTTCTTCACCAATTGCCATAATAATATACATAATGGGTTCTGCTAATAACATTAAAACATCAGGGTTAAATTTACCTTCTGTAAATTTTGCATACAGTGAAACCATTGCAATATCTGCAACGGCTGCACCCTTAGCTAAAGACTGTACAATATTTTTCATAGCTTCTGGCTGCATTAATAAGCTAACCATATAGTCTAATGCCTGTTTAGGATTAGTAAACTCTGGAGGTCTTTCCCAAGGATATGGTTGTGCTGGGTCATTGACCAAACTTTGTCCGGGAATTGCACCACCTTGTGAAGACAGGTCTACAATCTCATCTAAAGATTCTTGATTAAATCTAGCTTCTCCTCGTAGTTTTGGTCCAGTGTCCAAAGCCATATCATCAATAGTAAACCCAGCATCTAATCCATCTACGATAGCTTGAGAAGCAGTATCACTAACACTACTTGAAATAATAGGTCTTGGACCTCTATTAGGTTTTGCCATTATGTTACCTTTAATGTTTCTTGTTGAAATAGCGGCATGTTACCGGCTTCTATAATATTACCAAATGTAAAATGTTTTGAGTAATCATCTGGGTTTATATTCAACGCATTGCTGTATATACTAACTGGGTCTTTTCGTCTACCTGCTTCTTCTCCTATTCCAGCACCTGCTCTTCCTCTTTCGTCTCCAGCTAACAACGAATTTGTATAAGCACTAAAGACTGTATTAGCAACTGAAGTTCCAGCTCCTTGTAAAAATGCTGTAGTCTTTGGATATTTTTCTGTTAATGATTGAGTTGCTGTTCCTGTTGGTAATCCAGCGGTAGCAATTTCTGAACTTGATACACCGTAAGTTGCTGCTGTATTAGCACTTTTTTGTTGTAGATAAGCTACAGTCTCTTTAGACGCTCCAGCAGCTTGAGCAGCTGCATTAGCGGCTTGTTCTTGTGATAAGAGTGTAGTTGGCGTTGATGCTTGTTGAATTACACTTTCAGGTGTTATTAGTCCGCTATCAATTGCACCTTGTATATCTGCAACACTGCCGCTGCCTTCAGCAGCTAATTTTTTAATTGATTCTTCAACACTTAAGTTTTGACCGGCTGCAATCTGTGCGTCTACCATAGCAGTTTCCATTGCAGGGGTTAATTTTATTCTACTTGCTTCAGTTGTCAAACCTGTAAAGTCTGTCACAGCAGCAGCAGCGTTTCCTGCAGCAGCTCCTACAGTAGCAAATGGTTTCGCAATCATAGACGTAGCAAAGTTTCCAGCTTTTGCCAATGCACTAGTTCCACTAAACAAAGTACCACCAGCAACTTTAGCACTTGCGTTCATCATCCAACCAGCCCAGCCTGTAGCTGTGCCTCCAGTGAATGCACCAATAGCTGCACCCCCTGTAACAATAACAGCTCCTGCTATAACCAAAGCTTTAAAAAGTTTACTCTTACGTATTTTCTTTTGAATTTTATTTAAACCACTAAGAGTTTTCTTTACAACTTTCTTAATACCACTTGTAACTTTTTTAAAAGCTTTTTTTAATTTTTTAAATAATCCCATTGTATTATCCTCCTATTATATCCGAGGTTATGACACCTATTAAATTTTGTAAATTTCCCAAGCTTGAGTTATACTTAGAAGGGTCTGAAGATAATGCAGTATTCACAAGTTGTGCAATTCTACTTTTTTCATTCTCTCCATTTCTAAAATCAAAATCAGCTTGATCTCTTAGCTCCTGCCATAAAAAAGATTGTGCAGTTTGTGACATTGCAAAAGCATTCTGTGCGTTTTGCATGTTGACTGCGTTCTGAGCAGCAGTGTTAGCTACGTTTGTTTGTCTTCTCCACTGTACGTTAGAAGCTTCAACAGCAGCAACATTCTGTGCGTTCCATTGATTCCTTGCAAAGTCTTGATTAGCATTAAACTGATCTACTTGTGTAGCTAACTGAGAGTTGTATTTATTTAAATCAGCTTGTCTTTGAGTGTCTCTAGCTTCAGCAGCGTTAGCTTGTGTAGCATTAAACTGTTCTGTTGCATTTATCTGTGCCGCATTAAACTGACTTACTTGAGCATTCAAACTAGACATAAACTGTTGTGTTTGATTCTCGCTTGTAGCATTAAACTGAGCTGCAGCATTTTGTGCAGACTGATTACTTAATATACGTTGTTGAGTTTGTTGAGCTTTTAATACGTTGGCTTGTTGATTATTATTAAGATTTGTTAAATCCATTTGTAAAAAAGCTTGAGCATTTTGTATCTGTGTTCGTTGATAAAAATCTGCATCTGCTAAATTCATCTGTGCCTTTATAGCAGCATCTTGCATTATGCCTTGTTGCTCCATACTAGCATTAGTTAAACCTACAGTTTGTAAGAATTTACTGTTAGATAAGGCTGTTTGTTGGTCAGCACTAAACTGAGCCATGTCCATTTGAAAAACTTTACCAGCGTTATCGAGTGCTGTTTGTTGTCTTCTAGCTGCGTTAGCTTCAGCTTCTTGAGCTTCAATACCTTTCTGCTGAGATACACTTGCTTGTATAGCTTGAGCATTAGATTGAGCTAATGGTATAGCTGATTGTATAATCGCATTGAACAAAGCGTCTCTTCCTACTGTTGAGGCTGACATACCACGCTTTGCTAACATCGCTTCTACGGATGCTACAGCGGGTCTAGCCCATGTAGGAATTTCACCTTCTTCAATACCTTTTAATAAACTATCCATTTGATTGGATACTAATGCTTCTTCAGGAAGACCTTCTATAATTCCACGTTGTTCTTCACTAAAGTCTGCTAGTCGATCTTCTAAAGCTTCAGGGTCGTTACCAAGTTCTGTAATGTCTTCTTCACTTAACCCAGCATTTGCTAATTGTTTCTTAGCTCTTGTAATACGTGATAAAGAACTTCCTGCATTAATAGCCGCTTGTGACTTAGCCTCTGGACTTAATACGCCAATAACTTTTTCCGTTAAAGCACCTTCTGGTATTTCAACAGTAGCAGTTTCAATAGGAGCAACACGTTCAACACCAGCAGCTTGAGCTATAGCATCATCTGATACAACTCCTGTTGCAGCTTCTACTTGTGCATCTGTGTCAACTGTAGTTGCTGCCATTTGTGCAGCTTGTATTTGTTCTGGTGTTTGAGCTTGTGCAGTTGTATCAACTGTAGTAACTTTTTCTGGTGCAACACCCGGTACTGGTGCAGCAGTCACTTTAGTAGGTGCTGCCATAGTAGTAACTTTTTGTTCGGGTAAAGGTTGTCCAGTTACAGGGTCTATTCCTGCTTGTTCAGGTGTACTTATAACTGCAGACTCTGGAACTTTACCAGTAGCAGCATCATCAATAGTCTTTCTTAAAGCAGCTTTTTTTGCTTCTTCTGCAGCCTTTGCAGCAGCTTCTGCAGCTTTTGCAGCAGCTTCATCATCAATTTTTTTCTGAGCAGCTGCAGCATTAGCAGCTATTTGTTCTGGAGTTAACCCATAATTTTGAACACCTCCAGCAATACTACCATCATAAACACCACCTTCCGGGAAACCTCCGTAAGGACCACCGGCAGGTAAATTGTTAAGAGTACCGCTATCACCACGAACTTCAAAATCTTCAGCCAGTGCATTATTAGCCCTAGGATTTACTTCATCACCTTCAGCATACTGTGCACGAACTACACCACCTGTACGGTAGTCATAGCGTTCAGCTTTAGTTTTAGCCTTGTACTTTTTATTTCTTTTCTTTTTATGTATTGCCATTTTTCTTCCTACGTGTTAATTTCTTCATAAGCTTTGAAGGTACAGTAGTAATAGAGATAACTAAAGTCGAAGCAGGAAACTTCTTAGTTTTATTTTTTTTCTTCTTTACTACCATTTTACCTAACTTCGAACAGTTTGTCAAGCTTTTCACTGATTTTTTCTATCCTGTCCATAATTAAATTCATATCGTCTTTCAACTCTGACTTGGTTACGTATTCCTTTGCGAGTTCTTCACGTGTTCTATTGAGGAGAATACTAAGTCTTTTAATCTCTGCAGAGTTTTGTCTAATCTGATGAAAGATTGGAGCCAGTACAAGCGTTATAAAGACGTTCCAAATAATGTATGCAGAGATTTCCATGTTATGCTCCTAATACTGGGAATTCACCTAAAGGTCTTTCCATCACTGGAGACTCTTCAGTGCCTGTATTTACATAAGCATATAAAGCTGCTAAAGCATCTACGTCTGCAGCACCGTCTATCTGTACCTGCATAGCGTTAGCTTTAGTTCTTACTGCAGCTCTCCAAGTTGTAATGTCGCTAGGCACGGCTGTACCACCTTCTGCAGCTCTAACCACCATCCAGTCAGTGTCTTGTAGTAAGCCACCGGCTTGAGAGTTGATTACAGCTTTGTAATTTGTTTTTAATCCCGAAGTTTTTACTTCACCTTCAGTACCTAAACCATCTGTCTCGTCTTGTGCAGTGTATAAAGTATCTGCTATAGCCTTTGCTGTAGCTGTACCATACGAAGCTGTTACAACTCCGTCTGCAAAGTCAAAGCTTTGATTGGTGTTGATGTAGTACTCTTGGTCTTTAAAGTTTGAGTTGTCTATGACAATCTCATAAATCCCTAAGGCTTCAAGTTCTGAAGCTGTCCAAAGCATAAAGATATTACTAGGGTAATTAACCTCACCTATGGTTAAACCTTTGGGTCTTGTATAGACCTGTGTTACGTTATCTGATTCTACTAAAGCCCACATAATTTACCTCGCTGTTGTTGGGATTCCTGTTGATGTTGTGAATGGATTTTCTGCAAATGCCATATAGATGTATGATGCTCCGCTTCCATTGTACGCTGAATCTGCTGTTCTTAGTTTAAACCCATTGCTTAACGAATCTATTATAACTTGTGATGTTGATTCAGCAGTGGTTTGATTTGGAAACAACCTAGCATCCATTCCATTAAAAGTATTTCTTGCAGTATCTAAAGTAACCCATGCTTCAGAAGCATCAGTTCTTTTTATTATAACAAAAGCAGGTTTAAAGCCTGTATAGACAAACGAACCATTTGCATTTCCATTACCGACATACTTGCCAAACTTGCTGTAGCCTTGTTTTTCTGCGAAGCAGTAGGCTACACAATCATTTGATACCTCTACACTTGAACCAATTTGAAAAACAGTTGAGGTAGGAGTTACTTGAACAAGGTTACCACCGGGTCCTCCCATTGCTCCTGTTGTAAATAATAATTGATATCCGGGTCCAGTTAAACTTTGATGCCAAATAAGCCATTGAGAAGGAATAGTTTTATTTTTACAAATTACCATAGCAGGTGCTTGACCTAGTCCATGTCCAACAGTTCTAACTCCTCCTACCCCTGTCCACTGCACTATACTAAATCCAGCATCTTGATTGGCTTGAACTGTAGATGTTAAATTACCATCCGTATTGCTTGAGGTCGTACCACCATTGGCTTTCCATTGCCAAGCTACAAAACCTTCTCCAGTATCATTTTCTGTATTACCAGAACCTAGTCTAAAACCATCTGTATAAAAATTTAAAACTCCATTTGTGTTTGAGGATTCGCCTCCTGTGCTATTAGACCTAAGTCTTTTTTCTGCTCCTCTTGTAGAGTCATACCAAAAATGTGATTTAGTTGTAGTTCTACACTTACCCCAAATAAAATCGGGTCCTAAATCTGAATTACCATCGTTAGTTATAGTATTAAAATTAGAATTTCCTGTATATAAAGCAGTCTGAAAATATGCACTTGGGTCGTCTATATTTGTATAAGCCATTATCCGTACTCCGCTAAGTTTTTAGTGCATAAGGCGTAGTAGCCTGTTGGGGGTGCGTATTCAAAAGTTCCGTAGCCATTTTCGTCTGTTGCTGGGCTTGCTGGTGTGGCGGCTGTGTAGCCACCAAAATTAACTTGTGCATTTGCTGCATTATTTGCAATAGTTACTATAAATACAGTTTGATTGGTTTGATACCAAGGAATGTAAATACCACCCGTTCCAGTTGAGCCACTTGAAGGGTTACCACTACCTATCCACGCACTATCATTTCTACGAGAATACATATAACCATTATCTAAATCTATAGCAAAACTTTGTATATAACCATTAGCGTTCCATCCACCGCCATATTGCCAAGCATCTGTAGATGAGTTGTATCCATAAATGCCACCATTGGCGGAATACATCATTTTTGCTTGACCACTAGGAGCAGCTATTGATGTTAGTTCTGCCCATTCAGTTTGACCTTCTGCTGACCCAACCCCAACCATCATAGAACTATTTTGATTACCTTGTTCTACCTCAAAATACCACTTACCAGAAGAAGCAACTAAGCTTGATGGTATTCCTCGCCATAATGTGTTTGACTGATTCCCAGTAGCTTTTGTTCCGCCTTCTGAAACAGTAAATCTTGAAACTTCATTATAGTAGTTATGTAAAGGATTAAGTGTACAAAAATTATTAGTAGGCGTGTCCGTAGCTTGGTCGGCTGCTGTGATGTTGTTTAGGGTGAATGTATTACTGTTACCGCTTGAGTCTGCACCTAGTGATGCGGAGTCATCAAAGTTTAAATAGCAACCATTACCGCCATAAGAGCCTGTATAGGCTTTAGGTTTCCAGATACCACTATCACTATCATATTCACCAAAGTCTGTTTGAACTGCGGTAACACCATCAAGATAATGACATTCTGCTATATAGCCAGACATTTTATAGTAGGTAGAATTATATGCACCCCATTTCATATCTATACCTGCTTCTAATGCACATTGATAATCTTGAACAGGGTATTGTCTTTGAGACCAAGAAGTAACCTCCTCGCCATTTAACCAAAGTCTCCACCTATTTGCTTCAGTTGCTTGTGTTGTATCTACTGCCAAAACAATGTGATAAAAAGCTGAAGTATCTCTTAAAACTTGATTTGAGATACTTCTTTTGTTTATTCCACTATTACTAGACCCACCAGTAGTACCAGTACCACCACCTATATCAACCCATATAGCATCTAATGGAGTTCCCCCCCAAAAGCCCAGTCTCGTTGCTTCACCAAAGTGACCACCTTGCCATAATTGCACATAGTCATTAGATATTTCAGTTCTTTTAAACCACATAGAAACTGTAAAGGTTTTGCGATTAGTTCCAGCATCGTTTGTTTTGTATAAATATTCAGTATTATCAGCTTCTAACTTCAAAGAGTTATCAATCTCATAAGGACCAGTAGATACGCTTCCTCTATTAGCTGCTCGTGCAAGTGTTTCCATATGTTATTAAGTTTGTGCTAGGTTTTGAACTCTGCCAATCTCTTGCCAGACTGAGCCGTTGTATCTGAATGAGAAGATGTCTGTCTTATTAGCTTCTGCAGTCACTGTCGGTGCTGTACTAGCTGCAAATTCAAACACTGTGTTCCAAGCCACTGTACGGGCTGTACCACCTTGTGCAAGTTCTACCGTAATGATAGCACCTTCTACAGCGTTACTAGGTGCTGAGAACGTGGTGTTCTCTGTGGTCACGTGGTAAGCGTTAGCGGCTGCTACAGAATCCCAAGCTACTGCATTAGAGCTTGAAGTTAGTGCAACCTGTGCAATCCTAGCAGACCCTGCAACAGATATACTACTTGCAAGTTTGTCACTTGTTATAGCATCATCTGCTATAAGTTCACTTGGTATTGTTGTGTTTGCCATGTTATACGTTCTCCAATGTTTCTAGTCTTGTGGTTAAGTCTGTAATTGTTGTAGCTTGTGCTTCTATTAGTTCTTGTTGTTCTTTGATTGCTTGTACAAGAAGCCCCACTGTTGTTTCATAAGCAATTGCTTTGTATTCAGTGTCATCTAATGTTTCATCCATATTGACAGCGTTGTAAACAGCTTCAGGTAATACTTGTTCTAATTCTTGAGCAATCAATCCTGTGCCTAAACTTCCATCACTTTTTCGTGTAAAAGTTATGCCTCGTAAAGTGTTTACTTTGTCTAGTGCATTAGGGATAACAGCAATGTTTTCTTTTAATCTTTCGTCTGAAAAATTATGATTTTGTGTTACTGTGCCTGAGAAGTATCCATTTCCACCAATTAAAGCAAATCTTTTAACACCGCCCGGAAAAAATGCCATTTGATTTGCAGCATCTTCTGAAATGTAAGTATCTCCACCGCCATCTAAATAAAGTCTTTTTGTAGCTCCTATACTCAAATTTCCAGAGCTATCAATCCTTAGGCGTTCTGTGCCTGATGCAGAATTATTATGAAAGTTGAAAACAAAAGCACCACTACTTGCATCTGCTCCAGACCTTAAGCCACCAACAGACCACCCATAGTTGTCTAATTCACTTAGCCCATAAGTTATACCAGTAAACCCAGTTGTATTAGTCGTGGCGGTGGGGCGTAGTTTAATAAATGGGTTTGTAAATTGAGATGTAGTATTTTGTGCTGTTCCAATTTGTATTTTAGCTGTAGGACTAGCAGCACCAATACCCACGTTGCCACTGGCTCTTTCAATCGTAACTAAATCTGCACTACCTGAAAAATCACGAATCTTCATAGCGGTAGCATCATCGGTTGTCTGAATAGACATATAAGCAACATTGCCATCGCCCATAATTATTTCTGTAGCCGCACCTCCGTCTATCAGTATGCTGCCCCCTTGAAATGTAGCAGCTCTTGCTGTGTCACCAAAATTACCTACTGTTAATTTAGCACCAGAAGTTGCTGCTTGAATACGCAAATTACCGCTTAAAGAGCCTGAACCAGCTGTCATTGCACCAGTCACCCCAAGAGTTCCTGCTATGGCAATATTAGTATCTAACTTAGCACTTGTCACAGTTCCGTTAGCCGGTTCGTTAATCGTTGTCTGAGTATGTGTAATAGCTTCTACAGCTACACCCGTTGCAGGGGCTGTAGAGAATGTTAAAGTAGTTCCAGAGATGCTATAGTTAGCCTTGTTCTGATAAACTCCATCAAAGTATACTTGGACATTGTTCGCACTTACAGGAGCTACAGACAGTGTTAAAGTTGTATCACTGTTATCACCTGTCATAGTGTCAACAATCATATTGGCACCACTAACGTTACTTCGTGCGTGATAGACTGTAACGACTCTAGTATTAGCCGGAGCTGTAGAGAACGTTAAAGTTGTACCTGAAACACTGTAAGAGTCTTGTGCTTGGAAAGCACCATCAATAAACACCCAAAGATTGTTTTCACTTGTCGGTGCTGAAGTCAATGTAAAGTTTACAGTTGAACCATCACCTGCAAAGATTTGTGGCTCAATCGCTGAACCAGCCCCACCACCTGCAATCGCACCCCATTCACCATCAGCATAACCTTCAAACTGAGCATCGTCAGTGTTGTATCTGAAGTAGCCATCTACTCCAGTAGGTCTTTGTGCAGTCGTACCTTTAGGTACAAAGAAAGCATCTGTAGCTGAACCAGCATCTAAACTAACTGCTGGAGTTGCATCAAGAATACCAACACGATTGTTAGTGCTATCAACAACTAAAGTACTTGTATCTATGGTTAAGTCTCCAGAGACTGTCAAAGAACCTAAAGTACCTACAGAAGTTATTTGTGTTTGAGCAGCATCTACAGATAATGTATCAGTGCTTAGTGTTAAACCTGTACCGGCTGTTAATAAAGTTTTAGAAACTTCAATAGAGCCATCTAGCTGTGCATTGGTTATAGTTCCTGTTAAAGAACTTGTCGGGTAATTCGTTGCATCTGTAAGGTCAAAAGCTGGTGTAGCATCTGAATCACCTAGTGATAAATCGACACCACCAATACCGATTGTAGAGTTTGTAAGAGAACTATTAGCAATGTTGCTTAAAGTATTCGAAGCAGCATCAATAGTTTTGTTTGTAAGTGTTTGCGTACCTGTAAGAGTTGCTACTGTTGAATCAATTGCAACTGTTACTGCGTTACCTGTAGCAGAACTATCAAGACCTGTACCACCTAAGATACTTAAAGTTTCACTATCTAAGTCAATGGCTATCGTGCCACTGTCTGTTGTAAGGTCTAAGTCTTCTGCAGTTATCTGAGCATCTACATAAGTTTTAATAGCTTTAGCCGATGCTAAAGTTGTGTCAGTAGCTGCAACGCTTGTTAAGTCTGTATCAAGGACACCTGTTTTAAGGTTGTCTACTTCAATGTTTGATACAGTGTTGTTATCAACATCTATGGTTTTATTAGTTAAGGTTTGTGAGCCTGTCAGTGTAGCAACTGTAGAGTCTATATTAACTGTAACAGTGTTACCTGAACCTACTGTATCTAAACCTGTTCCACCAGCGATTGTGAGAGCTTCTGAGTCTAGGTCAATTGAAAGTGCACCTCCGCTATCTCCTTGAAAATCTAAGTCCTGTGCGGTCACCTGAGAGTCTACATAAGCCTTTACAGATTGCTGTGTCGGTATAAGAGTTGCAGAGTCTGAAGACATGTTGTCTTCGTCTACAAAAGCTGTAGCAGTTATCGTGCCATCATTAAGACTTCCGAATGTTAAAGTATTAATGGTGGTTGCGTTAATTGTACCGCCTTCTACCTTGTCACCACTGATTTGATTATCAGCAAGTGTTAAAGTACCTGCAGAGACATCTAAAGTTTTAGAAGCTCCTACAGTTATGTCAGACGTTGCTATGGTTGAACCATCAATAGTTCCACCGTTAATGTCTGCACTTGTAGCTGTTAAGCTTGTAATGGTTGTAGCAGCTATTGTACCACCTTCAACTTTATCACCAGAGATTTGGTCATCTGCTAAAGTTAGTGTACCTGCTGAAACGTCTAAAGTCTTACCAGCACCTACTGTGATATCTGAGGTTGCAATGGTAGCACCGTCAATTGTACCACCGTTAATGTCTGCTGTATCAGCTACTAAGCTGTCAATGTTGGCTGTACCGTCTATGTAGAGGTTACGCCATTCTTGTGAAGCACTTCCTAAGTCGTAACTGTCATCATCATCAGGGATAATATTAGAATCAACGTCAGCACCAAAGACTACATTGTCAGTAGCTGCATCACCCATAGTGATTGTGCCACCGTTAAAGGTTGTGGTACCTGTGACAGTCAGGTTACCGCCTACATCTACATTGCCTGTAGTTGTAATAGTATCTATGTAAGCATCTTTAAAGTATAAAGAGCTTGTACCTAAATCAACATCACTGTCTGTAACAGGGATAATAGCACCATCGGCTATGTATAGCTGTTGTACAGGTGCTGAAGATACTTCTACATAAAACTCAATGTAGTTATTGGTTGTATCTATTAGTACTTTGTTGTTCGGAGAAGTTTCTCCTGCATCACCAATCAGTCCTATAACAGGTCCTTCGGCTGTTGTGCCATCGTGTTTGTGCCCTGTAGAGTTGTGAAAAGCGTTTACAAGTTGGTTAAATTCGTTATTAAATAAAGCAGCGGTGATTGTATCCCCGTCTGCAAACGAACTCTGTCTAGTGTAACTTGCCATTATTTATTCTCCGTGTTAGGAATTATCAGTGATGTATGTATTTCCTGTTGTAATTGCATCTGTGTAAGATGACTTATCTGATGAATCACCTGCAACATCAGGGTTTGTATAAGCCAAGATAAGCTCAAGGTGGTCAACATTACGCTGTACCATCTCGTTGATTTCTGCTTGGGTCATACCACCTACATCGTGTGTGCCACCATTAATGTCGTTGATAAGCGTTACGCTATCGGTTGCTGCTGTTAATACTTCTGCTACTGTTGCCATTTTCTATTCTCCTATTGTTGTTAGCCTTCTAGGGCTTCTATTCTTGTTGTTAAAGCATCTATTTTATCATCTGCTTCTTGTAAGGCTTTGACTAGCATTGGTATTAATGCTGAAGGTGAAAAGTGTTGTATGCCTTCATTATTTTCTTTCCAAATCTCAGCACCTTCTTTTACTTCAGGATGATTGTCAATAACAGTTTTTACTTCTTGTGCTACAAATCCATGTTTAGTAAGTGAACTGAAATCACTTGCCCCTATAACTGTTTCATCTGAGCCTTCTTCATAGTGTGGTAAGTTTGAAGCAACTTCTCCTTTAGTTTTCCATTTAAAAGTTACTGGTCTTAAATCATTAATAAAACTTAATCCTGCAGTTGAATCTGTAATTTCTTTCTTAAGCCTTTCGTCGGAAGATGATTGCCAAGATGTTGTCCCTATATCTACATGGGTATAATTTGTAGAGGAGGTTCCAACTGTAAAATATCCACCACCTTGACTTCTAGCTTGATGTCCGATAACTACTTGAGAACTGGTTCCCCCATTATCATTTCTAGCTTCATATCCGATAAAAACATTATTGGTTGCATCAGTAGCATCAAAACCTGCTGATTCGCCTATAAAAACATTTCTACTACCTGTAGTACAAGATTCACCTGCAGATGCTCCAAATGCAACATTTTTCTCACCTGTAGTATTTACACCAAGTGAATTATAACCAACGACTGTATTAAAACTTGCAGTTGTATTTGCGTCTAATGAACCTTTACCTACTGCTGTGTTGTATGCACCTGTGGTGTTTACTCCTAAAGCACTCCACCCAACTGCGGTGTTGTTATCTGCTGTGGTGTTATCATTAAGAGCATAGGGACCCATTGCAGTGTTGTAATTACCTGTTGTATTTGCTGCTAATGCTGCTTTACCTACTGCTGCGTTCTGAGTTCCTGTGGTATTAGAAGTCATAGCTTCAACACCCACTGCAACATTGTTATGTGCTGTAGTGTTTGCATCTAAAGCCAAAGCACCGATAGCTACATTTTCTACACCTGTGATGTTTGATACTAAAGAAAAATAACCAACTGCGGTGTTGTTAGATGCGGTTGAGTTAGATTGTAAAGCCTGTTGCCCTATCGCTACATTAAAACTACCAGCGGTGTTGTAATATAAAGAATTTAAACCCACAGCAACATTACTTGCTCCTGTGATGTTATTAAACATAGAATGTCTACCCACTGCTGTGTTAGAACCACCTGTAGTGTTTACTGGTAAAGTACCTTTGCCAAGAGCAGTATTATTATCACCACTTGTCAAAGCTGCAAAAACACCTACACCCAGACCAGTATTACCATCAGCTGCATCAATCGTGCCTGTGGTTGTGTCTCCAATCATTATGGAGTCAGTGCCGAATGCTTTATAAGCTGGTATGTCTACATCTAAAACCGAGCTTGTTACTTTTGTTATTGCCATTTGTTGTTATCTCCTTCCTGAAGGTATAAAGTCTATATAAAATCCATTAATCGTATATGGAGGTTTGTTGTCCTCACTAATAATGGTAAAGTTGTTACTGTATCCACTACCTTGTAATGGAATTCTTATCAGTGGATTCTCTGCTCCACCAAATACATTGACATTAAAGATAGCCTCACCAAATAAAGATGGTGGGTCTATAACTCCTAAATCAAATAAATCTTGTGGCTGTGGTATATCTGTACTACCATAGTCAAATCTTACCTGTACATCTGGTTCTACCACACCTTCAGCACTTGCTGAGACTTTAAGGTAGTGTAAAGTTTTTAAAGTTCCTAAGTCTCCGTAGTCGTAATCTGGTGTAGCGTATCGAGCAAGGATATTAGTTCCATCAAAAGTATTACCTGAATCGTGTACATACACGTAACCATTAGCACTACCGTGATAGTATTCTTCAATACCGTTTTCATTAAAGTCTGAACCGATGGCGGTTACTTCTATTCCTCGTGTTTCTGACCATTCGAACCCGTTTGGTCTTATCGTTCCTATGACACCTCTTTGTTGACTTTCGTCTAATGCTGTGTCTGTATAAAATAATCTGTATTGTGACTTCTCACGCAGTACAATACTGCTAATGTTAAAGTCGTTTGTGCGTTTTGCTAGGTCTGTTATAATCGGTTGAATCGCTTGACTTACCGTGCCTAACTCAACGTCACCAATTCTTGCGGTACCTGCAACGGTTCTGATACCGTCCGGTGCAAGAAACATCAAGTCACCACCAATTTCTTGAATGCTGTAACCTGATAAGCAACCTACGTTTTCTGCAACTGAAACAACTGCTACGTTCTGACTGTCATCAATGTTTATAAGTTTGTGAATACTGTTTTCACAGAACACAAACAAGTCAGTACGGAAACCTTTAATACCTACAATGGTATCAGAGATAGTAACAGAACCTGCTCCAGCCCCTGAAAAGTTATCGTGGTCATTGTGTACACTGTAGTACAGCGTTGTTTCGTTATCAACCACACCTGCAGCTATTAAGTGATGGTCGTGTGAAGTAATGTATTTTACTCCGTTTGTACTATCTACTGTAATTAACTGTGTAAAAAATGTTCTAGTGTTTAAAGCTCCAGTGCCTTCCATTCTAAAAGCAAAAGGTTGATTTGCTTCATCAGCTATAACTATTTGACCATAGTCTTGTCCAGCACCATCAAATAAAGCAAACTGAGTTTTACCTTGATTGGTTCTTGTTGTAACACTTTTACCTGTAAAGGTTGCATAATCATCGCCACCTCCTGCAGACAATTTATTAATTGTTATCCAAGTAATTCCATCTAGACTAAAATAAATATCAGTCCCGGCTGCAACAATAATTCCATCAGCATAAGGTGATACACCTAGTATGTCAGTAGCACCACCCGTAGGCTGTGTTGCACTAGCACCACCAAACTTTGTAAACCCGTTAATACGTCTATAACCACCTTCAATAGATACTTCAAAGTTTCGAAGTTCTCGAGCTACTCCGGGAGTTCTAAGTAGGTCTACTGAGTTAGCAGACTTAACTAGACCACCGGCACAAGCTACAGTATAGGGTTGTGAACGTGGCATAAATTAAAAGTATCGTCTATCGTCTGTCATTGAGCGAGGAGTTGGGTTTACCAAATTAGACTTCATCATCCTCATCGCTTTCTTATAATCATCCAAAGCAAAAGCTGCTTGTTGTGGACTTTCTTTAAACTGCCAAATGTAATAACGTGTTCTAGCAGTTATAACATTCGTGTATTGTTCTGGGAAGACTACTGTGTCTCCATGTGCTACAAGTTTTGTAGGCTTTTCAAAAGCATAAAAGTGTATGTTGTAGACTTTATCAGGAATAGGACTTAGTCCAAATTTCCTAGCGTCTGGTGATTTAATAACAAACTGAGGCTCACCATAAGCCTGTGTAGATGCATCGTCTGCATTCTCACTGTCTCTGTAATATCTTTTCCAATCGGCTAAGTTTAAAAACTTTAAGCCTTTAGAGACATAAGGTGTTGTTTCACCTGCTACATTAATAGTTGTCAAATAAAAATCGTCCCAGTCTATCGAAGCGTAATCATCTGCTAAACTAGAGCTACTAGCTTTTAACTCGTACCATCTAGTACCAGCTACAGAAGCTACGGTCACGTTTCCATAGAAGGGGTCAGTATCTCCAGACTCACCTGCTGTGAGAAAGGGCAACTGTGGTTCTTCATTTGCTATATCAAATATAGACTTGTTGATGGCATCTTTAACAAACTGTTGAAGTCCTATAGCGTTTGTAAAGTTTGCAGAGGTCAACGGTAATTCATTGAGTTCTCTGAGTACTTCATTCGTTAAATCTAAGTATGTTGTTGCCATTTAATTTCCTAAAAAAGAGGAGGAGTCCGAAGACTCCCCCAAGTTTGACTAATTAGTCAATAGTGTAGAAAGCACCTACG
>JACKZZ010016930.1_pt1 | contig 20534 bp, 10 predicted proteins | sample 8027871 | NCBI WGS metagenome assembly JACKZZ01 (sample SAMN15724774, study PRJNA655200) | protist metagenome | isolation source: fluorescence activated cell sorting (FACS) single amplified genomes of... | place: USA: West Boothbay Harbor, Gulf of Maine | collected 2000-07-19
ACAAGTGATCTAATATTGAGAGGGTTGGATCTTAATTAAGTGAGAGGTGAAAAGGATAGGCCAAAACCGGGCCACCGCGGGCCACCTGGTGGCAGACCGTTTACGACACCTATTAATTAAATTTTAAGATCAATCAACCCTCTCTTGATCACTTGTCTGAGGTTTTCATAGAAGAAGTTGAGTTTTGTGGTTATAAGGGGTAAAGCAGCGCGGAGTTGGACTTTTAATCAAGCATACAATTCAGGATAGAAAATGAGTCAATTGGTTGCGCTTAGTGATGGACCAAGTGCACGCAAGGTGCTAGTCATGACAGATATTCACATAAGAAGTGAAGGTCAGAAGATAATCCAACTGGATCCATTGGAAAAGTTTGAGATGGCCCTGTGCCATGCGCTGGCGCTTCATAAAGACGCAGATTGCCTGATATTAACAGGAGACTTAGCACATAGCGGTAAAGTTATTGAATATCAGCGTTTAAATAATGCCTTGCAACTAGCAAGAAATGCAGGAGTGGCTGTGCACCTGATGATAGGGAATCATGATAATAGAGAAAACTTTTTACAAGTTTTTCGTGATACACCTGTGACATCAAGTGGTCATATACAACAAGTTGTTGACATAGGTTCTACACATCGATTCATACTTTTAGACACATTAGATGGTCCACCTTTCAGCCACGATAAGAACTGGGGTATATTATGCCCAGAAAGAATAACATGGTTAACAGAACAGCTAGATCATGCTGAAAGAGATGAGAAAGCTGTGATAGTTCTTTTACATCATCCTCCATTTGAACTGGGAACACCTGGAATGGATTTAATACGCTTACAGAACGGTAATGAACTCATGGATATTTTAGTGCAATATAAGAGTGTACAGCAAATTATATGTGGGCACATACATAGAACTATAAGTGGAAATATACGGGGAAAAGCATTTGCTATTTTTAAAAGCCCATGTCATCAATTACCATTAGATTTAAAGAGTACAGATTGCTCTTTATCAACACCAGAGCCAGGAGCCTATGGCATTCTATTACTAAAATCTGATTCAATTGTTGTACATACAGAAGATTTCGAATTAGCAGATATTGGTAAAGATTTCTCTTGCAAAGATGCTATACCTGAATGGCAAATAAATACAGATAATATAAATTAGTGATCAATTTTGAGAGACAGATAGATAGAAACAGAGAGAGTGAAGGTGCCATTATATATACTAGTGTGTTAAACAATATACATATTGAAGAAGAAGAAGAATTCCTTTTATTCATTCCCTCCCTCATTTCAATTTCAATGTTCCAATTACATTAACTAAGCCTTTGATAAAGCAATCCTGCACTGTCATATCACCAACATAATCAAAATAATCAATTGTTCCTGTTTCTTCGTCGGGTTTTGTACCACGAAATTTATTGAACGAATGTCTACATATTGCTTCAACCATTTCAGGATATGTAAATTCATCATCAGGGATAACATCATCAGGAAGTGCAGATCCTCCTCCATCGTTTTTTCCCTCCGATGAACCATCTCCAACTGCCGGTCGACCATTAATTAAACCACTTCGTACAGATGTTAATAAAGCAGCCACAGTATCAAATTCAAAGGCTACAGGATTACCTTTTGTATCAGTTTCAGATGGTTCAGTAAGACCAGCATCATATAGCATATCAGTGATATCCTTATACGATATAGAAGATGGGAGTTCACGAGCACGACCAGCATATTTGTTAAATACAGCAAATAACTCATCGTGCCACTCTCTTATTTGATTCAATGTCGAGGTTGATACAAATTCATCTTTTAACATCGATAACATTTCACATCTTTCGCCTATTGTTGAAAAATGTTCTGATAATATATCTTTCAAACCAGCGCCCGCACCAACTATATCATTACTTTCATTATAAGTGTCGTTATATTTCGTTTGTGCACATAATATTAAAGCTACCATTAAACCACTTAATGATAATGTTGCTTCACTTTTATCAACTGCATTACATGCTCTATCAAAAATACGTGCATATAACGTGACTAAAGAGTCTTCCGGAAACACATGAGACTCGGACAACATGCGATAAAAGCCTTCTTTGGGCAGTCGACCGGCCGGACCATTCGTTATTTTACTATAATATCTAAAAATCTCAGCAAGCATTTCCCATGATTCACAAAATGCTTCTTGCATTTCCTTTGTATTATTGCCTAGTTTAGGCATGGCACGTGCAACTGCTACCCATGCACCTTTTACTTGTTCTTCCACACTTATACGATCTGGCATTTGTGATTTTAATAATATACGCATAAATTGTGCACGCCCTTGTTGTTGTTGTGGACTATATTGTGTATCCCCATCTACAATAGATTTATCAGTATTACCATTACCATCATTGGAACCATCCCCACCATCAACTTCATCATCAATATGCTTATGATTAAATGCTATTTTTGTCCATTTAGTATTTTGTGGTGTACCATCTACACGACTTAAATCTTGATTATCAACGAGATGAATTTTCACTTCATCGCCATCATTTAAAAAGTCATACAAAAATGCATTAGGATGAGGTATTTGACCATCTGGTAATGCCATCTCTGTAGGTTGATGTGTTGCATTGTCATTCATACCACGTCTTGCAGGATCTCGCCGCCGTAATGATCCATTTGGGGCGCTAGCACCAAAACGATTACAAGCAACCATACCCAACCACTTGAACGTCTTATCTCCCATACCAACAGGGATCTCAAACGTCAAGGATGTCTTGTCAAAGATTACACGCACATTAATCTTCATATTCAATCAATAAATCAGATATATGTAAACTATGCACCAGATATATAGATAACTTGAGTGATTGTTTTATAGTAGAGATCCTCGTAAGTTCTTAAACTTGTTAGTAGCCTGCGTTTAGGGGAATGGTGAAACCACATTGTATGGGAAACCGGGCACCGGCCGCTTTCATTGGATTCCAATCTTTGTTTTACCAACGGTATAGGACAATCGGAAATTTGGGGTTTGATCAACTAAATTGCTCATAAAGTAAGACGCTGCGTTCCTCAAAATCGATCTTTATTGAATTTAGGAATAGAAATACAACAAGCAGAAGAAAGCTGAGGCCAAAAAGGAGGAACTTAAAGAAAAGAGAAAAACAACAATAAGAACAATAACCATGGATAATGAACTTCTGTTGGCATTATGCCTATTTTGGTTAAGTACAACTATAACATTAGTTTCATTCAGCTTTATGTGGTTTTTCAATGAAGGTGCTGCTTTTCATCCCCATAGTGTGAATCTTCATAATCGGCATAGCATGTTTATGGTGGTATCGAGTGAAACTGAATGCAAAGATGATTTTTGTGTTGCTTCAATTTCTGCATACGTTGCTCCACGTGGAAGCACAACAAGTAAATTCTTTGCTATGCTTAATACAGCTGTATCTGTTAGTGGTATTCTAGGTAGTTACCGCTGGTATAAAATGGAAGGAGGTGGTGCCAATTATGAAGAAACATTGTTAATTATATGTGGCTTTATGTGCTTATTTTTAGTAGCTGGTTTTGAATTGGATGTATCACCACAAAGATTTCTAGAAGATAAACTTATGATAACAAAATGGTTAATTGAAAAACAAGTGAAAGCAAATTCGAGAAGGTACACTAAATATAGCGGACATCAGGGTACAAAGAACTTATATTTAGCTGCACCATTTGTTTTAAATGATAGTAATATATTAGCATTTATAAGAGAGAGCCCATTGCTATATTCCTTATACAGTGAAGATCACCATCGATTGCAAGGTGCTAGAAATTCATTAAAATCAAAATATGGCAAAAGTGAACCAGACGAATTAGCGCATATCTATGGTATACTGCATATGATTGGTGCTATAGGCTTTGTTGTATTAGTGACCACTAGTATTATTGTACACGATACTACAGAAACAGAAGTAGGATTTATCACGGGATTGTCATTTATTGTGTTCAGTCTTGGCGGTTACTTAACTGGTAAGTACGTATGGTTATTGCCTCAGTTACGCGGTGTTATCATGCTTTGGAATCCATTCCTATATGAGCCACAATTCATGGCAAAGTTACAACGTAGTGTTAATGATTGGCTAGTTAAACAACATTCAGCAAGTTCTCATATTACTAATAGGGATACTACAACGATGGATGTCAATGACGATGATGCCAGTAACACTCGTAGCAACAGCAATGGAATTCCTCGCAAAAGACGGGATACTAAAGCTTCTAGAAGCAGGTCTAGAACAAGTAAAGCAAGAACATCTCAAAGTAATCAAGATACGATGGTGGTCCACACTTCACAAATGCAAAATCAGGAGCCTACGTTTGTCGTATGCAGTGATGAGCAACTAACTTATGATGATCTTCAACCGAATGTAAACATTCCATTAAATGAAGTAGAAATATGTGATGATGCATTAGATAACTTCTTTTTAAAACTAGCCAGATATGAACCAAAACGATATTTAAAATTAATGGGCCACATCATGGTTATTACGGAAATGATTGCATTGTTGACTCCATGCGTGGCAGTAGGTATACACTGGATAACAGCACTATGTACAGATGCTACACCAACAGCTGTTATGCTTGATTTAATAGGATCATTTTTTATTGACTGTATATGGAATTTAGACCCATCATGTGATCTAACAAAACATTGCATTTTACGTCAAAAATAGAATTGGTGTAATAGTTGTAGTAGAGAGAGAAGATGTTATTGGTGTATTATGTTAATATTGTTCAATTAAATACAACTCACGCAAGTAAATAATACTGACTACCTTGCACCACTTAGACCTAGTCACACAAGAAGCACAAAAACTTTCCATTCTACTCAAATGAAGAAAACCATTGCTTGGTATTATTCGAAAAAGACACAAGTGATAGCATTATGGGTACTTCTACCAATACTCCAACAACTGTGGCCAAGGCTGCCCCACTATCGAGGCCGTATAAACTTATGGCAACAGCTACAGCTAACTCAAAAAAATTTGATGTCGATATCAAAGCAGACGGTGCAGCTATATTGAATTCGATCTTGCATAGATACGTTATATAGTACGCCAAAAAGTAAATACCATACGACTGTATGACTAATGGAATAGCAATTAGACCAATTAGACCAGGTTCTTTTAGTATAATATGCCCTTGAAAGCTAAAAAGTAGTACTACTGTGATCAAGAGACCGACAATTGATAAAGGCTTCAGAGCTTGTGTAAACTGTGCTACAGCAGCTTTACCCTCTTCATCAGTACTCGAAGCACCATCATATACAGCAGTTATATTATCATGAGTTGATAGTTGCGGTCCGTTTCGATGCTTTCTCATTATAGTCCATCTGGTTACACAACCAGCAACTAAGGGAATGATAAGGTACAAGACTACAGAGAGGAGTAGAGTTTCCCATGGTACAACTAAATCAGTTACTTTCAGTAATACTGCAACAATTGGTGCGTAAAGAAATATTAGAATGAAATCATTTAATGCAACTTGTATTAATGTGTATGTAGCGTTTCCGTGAACTAACTGCGACCAAACAAAAACCATCGCAGTGCAAGGAGCAGCCCCCAATAAGATCATTCCCGCAATATATTGATCAGCATTTTCTATGGATATGATATGAAGTGAATCACGATAAATAACATGAAAGAAAAGGATTCCCAAACCTGCCATTGTGAATGGTTTAATGAGCCAATTCAAGATGACAGTAATTACTAATCCTTTCGGTCGAGTACCAATATTATATATCAAATTCATATCAACATTTGTCATCATGGGGTAAACCATCAACCATATCAACACAGCAATCACGAAATTCACACTGGAATATTCCACTTCTGTGCTAAAAACAAGCATTGCCTCACGAAAGTAGAATCCTATCAGAATGCCCAAAGCCATACTAAGAGCAACCCAAAGAGTAAGATATTTCTCAAAGGCGCCCAAATGGCTTTCTTCGTCTTCTTGTGAATCTTCCATCAATCCATCACAATTGTGTAGTTGTTCAAGAATGATTGGTAGAAATGAATGTTTTACTCAAGGAAAATAAAAAAAAAATAAAAAAGGGAGATTGTTCCCTCTCTGCGTTGTGGGTCTTCATCGCGCATACAAGGGCATACAATGGTATACAAGTATACAAGGGTGTAGTTGAGTATTGTAATAATTAGAATAGAAACTAACACTCATTACTTCTACCATAAAATCATTACTTAAGTTTACCCAACATGATGATGCTCAATTTATTCTTCATCATTGCAACCACTTGTATTGAAGTAGTATATAGTGCATGTAGTATCACACCAGACAGCAATGGCCATGTCATAATTCCGTCATCTATGACTGTAATTCCTGATTTTTCGTATTGTTTAACCTTAAAAACATTGACAATTGGACCTCAGGTTACATCTGTTGCAGTAAATGCATTGATGAGAAGTGGTATAGTATCATTAGACTTTTCAACATCATCAATCACCAATTTTAGTAATGGGGGGTCATGTTTTCAATGTTATTCATTAGTTACACTGAAATTGCATCCACAAACAACAAATTTAGGAGAAGCCACATTCAGACAATGTACTGAACTTTTGGAAGTAGAAATACCACCAACTGTTACTTCTTTCCCTGGTCCAACATTTGATTATTGCCGTAAATTGAATAAAGTCACGTTTAGGAATATTATGAATTCGAAGATAACATCGATCGGCAGTTATGGTTTTGCTAATACACAAATTACAGAGATTTCTATACCACCTCTAGTTACCACTATTGGTACTCAAGCTTTTGGCAAATGTAGATCCCTAACGAAAGTCATCTTTACAGCTGGTTGTACGAGCACAGCTGTATTATCTTTTAGCTTTAATAATGCCTTTGAAGGTTCAAGTTTAAAAACATTTACTTTACCACCATCAGCAATTTGTACTGATTGTGCAGCGTTTACAGTGAGTCGTTTTGACTGCTCACCAACGCTAACACCAACACCAAATCCGACAGTAGCACCAACTTCAGCTCCAAGTGAGTCACCCACACCAGTACCGACTCAGGTACCGACAACAGCATCACCTACATCAAGACCAACATTCAGTCCCAGTGAACATCCGAGTGCATATCCAACTGTAGAACCTTCGACGGAGCCAAGTGCAGCGCCTACAACTTCAGCACCAAGTGTACAACCTACTTTAGGTCAAGACGACTGCATAGCTGGCTCATATTACAACACAGATATGCTGTCTTGTGAAGAGTGCACCTCAGGATACTATAGTACGAGAGCCCAGGCTAGTTGTACTGGTTGCCCACTTGGTAAAGCTTCTCAAGATTATGGCGCATCAGCATGCACTTCTTGTGAAGTAGGTACTTATAGTGCAATTACGGGTGCAACTGAATGCATACAGTGTAGCCCCGGATTCTATTCTGTGCGAGGCGCCACAACCTGTCTATCGTGTCCAGCGGGATTCTTCAGTCTTGCCTCAGTGTTTCCATGTACACAATGCCCCGAGGGAAAGTATTCTGCAGCTGGTGCTAGTTTATGCACGAAGTGTGAGCCAGGTGCGTATAGTAGGGTGGGTGACTCCGCCTGTGAGATATCCTGTGCATTGAATTGATGAACTGATTGATTGAATTTTGTGTGGATTAGTAGGTTTGTCTTATTGGTAGTGAATTTGAAAGAGAAAGTTGTATCAAAACAATGCAAAGAAATTTACTCATTACTTACATTTGATTCAATCTCTTCTATATTACACAATATAAACCAAATTAACAGTCGAAACGATCTTCAAAATTATCAAGCAAGCGATCTGCAGCCCTATCTTTATTCGTATTCTTTTTCTTCGATGTTGTATTATCTGTTGTAATTTCATTTATACCTGAGTCTGTTGGAGCATCATCATAAGCAAAATGAGCTGGCATGTTGTTGCTCGGATTTCCCTTCTTCTGGGGGGGTTTCTTCGCCTTTTTCTTTCTGTCGTTTGGCTTCTCTTTTTCCACATTAGCAGCATCAGCAACAGAAGGAACAACTGGAGAATTAGAAAGTACTGACATTGCTTCTCTTCCCGCTTTTTTATCTCGCTTGCTCGGTGGTTTTTTTTGTCCTCCCTTTTTAGCATGAGTTATCGCACCAATACTGTCACGCTCCTTGATCTCTGTCTTGTCAAGTACATAACAGTCAACAGACTCATCATCAGCATCGCTATCAAAGCTTTCACCTGATAGGGCTAAATTGTCTTCTTCTTCATCAACAGTGAATGCAGGAATGACTGACTCCTTCGTTTGCTTGCCTTTCTTGCCTTTTTTATCTATTGCTTTAGATAGAAGCTTCGCAGTTGCAGTTTTACTGCCATCATCATCTACTCTCTTCGAAGCAATGAGCTCTTGATTCACTTTGATAGCTTCATTACGTGATTGAATAGATTTTGCATATAATGTTTGAGATAGTTGTAAAGCTGCTTTAACTTCATCAGACACTTCGTCGGTAATTATAGGTAGTGTTGCAGTAAGAACATCAGCACCACCAAAAGCACTCGTATCAACAGAAGCTGTAGTTTGTCCTCTTGGTGGGGCATCAAGATATACCCAATCACCATCACCACTTGAATTTATTTGAGCTGCCGCTCTACTTTGTATAATATTTAATTGGTGCATATATTCTGCATTTTGTAAATCATTGGCATTAAACCTATTTGGAGCACCACCATATGTTGACACATGACTATAATGATTAGGAGCACGTTGTTGAGAATTTTGTTGCTCTAATCTTTGCCTTTGACGATCTTGTTTCACAATTAATGGAACATCATAATCTAAACTTTGTGAAGCAAAATTATCATTATCATCAACAGGATTCATAGCAGACATGTCATTTGCGTTACTTACCCAATGAGAAAAGAGATAGTCAATTAAGGCAATTAAATTTTCTTGTTCAGCAAAATTTTTGTTACCCCGCATAAATATTGCATCAAATTCTCTACATAAATACTCACATAAGAGTTTTTCAGTTTTATTTGGTAATCCGTTTAAGTATTCATTAATATCAAATTCATTTTCTCCATTATTATGGCGATGAGACATATCTTTTCCTCCATGACCTAATTTTGATTTGAATAACAATAATGTTTGCATTTCAATATCAGATTTTAATTCTCTACATGAATATCCAGCAATACTTACAGCTAAACTTATCCATCTACTCCCAGGTGGGCAGATGGTTGCATTACCTGCAATCACACAACTTTTACTATAATCACTACCAATTTTTATATCAGTCATATTGTGACCTATAGCAAATAGATTATGTGGTCCACAATGCAGAGCAACTCCAGCTGGTGTATCGCCACTTATAATAGCCATTACATCTGGTTCTCCGTGTGCGAGACCTGCTGTGGCATAATAACTCATATTTCGTAAATTCTTCCAGCCGGGACGGAGACCATTGATAGGTAAATCAATTTTTAACATTTCCATTTTTGTGTCCCATCCTCTATCCATATCTTCATTATTTCGGTCATTATTCGTAAGAGATTCAGCTGCTTTTTGTGCAATATATTCTGCACTTCCTACAGGTGCTTCCTTAATTCCACGACTACCATTATTTTTATTTGCATTTAAATCTGGTAGAGGATAGTATCGCGACCTATTATAACGCGAACTGTTATGCTTATTAACAGCTTCAAGATCAGCAGGTGGATCCTTCCACACTCTAATCCCAGTATTACCTTTGTACTTATTTTTCAATGCCATTATAATTCGCATACCTAGAGGCAAATCCAATATTAAAGGTTCAGGATCAACACTAACATTGATACCATCACTTTCATTTTGTTTATCTTTTTCATTTTTTGTACTAATAGGATCTGGAAATTCAATTACCTTTCTAACATTACCTAATACATTTGTATTAATGTGCTGATGTTTTTTAGGTATATCGTCACAATTTCCATCCCAAAATATATCTTGTATAATATCACTTGGCAATGTCAAATTATTTACAGTTAATATTGAAGGTTGTTGCATAGGATTCACATTCAAATCAATTGATACAGGCAGATATCTATGCAATTCTTTGAAAAATTTAATATGATTCTTACTTGGATTTTTAATAACAAATATGTTCCAAATGCGATATTGATCTTCAATAGCATCCGACGCTGCCGCATCAGTGTCTTTTGCGTCAGAAGATAACTTTTCTACTGTTTCTCGATCAGATTGAACCTTTGTTGTATATATTTTTTCAATATCAACAGGATTCCCTATTTCACAAAAATGTTTATTATTTTTTTCAACTAATATACGGACAGGCATACGTTCAATACTTTTCTCTGTAGCGGTTAATATACTTTTTTTTACTGCAGTTGGTACCGCTTTTTGATCCATTGCTAATGCGATATATTCTACTTTAGCTGATTCACCAACAGCACCTTTATCACCAGATGCAAGAGATTTCTTGCTTATCCATGCAGATACTCCGCCGTCATCTTTAATAGCCATCACTAGTTCTTTAAGGTGAGTTAATACATCGCTTTGTTGCCTTTTTGCAGATAATTTACCTAATGATACAGTTGTTACTTGATTATTAAATTGATATGGTACATTACGTTGAATAGGAAACATGTTTCGAACATGTAATGGTTGTACCCAATTTTGCAATGATAAATCAATTTGTGTTATTTGGTGTCGTGATTTACATTTAATTGGTGTTGAACGTAAAATATTTGAATCACCACTCCATACTAGTATTAAACGTAATCTATTTAAGACACTTTCAGTAAGTATAGGAGCTTTACAGGAGTTACCAGGCATACCACCTCTAATATCAGCTGCATTTCCAGATAAAATATATAAATGTTTTGAATCAAGTTGGGTAGCTTTTGCTGCAGCTGCATCTAGTTCTTCTTTTGATCTTGGTGATGATGATAACGAAGCTTTAGCATTATATGATTTATCTTTACTTTTAGTACCACTGGTATATAACTGCGATTGAGCTTTTAAAGCAGTATTCACAGAAGCTATCATAAAATCAGCATTAGCAACAAATTGCGTTACACGTGTTTTTACCAAGCAGTGAGCTTCCATCCAGTCTCGTTCCGCGTTATTATTGGAATGATAACCGCCCCTTTTACTAGTATTATGATTGTTTAAGAAGACTTTACTTTTATATTGAATATATAAAGATAACATAGATAGCGGTCCAGAATACATACCTGCATCTAAATCTAGTGATCCTAATAATCCTTGCCCTGCTAAATCATGTAATTTGTCGGGATTATGGCAAAAAAATCGTGTATTTTGCTTGAATACTGTCTTAGGCTGAGACAATGCAGAGGCTACTATAGCAGCTTCTGCACCTACTCCCAGGAGTATTCCATACAGCACAAGCCTTGATAAATCTAAATCAACAGGTAATTGTGATGCAACATAGCCAGCTGCTGTTAATGTACCTGAATCTGATGGTTGTGTAATCATAGATGAGGCATGCAATACGGTAAATGATTTGTTAATATTATCCATTAATGGTGGTTCTAATAAATCCGATAATATAGGTATACATCCATTGAATCCATCACTATCTTGCAACATAGCTCTGAGTGTTAATATTGTATCCTGTAATGGTTTTGACAATACTTCACATTCATCATGTGATTTAAATTTATGATAAGTTGATTGTGAATACAAACGGTATACTTTGCCTGGTCTAACACGACCAGTTCTACCTGCGCGTTGCACAGCTGATGCTTGACTTATCCAATGCATCATGAGATTGGCTCTGTGTGTCTTTGGATGATATTGCATTGATTTATGAGATCCCATACACAATACCATATCCACATCAGGGATAGTTAAACTACTTTCTGCTATATTTGTTGCAATAATTACTTTAACTTTATCAGAAGGCACTGGGGCAAATGCTGCGATTTGTTCATCATCGGGTAAATCGCCATGTAATCCAATAGGTATAAACTTATCAGCACCATCAAGTCTTTCTAACATTTCTACAATATCTGCAATGCCGGAGACAAATACTAGTATACCAGTACCTGGGACACCTAAACATTGTATTAGCGATAATGCCACGAAATATTGTTGCTTGACTAATTCACTTGAGATATCACTGTTTCTGCTACATAAGTTCATAAGACCCCTTGCAGCATTTTTACCATCTGGACTTATTTTATTATCTTTTATAATATCATCCAAATATGAGATACTGACTGGAAATCTTCTAGCACCTACAGTTAAGCAATTTAATTCACCAAAATCTTGTCCCTTAGAAATACCATAATTAGTGAAATATGATTGATATAAGTCTGTGTCTGCCGTTGCCGACATTAATATCACTTTTAAATGTGAATATTTTAATAATAAATCTCTAGCAAAATAACATATTAAATCACCATCCACAGATCTTTCATGAACTTCATCAATAATTAAATGAGTATGATTTTTAAAAGAATCTGGATGATGTGCCATAAGTCGCACTAAATATCCTGTAGTTACAAAAGTTATATCAGCATTGACATTACCATCACGTACTCCATGTCCCAGTCTTAGTGCAATTCTATCAGGTGACATTGATGTCCTTAATCGACGCATTAATGATGATGCAGCTATGCGTCTGGGTTGTGATACAAACATTTTTACTTTTGTATTATTATGATCAGCTTCATCAACCAGAAATTGTGGTAAACGTGATGATTTACCGCAACCAGTTTCCCCGTGTATGATAGTAACACGATCACGAGCAATGCTTTCAAGGATTCTTTCTCTATGACTATCGATTGGTAGCCGCTCCTTGCCATCACTGCTCTTATTACGATCATGCTGCGGGCCATTTTCAAAGAAATCATCAAAAACTTCTTCATCACTTTCACTGTCATTAGGATTTCCTTTGCTTTTAGAACCTTTATTCATATTTCCCTTTGCATTTTTTTGGCCATTTTTCATTTTTTTCAATTTTTTATCATTTTTTTCGTGATCTAATTGTTTTAAAATAGAATGAAATAAGTATCCATTGTAGGTCATCAATGGACTATTCTTATATGAATTTGTATAAGTATAATTAAAAAATGCTTTTCTTGTATATTCTGGTACGGTGCATACATTATCGTAAAATAATAAATATAATCTCTCGAGAAACCATCCAGCATGTATGTCACTCCAATCCAGTTCACTCGTACATGACCCTATTTCATAGTCACCATATCCATTGTTCTTATATATAACTTCACCTGTATCTTCATCGTAAATCGGATTATTTGATTCATCCACTTCTTCAGAATATAATTCTCGCAATATACGGAACGCCTCAATATGTTTGTCCTTCAGGGTAATACTGCTGTTGCTGTTACCTTTATATATCTTATCCTTTCTACTTGCAGTCACCAGATATAAATACATATCATTACCAACTATGCCACGTGCTAATTGCGAATGATCGTTGGTATCTATCCACTTCTTCACATGTAGTACTTCCTCCGTTGTCAAGCTATATGCACTTTTGGTACCTGCCGCCGCCGCAAGGACGTCGCGTGTCGTATCACCCGACTCCGTACCATGACTATGACTACTATCATCTGGAAAGTTATCTAAATTATCTAAATTATAAAAGGATCTACTATATTCAATAGCGAGTTGCAATTTTTGATTGTTTTTGGAAGATACACGTAAAAGAGATATACCATCTATAGGTGTTAAGGCAAGTTGAATTTCTGCTCGAATGACCATATTAACCAGATCTTGGAGTGCTTGTATTGTATATTTTAATGGTAATTGGAACTTCTTATTTGAACTGACTCCAACTCGTCCAAGTTCAAGACTAAGCTCTACCATACCATTATCATCGTCGTTGTCATCATTGTCATCGAATAGTTCTCCGTTCGAATCTAACTGCCCTCCAGCATCTTCATCATTCAAAGTATCATCTACATCATATTGTAAATTCAATAATGGAATATTAGTTAAATTATCAGCACCAATAGGCATGAAATTATCATATTCTTTACGTGATTTAGCAACAATAGTGAAATCATTACCGATGAGAAGACAGAGCTCAACAAATGAATTTTCAGTTAAATGCAGTAATTTAGCAGTTTCATGCCGACGGTATACTTTCGATGCATAAAGCATAATTTGTGATTGTTGTGTAGTATTATTACCACCTTCTCCACAGTTAGTAGGAAGTATCAAGTCAGTAAATTTCACGTACGGACATGCTTTCATAGTAATAAAGTCTGTGTCATTACCATATACTACAGCTACCTCACTTCCAGCTTGTTGGTTATACTGTGCTACAGCTATAGCTATTGGTTGATCAGCTTCATGTGTGCATTCTACAACGGTTACCCCACTTTCTGTATCATATTCTTTTAGCAAATATTTCAATTGTGGTACAACAAGTACAGGTGCCATAAAGGTATCATAGCTCTGTCCTCCACACGCTGCTGCGATTACTTTACCACATTCATTATCACGTTTTTTACGTCTAATATCCTTTGTATGAGACTTACATTTACTTTTATGCCCATCAAAATAAAAATCTAACTTTATGTTAAGTTCAAGCAAGGAATCTACAACTTCACCAATTCTATGTGTAAAATCTTCATAGTTATATGCTCCATCATTACGCGTAATTCCTTCAGTATATAAGCATTCAGCAATATGCATGGCAAATCCATTACCATCAATTACCAGAGTTTGAATGTGCGATAAAGGAACACTACCTTCTCGACCTTCACAGGAAGTAGTTTGAGCTAAATCCAAAATAGCCAAGAATTGATTTAATCCTCTGATACCCATATTTATCACAATATATTAAAAATCTAAAAAATACGAATAGGTCTACTTAACTTATAGAGTTGCTCAAACTTTAATAAAAATAGATCTGTCGACTAATACACTCCTCCTGGACTCATGGATGGCCGGTTTCCACAGTAGCGTGGGGTAGGCCCCGTCGGCCTATTTTTTGGAAAGTTGTTTGGATTCCTCAACTGGTTCGAGGGCGAAACTTAATCAAGTCAAAGTGCTATATAGTCTAAACTTAGTGGTTTTGATTGCGACTATTATATTTTTTTGCATTATTATTCATTAAATAATACTTTTTTACGTTCAAAAGTACATAAGAAAATACGATGAGTGCTGCAACAGACTGGGCTAATAAACGCAAAGCGCAAATGGCGCGTGCAGAACAACTTCGTGCACAACGCAAAGCAGGTATAAGTGGTATTGACGATGGTTCATCTCATACATTTAAGCCAACATTACAAGCACGTCCTAAATACCTTGATGAGCAACATTCATTTGCTCCACAAGTAACAAAAAAAGCTGGTTATGGCAATGATAATCGTGCCAATGGTGATAGTTTAGATAATTTAGCAGATAATATATTTGAACAGCCGTTACCAGGGAATCGTGGTGCAAATCAAACAAAACAACAATATGCAGGCGCTATCCCATCTGGTGGAGGTCATGGGGCTCAATCTAAGAAGCAGTTATCACCAGGTTCAGATGCTTTAGGTGCAGAAATGCGTCTATATGGTGGGGACGAAGGTTATCAGGGTCGTGGAAGTAATAGCTCTGCAGGATATCAACGGCAAGCCCATCATGGTGCACCAACTGGTGACAGGAGATATGATGAAGGAGATTATGTTGAAGAACAAACAGCACCACGTTCGCTTCATGTCAATGCTATAGTAGGCGATGGAGGATATAAGAGCAAATTTATGCAACAATATGAATCACCTGCCCCACAAAGAGAAAGTCAGTTCTTTCAAGAAGAAGGTAACGATCGACAACAGGGCCATCAACTGCGACAACAACAATCACAATATAGAGATAGAGATTATGATGATTATGATGAACCACCACAGCAACGTCAACCACAACGCCAACAATCAAGTCGCGAACAAGTTCAATCTAATCGCAACGCGCATACACCAATAGATACTGAGGGTAGTAAAAGACAACCACGTGAACGTAGTGATGCTGGGGGGAGTAGCAAACAACAACAACCGCACCATGAGAGGACTGATGCAGATTTAAAAGCTGAAGATGAATTCTTACGCTCTTTACGTAGTGAGGATGCTCCAAGTAGCAGACGAAACCAAAAAGGGGTTAGTGGCTCAAAAAAGCAATCAACGAGTAGTCAGAATAAACCTGGATGGAATGAAGATTTTGTAGCCGCGAGTGGATCAGGTACTATATTTGGTGCACCACCACCCTTGCGTGGAGGTAAAAAACAGAATCTTAATGTTTCTTCAAAAGTCAGCACTAGACGTGAAGCAAATGGTAGCACAACAAGTGGTCGCACAAGTAATACAAGAATCAATACAAATGTAGGTGATGATATGCCACTACCAACTCAAGTGAATAAAAGTAGTAATCGAGGATTTGGTTCAGAATATCCTGATGAATATCCACCAGCAGAAAAACCACAAAGTAATCGTCGTCAACCACGACAGGAATGGGATGATGATGCACCTTCAGAACAATCACAACCACGAAGAACAAGCAAACCATCACGACAAACGCAGCAGCAGCAACAATACTCTGACCCCAATGGTGATTATGAGCCTTATAATACAAATAGTAATACTTATGGTCGCAATACAGGTGATGATAGGGATTATGATGAACAACCATCATATAGTCGCAATAGTCATGGACAATCAGGATCATCATCACTATCAGAAAGAGCACGCAAAGAACGAGAGAGAGAATCAGCTTCCACGACAGACAGAGATCTACAGGTTCCGCAGTATGCGGCGTCAAGTCCTCGTGGTAATAGTGATCAAGGCAATGGACAACCAGTGCAAGCTGCACGCAGTAGATTATCATTGTTAAAGCATAAGATACGTTTAAGTGAAAGTAGTACTGGTAGCAGACAGCAGCGAGGTTTGGAGCGAAGTAATAGTGCAGAATTCGATAATCTCGATGTTGAGGGATACGGTCGGGGGGATTATATGATAAGTCCAAGACAAGGTAGTTCACAGCAACAACCTAAAACTGCACCTGCACAAAGACAAAGACCAGCAAGACAACAAGCACCTAAAGCAGAATGGGATAGTGGTGGATATGATGAACCACCAGCCCAAGAATATGTTTCACCTCGCGGCGGTCAACATCATCAATCAAATAGTAGAAAACCTATGGCAAGTACTGGAAGAAACGAAAAACCTAAATTTAAAGCTGAACCTCATGGATATGACAATGCTTACAACATAGATCATGATTCTTATGAACCCTATAAGGATCAACAGCAGGCAGCACCACAACGCGCTCGTGACGGAGGTGCTGCTGCATCAAAACCCAGCCATACCAGCGGCGGTAGTATGGGTATGAATACAGGTGCTGGTGTATTTAATGCTGATATATATTCTGCTGCAGCTAATATGCCTGGTGCTTATCCAGATGGTGAAGGTGCACCTACTGGAAATGATGATTATGATCCACCAGTCCGATCGTCAGCACGCAACCAAGCCTCCTCCCGTTTCGATGATGATGATGATGATGGTGTTTATAATACCACTCCCTCAAGAAATACATCAAAACAGAGCAATAGTAGTTATGGACGTTCAAATGGTCAAACAAAATCTAGAACACAATCTAGTGCACCACCAAGAAATGGTAGTAGACAACAACAACATCGATCTACGCAAGAATATGATGATGGTCAATATGATAGTACGTACGACAGTAGTCAGTATGAAAAAGAACCCAAACAGAGCAGTTATGGTGGTTATGAAAATGCATATGGTGATGATGCTTATGGTAATAACGACCCAAATCAACCTCAACCCAATGAGCCATTAATGGAGTGTAGGGAATGTGGTAGAAAGATGAGGCAAGCTGCCCTACAGAAACATAGTAAAATATGTGCTAAAGTATTTCAACAAAAACGTAAAGCATTTGATAGTAAAAAGATGCGTATAGAAGCGATTGCTGCTGATGCACCTGAAGTTATAAAATTGGCGAAAGAAGCAGCAAGAAATGAGAAACGCAGTGGTGCGGCGGCGGCCCGTGGCGCACCAAAGGCTCCCCGCGGTGGTAATGATACGGGCAAAGGTAAATGGGCTGAACAAAGTAGACAATTTCGTGAAGCTATGCGTGCAAGTCGGCAAGTATCTAAATCAATTGCATCAGGTGGACCTTTACCTGAATATAAACCAGCTGCAGTAGATCCTAGTTTTGTGCAATGTCCTCATTGTAGTAGAAATTTTAATGAGAAAGCAGCAGACAGGCATATACCATTATGTAATAATATTAAAGCAAAACCATCTGTTTTGAAAGCAGGATCAGGTCGTGCTGCTGTAAGTGCTGCAGGAAGCAACAAAACCCGTAAGCGTGGAGTACAATTCTAATGATCAGAATTGTATTAATACGCGTATACGTAAGAAAATCACACCGTATAAAAAATATGTGTTAACATAAAACCCAGAGAAAGATGTGTATATAATGTAATTTATCACTAATAATAATTATCAATTTTAAAGCTATTTTACTTATTTATATTACTATGTACAAGAATCGAACGAAGGTAAGGTGGCACCTTCGTCTTCTATTATATTTGATTTACTACTACCATGATTGTCCCCTTGGTTGAAGTTGACGATATTGGTCATCTTTATTTTGCTTGCTATACTATGATCAATGAGTGAATGCATAAATAAATGATATATTTATTCTTTTTCTTCTGCATTTTTGTTTTTAGCTTCTTCGGCTTCTTTTTCGATATCTGCAATAATTGCTTCTAAATCTGATTCTTTCACCATATTCACAGGTTGATTAAAACGCATGATAGCAATTTCCATATTTTTAGCACCACTATCAACCACTTCTAACAATGCTTTGACGGTTGTACGTACACAATCAGCTTCCTCCATGTCTACTGTCCAATTTTTTTCTAAAAATTCATTTACTGCTTTTTCATTTCTACCACCAATAGCATTTGCTTTCCATTCACTATAAATGCCTGCAGGATCTGTCAAGAATAATTGTGGTTTACCATTAGGACTAAAACCAGTTAACATAGTGCTAACGCCGAACGGACGCACACCGCCACGTTGTGTGTACGATTGCTGTAATTTTGCGATGTATCTAGCCATATAGTCAATTGTGGGAGCATCTTCACATGTGAGTCTGTATGATTGGGCTTCCATTCGTGCCTATATAATAAATTATCACCATTATCAGGGAATATGTGTGTATAAAGGTGGAAAGTAGGATTTGGTGTTAGTGAATTTTTCAACGTGAATGTGTCACATATGATGACAAAAATAAATCAAAAATAAAACTTGACACAAATAAGAATATATAATTCATACTATTTTCTTCAATTTCAGTATATGGTTTACGCATAAGGGAATAAATTATGAGAAGAATTCATCACGTACCTTGCTTACGAGTACACGAGCATCAGCGTGGAATCCTGCAAATGCTAATGTAATATGATCATCTAATTTCGCAATCTTTCTGATTGTTCTGGAATCTTGTAATTGAGTAACTGCTTTTCTTTCTACACCTAAAACAACCACGTCCTTGCCTCGGAAGCCCACTACAGCTCCAGCACGTTTGACAGCTTCCATCGCGTACTCCACTTGAAACAAATGCCCATCGGGCGAAAATACGGTGATTGCTCTATCGTAAGACATGCTATCCAAACGAATTACTTATTGTCTTCCTTTGAGGATGCTTCTTCATATGAACTTCGAAATGGTATGTACGTCCGCAACCAAAAATCAAAAGAGAGGGAAGTACTCGTGGAAGGTGGATAATGCACTCAAGATTCATCTTAAAACATAACCAATATACTAAAAAATCGTTTATTCAAAAATTGTGTTGTTTGAGATCAATGTCGATGAGTACAAGTTCCCCGAATCCAAATTGGAAGGCTGGAGATGCTCAACCTTCCCCATTTGGTGATGCAAGGCACATATGCATTGATCCTTCCGCTGAAAATGGAGTATATGGGTTGATGATATCTAGTGTAGCACCAAGACCAGTGGCATTGGTATCATCATTAAGCCAAGATGGAGTTCATAATCTCGCCCCCTTTTCTTACTTCGGATGTGTTAGTCATGATCCTCCGATGATATCAGTATCCTTCGCTATGAAAAGAGGTGGAATGAAAAAGGATACATTAGCAAACATCGAATCAAGTGGTGAATTTGTGGTAAATATGGTCAGTGATTGGTTGGTAGAAGCAGCCTCCCATTGTGCTGGAGAATATCCTGAGAACATAAATGAAATGGAAGTGACAGGACTGACACCCATACCATCAGAAGTTGTAAAAGCACCAAGAGTAAAAGAATCTGCTGTACATTATGAATGCCGTTACAGTAGCAAACAAGAAATATATAATGATTCAGGTACTCATACGACAACCGTGATTTTGGCTCGAGTCGAACGCATTCATGTCGTGGAGCCCTTATTGCTCGGCGCAGGCACTGGTGCGAATGGTACCAATAACTACACAGTTGATATTGAAGGATATAAACCTTTAGGAAGATTAGGTGGAAATACATGGGTACAATT
>JACKZZ010013393.1_pt1 | contig 20533 bp, 16 predicted proteins | sample 8027871 | NCBI WGS metagenome assembly JACKZZ01 (sample SAMN15724774, study PRJNA655200) | protist metagenome | isolation source: fluorescence activated cell sorting (FACS) single amplified genomes of... | place: USA: West Boothbay Harbor, Gulf of Maine | collected 2000-07-19
CCGTCTTTTTGCCCTTAATCTGCTCGAGAAGCACGCGGGAGTCCGCGACACAAAGCACCGCGTCCAACTTCAACCTGAGAAAGTAAGTAGATGAGTTGCCCTTCTTAAGTTCATCTCCATTCAGATCGGAGCTTCAAGAACCGCATCTAGATCTACTCCTATGTCTATCCAAAGTGATTTGAGAGTCCAAAGTCTTTTCTGCGAATTTGTTGGTGCATGTGCAAAGCGCAAGACTTCTATATAGACCGTGCCTCTAGAGTAAAGATCGAGGTGATTCTGATTTTTCGGCTAAATCTATACTATAGTACCTCAGACTGAGCAAGGAGTCTTCCTCAAAGAGATCCATGATCGGTTTCGGGTCCGCGACGCCGCTCAATTCGATGACGACGGCGACGAAGTTCTGGTTTTCCGACTCCAGCAAACTGTGCAAAGCCTGCTTCAAATCGCCCGACTTGGTGCAGCACGCACACCCGCCGGCGACGCCCTTCACCTGCCACCCGGCGTTCTGCCCAAGTAAGTCCGCGTCGATGTTCCCCGCACCCACGTCGTTTTCCAACACGAAGATCGGGCCCATGCCGCCCTTCAAGATCGTGTTCTTCAGAATGGTGGTCTTGCCCGCGCCCAAGGGCCCGGTCAGAATCGTCACGGGAATCCGCGTGTCCACAAAACTCAAGGTGTTGTGCGGTTCCGGCTCGGCGTTCCAGGAGAGGCCTGCTGGTAGTTGTGGTGGATTGTGGTTGCCGTGATTGTGCGCATGATGTTGAGGACCATTGTGGTTAATATGCTGGGGCAGCTGGGGCTGAATTGAGTTCATGATGTTCTGCAGCACAGGCACCAGTTGTGGGCCATTCTTTCTGACGAGTCCACCTCTCGGGCCGCCGATTGGTCCTCTCGCAAAGGCCTTTGGGGGAGCGATTTGAAGTGGCGCGTTGTTCATTCCGTTGTGCGGGTGGTGATGGTGGCCGCCACAGGCTCCGCCGTGCGGGCACGCACCGCCTGCTGCTGCGGCGGGAGTTGCTGGTCCGTGATGATGGCCGCCACACGCTCCGCCGTGTGGGCACGCACCGCCTGCTCCTGCGGCGGGAGTTGCTGGTCCGTGATGGTGGCCGCCACACGCTCCGCCGTGCGGGCACGCACCGCCTGCTCCCGCAGCTGGCGCGGCAGCCGGTGCGGCGGCGGGGGAATGCGAATGATGGCAACAGGAGCCGCCATGCGGGCAGCCACCCGAAGATGGTGCAGCGGGAGATGCAGTAACTGGCGTCGTTGTTCCTGCGGCAGGCGTGGCTGCTGCCGGTGTAGTCTGATGCGCATGCCCCGGGCAGCAACCCCCGGAATGCTGGTGCGGGCAACCGCCAGAAGGTGCAGCTGCGGTAGATGCGGCTGGAGTAGTTGATGTTTGTGTTGTTACAGCCGGACGAGATGACGCAACAGGACCCGATGCTGTAAATGATCCGGCCGCCGGTGCCTGATGCCCATGCCCTGGGCAGCAACCCCCACCGTGGTGCGGGCAACCGCCTGAAGGTGCAGCTGCGGTCGATGCGGCTGGTTGTGGTGGTACCGCGCCTGAAGATGAAGCGGGTGCTTGCTGGTGGTGCTGGGCGGGCGGTACAACGCCGTGATTGTGCCCGCATGTCCCACTACCGCAGCCACCGCCCCCTAAAGCCGCCGGTGCGGCGTGCGCGGTGTGATTGCAGGTGCCACTTCCGCAAGAACTAGTTTGCTGCTGTTGAAAGGACAAACCCGAAGCTCCGACAGGCGTTCCAGTAGTTCCCGCCGCCACGACGCTGGCGGGAATCGGTCCCACGGCGCTGCCCGGGGAGCTTGGCGTGGAGTTTGCTGAAAGAGATCCACCTGCAGCGGTGGTGCTTGGTGTCACCGGGAAAGAAGTGCTGTTTGCGCAACTGGGACAACCACCGCAGGGCGACGCTGCCCCGGGAGATGCGGTGACGTTTATCTGTGCTGGTCCTTGTTGCGGCACCGGTTCTCCTTCTGGTTCTGGTGCGGCACCCTGTACTACTTGCTGCTGCCCATCGTTTGTCCCCGCATTCAGCAATGGTAACTGCGATGCTTGATGTTGTTGGCCAGCCGCGTTGCTGCCAGTGCCAGAAGCCAAAAAACTTGCTGTAGCCCGCGCGGGTTGACAGATCTCCTCAACTCCTCCTGCTGCTTGTTCTCTGGAAGGGCCATGATTGTGCGAGCACCCAGGAGCCATGCAAACGCCTTCGGGATGCGGCTGGATGATGTTCCAAGTATAACTCCGACCCCGCGTGTTACTGGTGTTGATAAATGAGCACCTCTGAGCAGGTGGAGGAGTTTGGGCTCGGCAACCACTCGATCCGCAAGCCCCATGGCAACAGGTTTCCCACCCACCTGCTCCGGGGCCGGGCGGCGCGAAATTGCTACCACCTGTTTGTGTTGGTGTTGGCCTCCGCTGCCGCAGCTCCCCCGCGTCGTCTCCAAAAGGGACAAGACGCGGAGACCCCGACCCATCTGCTGCTGCTCGTCTCGCGGGCTCGCCGTCGGAACCATCGTTGCTTGGGCTGTCGCCTGCCGGACTGTCGCCGGGACTACCGCGAGACGAAGAGGACGCGCGGGAAGAGGCACCACGAGAGGAACGAGAACCACGCGGACGTGCCACCGCCACGAAGGGTTGCGCGGGGGGGCGGAGGCGGAACTACATCTCCTGCGGATCCCGGTACACCACTTCCAATTTGACTTGGAGGAGCTGGAGACGCACCAGGCACAGGATCCCCAGAAGTTGGTAGGCTGCTACGAGTCGCGCCAGCAGGTCTACTGGCACTGCTTCCGGCAGAGGGGTCCAATCCCTCTCCGCCAAAGGTGGCTAGCGGCACTGCAGTGGTTGTCGTGGCTGCGGCAGGAAGTACAAGAGAATCGTCATCTTCTGCAGGAATTGCCATCGCCTGGTTCAACATCATGGCCGCGCCGGCGGGCGCACTTCTCCACGGCTTTTCGGTGTTCCACGTTTTCCACTCGGTTTCCTTCAATTTCTTGTACTCATTCAGGGAAATTTCAACTTCCACCTCTTCGTCCACGCCGGTTTCCGGGTTCCGCACGGTTTCCTTCTTGCTCGGCGTCTTCAGACTGACGCCCAGCAGGTACAGGTCGTACACGAAAAACACCACCCACGACTTGCGGCGCGCGATCAGCAGCTTGCAGGCCTCGACCGACTTGCTGTGCACCTCCTCCTCGCTGAGCCACGTGTTTTTCGCCTCCTCGGTCAACTCGATATCCGAGATCTCGACACCGTCCGAGTCGGTGGTCGTCGTGGTTTTCGTCATGTGTTCGAGCGTTTCCGTGTAAAAGGTTACCATCACGTCCCACGTGAGAGTGGTGATCCTCGTGGAGTAAATGCTGTCCCGCAGCGCCCATAATAAATTTTGCTGGAACGCCTGGGTCTGCGACTCCGGGGAAAATTTCTGCGGACCAGTAGTGTGGCCGTGGCAACATGTAGTATTTGCCGCAGGTGGGGCACCCCCGGCCGCTTGAGGATTGTGCCCGTGGTTACAAGCTGGGGCTGGTGCACCAGGTCCGTGGTGGTGGCTGTGCTGGTGTCCCTGTCCTCCTGCTGGTGCTAATACGACCGCCGAGGTCGGGTGGTGATGCGAAGACCCATGTGGATGTTGATGACCGGAAGCAGGACTTGCGGCTGCCGCATTTTGCTGCACGACCCCAGCGTCGGGCGACTGCATATTATTACACTGCTGCTCTTGACCATCATTGTCAGCATCATCTGCCTCGCAGTGCAAAAAGGTGAGTAATATCCGCGCGGCGACGCCCCGCAGATTTGGCAGCGTAGAGACGTATTTGGGATTTAACACGAGTGTCAATCGCGACACCTCGTCCTCGTCCACCGGAGCCGCGAGGTTTTTCAAGGAAATTACCTCGCCGTTCGGATCTCGGATCTGGTTGAAGGCATCTTGCTCCTCCTCCGGGTCCGGGCCGTGCTGGTACACTGTTTTGATGGTTTATTTTTGGAGATGAATTTTGTTTTTTTTTTGCTTGAAGTCAAAGAGACACGCCGCTGGCTCACGGTCATGGCAATCAGAATCAGAAAAGACCACACGCATGAACAGATCATGCAAGCAGCGAACTCTTACAAATTAAAATTTGTTGTGTACCTGGATGATGTTCGGCCCTTGGCACGGTGAAGAAGATTGCCGCCAATCCCACCAAGACGGACGTAGCGACCAAAATGGCCACACTCGGGCCCGACATGCAACTTTTCGATCGCGCGCTCATGATGCTGCTGGTCGTCGTCTTGTCCTTTTGATATGGTACTATGTTTTTTTAGCAAACAAGACAGGACACTGCAGCACAAGTTTTCGAGGTCGCGTAAGTAACAGGGTCAGACTCAAGGACAAATTGTGGCCGATATAATGATGTTTGTTGATGAAATAAAGGAAATTTTGCGTGCGGGTTGGCAGCTGTACTTGCTTTATTTGCGGGTCGTTGCTAGAAGTTTCAACGAACTTTAGAATTTCGGCAACACTGCTTCTAAAACGTTCGTCAAACTCTGTCTGCTTACACTAAACCCGTACGCTTTTCATCACAAAAATCTAGACAATGGCCTCAGAGTTCATGAAAAACGATCGATAGTTGTAGCGGGTCTCGTTTATCTAAATTTCACTTGATGCAAATGGTTGTGGTTGATGCTCTACATTGAAAAAACTAAAACTTTGTTGTAGACCCTTGTTGCGTTGCTAGCCGTCTAAAAAACCACCTCGGACAGGCCTGAAGGGTTTTTGTTGCAGAGAAGATGATCAGAAGAAGTTCTTGTCCTCACAAAAGTTCCTTCAAAGAAGTTCAAAGCTGCAGGCTATCGAACTCAAATTGTTGCTTCATCTTTCAGATCCATTTTTTATCGCTCAGCAGCTCTGTCTTTCTTTCATCACTACATTCTTTCGCTGATCCTTGAATTTTGTGCTTGCGAATTTCGATTTTCATTTTTGGATCCACAAAAATCATCGAGCAGAAAACAATGAAGATCCGAGGGTCGTCGTGTTTTTCCTGTCACTACTACTAGAAGCTCACCAGAATTTTATGCGATCTACCTCGTCCCAGATGAAATTGTAGCACGGGAAAGGAGCTTAGAGGAAGGCGTGATGATGCACAATCTGATCATATTGCTGTTTAGATTTTCATCCTGATCCAGATTTTCTAGTGTAATTGTGGAGAGAGCTTCCAAGTAGAGTTCGTTCTTTGATCAAAGGCATCCACACGAACAGCTGTTGAAAGCACGGACTGCAGCGAGGAGGAAAGTCGTGCTGCGTTGCATTGCTCGATTCTAGTGTTGACCAGAATTCAGTGGTGCTGCCGACGACGCCGAGGTGGCGTGCTGGGGCTGACGCTACACAAACCAATTTTGAAAAAATCTTTCACGCCTAATTAGAGCAAACCACAAGGATGTGCTTCACTTGTGATGTTCTTGCGACTGCAGCTCCATTGCTGTTCGCCTTTCAATCTAGAAGGAGCTGCATGAGCGACTACGATATGGTACCTGCATCGAGGCTCTCGTCGCACCATGTCCATGAGATAGAAGCGATGCTGTAATCTCGAGGGCAACTAAATGTATATCGATCAAGTGTAGGCTAAGGGTGAAAGAAGTATTCTTTTAGTCACTAGAGAGAGAAAGATTGCGGTGAGAGTCGTCGTGGTCACATGAGGATGTTGAGATGTTCGTCAAAATCTTCATGCAGACGTGTCTGCTGGTGCGTTTGCTGTCCACACCTTTTCAAAATTTTGCGATTTGTCAAGTACTCCGATATCCAGGTGCGGGATAAAGCACGACAACTGACACAGCAGTAGCTGATGTGTGGGAAGACAACTCTGCTGCTATCGCGGAAGCGCAAAACTGTATGTAATGCACGGTCGGGTCGTGGAATGTCTTCTGCAAAACGGATGGTAATTTTCATTTTTGGTAGAAGAAGCGTGGTGGCAAGTCGTGAGAAGCGTTTCATTTGGTATTGGTATGTGGTGCAGTAGATCTAGTTGTACGTTGGACGGCAGGTGGTTGCATTTCGTACGTGCCAGTAGCAGGCCTTCTACTTCTGGCGGTGACAAATCGATCTTGGTATTGATGGCTTTTTAGAAAGGAAGTGCATGAGGTACTAGTTTGAAAACGAAAGCGAAGCCTGGTTGCGCGAATTCACCGCTACCAAGGTCCGAGGCGGGAAAACTGCTGGGTCCTCGTTGTTGTGTGTCCGCCACTCGTCCCCCGAAAGGCGGACATCGTTGTGCTACTATTCTTACCTCCTAGCGCAACATCGCGATTTGTCCGCGCTGTGGTATATGAGTAGAAGTCCGACTTGGTACGGTGCGGCTTCAACTTGTTTCCACTTGCCGAGGCAGAAGAGCTACTATGTCCTCCAGTGCCGCCTGTACTAGCCGCTCCTGCAGCAGGGGTAGAGAAGATAGACGCCGTGAAGTTTTTCTGACCTCCGTAAACGGCATTTGACGAAAATGCCCCTGGGCGACGATTGTTTGCAGTCGAGGGCACAGTGGGCGCAGGTGTCATGAAGGCACTACCAGCGTATTTTTTACTCGACGTGAAGGTAGTAGATGACTTACTCGCAGTTGCAGTGGATTCCACTAACTCGGACTGGATGCGGCGCAGGGCGGAGCGGTGGACATGGTGTGATGAAGGCTGTTGTAATGAGCAGTCCGTTGTCATGTCATCTTCTCTAGTGTAAGTTTCTCGCCAGATCTAGAACTAGATGGACAATCACGATCCGATACTTTTGAATCAAGTCCAAATCGATATCAAATAGTTCTCAAATATACCTGCAAATATTCCTTCGAGGCGGAGGCCGAGATACCAGCTGGCTTCGACACCATGTACGACCGGCCGCTGGTACTTCTCCCAAATCCAGACCCCCCTGTAGCTATGTTAGAAGAAGAGGAAGAACTGGTTGCTGCCGAAAAAGTTCGGTCCACATTTTGCCCGTTGGTTGCACTTGAAAGTGCTGACGCCTTCTCGCTGATATCCCACTTATGCGCAGATTGTGCTGTTCCTGACCCTGAACTGTAGCTCCCAGCTGCGGTCGACTTCGACGACGCGAATGGGTGAGTAGACAACTGGTCACCAGAAGAAAGCTTCGAGGAAGCAGAAGCGGAAGTAGGCATTGCTTCACTCATGGACACGTGCGACCTCAACTGCGAGACAATCTTTGGTCGAGAAAAGGTGTCGGAGAGTTCGTGCACAGCAGGGGCGGAGTGGTGGACGGTGAGAATACGCGGGGGTGGTGGTCCAACAGCGGGTCTCGTGGAAAAACTCGCACCGTGGTGGTTGTCGTGATTCGGTAGAGGACCTGGACCATGCAAACCGTTCCTGTCGAAGCCCCGGTGATGAAGCCTACTGCTCAGGTGGTCCTCGCGCTCTGTAGCCGCACGAAGTGGGTCTTGGGTGTGCGAACTTGCGGTGAAACCAGGACCTGCTATGGTTGCGGAGAATGGTTGATGTGGTCTACTTGACGACGAGCTTGCAGAGGGCAGTTCTACTTGTGGGGCAGGCCCACGAACTTCGATTCCCTGCGGATACGGATGTTGGCGCCCACTGCTGGTAGCTGACGTTGCGAAAGCTGCGCTGCTCTCTCGGTAATTGTATTTTTCTTGTTGAGTGCTGAAGTCCCAGCTTGCTTTGCTCGCGCTCGCAGGATGTTGTATCTGGTCTGAGATTCTGAGCTTGACGCTACTCTGCTGAAAATTATTCGGATGTTGTTGACGCCGTCGGCCCACATCGTCCGGTGACACAGAAGACGAGAGAACCTGTGCTGGGTGGTTGCTTCGATGAAAGTGTTGCTCTTCATCTACTTCAGTGCGGCGCTCGGGGAAATGAAAATCACAATTTCGCAGTGTTTGCCCCGGCGGTGCGGCGGCGCCTGTGGCAGGAAAGCCACGACCTCCCTCTAGTAGATCTACCCCGCCCGCTCCCGCACCCCCTCCTCGTTCCACTATTCGCTGTGTCTCCTCTCTGCTTTGTCTCTCCGCCGCCGCGGTTCTCCTCAGCGAAGACGCAGACAGGTGGTCGAAGAGCAATTTCCAGTACTTCCGGCGGATAAAGCACCGGACGACTTCGCCGAAAATGACCGCAAACCTGGAGATGCGCACGGAGTAGGCGGATTTTTTCTGGAGGAGAAGTGTGTTCTGGGCCTGGCTGCGGACCAGGTTCTCCATCACGCTTTTCGAGGAACCGTTGATTTCGATCATCTTCTGGATCGGAGTGATTCGTCATTACCTGCAAAAAGTCGACCAAGCCCGTGCTGATAAATGTCTTTGTCGGTCTAGTCGCTGTCGCCGTCGTGGCGGCTGCTCAACGGAAGATACATCCATGACGCGGACATCGTAGCAGTGAATGCGAAAAATGAATGTTAAAGTCACCAAGCCCTTGCCCTGCTGTTCTCCACCGAAACATCTCACTAATTGGGCATTGCGACAGGAGAGGCCAGTCAATGTCAACGGTGACAAGAAAAGACTGAGCTGGAGCTGCAACCTCGTCGTCAAAACTGCTCATTGAAATCCAAACCACAGAGAAAGGCATCATCAAGACATGGCATGAACCCGAGCCCAATAGGCACACAAGCCTGACATTGTCCTCGTAGGTCACCAAAATTATTGAGTCTGATTGTGATTCTGATTTCGCAACTACGAAACTGTGCGCATTCGAAAGCAAAATGTCCATCCGTTGAGATCAATGGGCGGTCACTTGTTTTGTGTAATAGTCGACACGGTATCGGTAAGAGCACGGGGGGACTACTCATTGTACTAGCACGAGTTCATTAGGTTTTCATTTAAATGGTCCATTATGCTGGTGCAGTCTGAGACGCATGTCGTCATTTTCGCTGCATTCCGCCCCCTGTTGTGCCGACGCCCGCCACTAGTTCGTTCTTGAAAAAATGCTGAGGTCTCATCTGTCGTCTTGTACGAACTCTCTCTTGCTGTTGATAGCAAGAAACTTCCATCTAGGTCCACCTACAAATCTTTGAAACGGTTCGTTTCTTGTAAGCAAATACTTAACTCATGTTTTATAGGATAATCAATGCGCTAGCGCAACAAAGTCGGGATGAAACTATGAAAATGAAATTATTACCGGGGTAGCTCTACTTGTTCATACATAGGATAATTCGCATCGTTTCTAGGGTTCCTAGAAATTCGTTCGTTGTATTTCTTTTGATGAGGGCTAAATACTCCTACGTTTCGGTCTATTGCACGCATCTCTCTGCTTTTTTCAACGTGCACTGTATCCGCACAACGGATACTGCTCATGATCCGGCACCGACTGACGCCTACGAAAACGCAATCTGCACCAGGTCTCTGCCACTACTGCTCGAGGATAGGGACGCGGCGGAGTTTGTGCTGTCCTGCGTGTTGCTGTTGGTCGACTGCGAGCTAGGATTTCTCAATTCCGCGAGGGACTTCAAATCATTCTCGCCCTCGTCGACCGCCATGGTGATGCCATTATTTGCTGTCATGTGTTCCTCGTCACTCAGCCCGTAGTTCCCCGCGTTTTTCTTGACGCCCTTGTTGTTCCGGGCCTCAAAGCTATATTTCAGTTTGACCAGCAGCACCGTGGTGTTGTCCCCGCCCAACCCGCCTTGTTTCCGCGGGTCGTCGGCTAAACAGGCGTCCAGCAGGTCCGCGCAGATCTGTTTCAGGGGAGATCCCTTTTTTAACCTCGTGCGGACGAAGTCGCAGGCCTCCTGGTTGGTCATCATGTCCCACACGCCGTCGCAGGCGAGGATCAAAAAGTCGTCGCCCGGTGCGATGTCATAGGTGATGATGTCCGGCGTGGAGCAGATTATCTGTTGAGTTGTAATGGGGTGGGGGCATCAACGGGAAAATTATATTTATCGGGCTTGAAAATTGTTGTTGTTCACATCTTCAGTCAGCACTGTCAATCTAGCACCTATACCTGTTGATCTGGCGGCAAATCTTGTCTTTGTTTGTACTCCAGATCGCCTATTGCTCGGGACAGGTTGAGGTTTCCGTTCACGCGATGGTGGGTCCTCCCGCCCGCCGCTAACGGCTTGCAGACCTCCACCCGCCCGCCGGCGGCGTGGATGCGGTTCTGTTCGCGCTGTTGGTCCGGTTTGTGGTCGTGGGAAAGGGCGTGCGCGTGCCCGTCTCGCTGGCAAACTACGCACCGACTGTCACCGGCGTTTGCGACAATGACCTGTGTACGAACGTTTCATGTAGAGTGCTTTATTCAAAGTGAAAGTCAATTTGCGTCCATGCAAGACTGCGTCGTCAAAACTGGCATCATGTTCTGTTTGCACATTTATTTCCCTATCAAGTACCTTTCCCTCCGGCGTCACCAGTGCCTGCACCGCGGTGCAGCCCATGAGCCTCGCTATACACGCTGCTGGTGGGGGTCCGCTGCCAAATCGGTCGTGGCCTGCTAAAAGCCCGCCACTCATCACGCCCCCTAGCCCTGCGGTCGGGTGCGATTGTGACCGGGAGGTGCAGGCGCGATCTGGATCGGCTGCTGTTCCGTCCGTGATTTTTCCGGTAATTTTGTCCTTGTCTGTCGTTTTTGAGGAACTAGAAGAGGCCGAGGTGGAGCTTGTTGCCGTGCTCGAGTTGCTTTTACTCTCCCATAAATCCTGCAGAAGCTCTGCGGGTTTCAGGCCTGAGGAACTGCTGGAAGAAGATGACCCACTGTTCATGTCGTCGTCCTCTGTGCTGAAAATGTCGTCGTCTAATTCCAAATTCCTCTTGTTTCCCGGCCCACCTCCCGTCATCCCTCCGCCTTTCCCCCCGCCTGTCATCTGCTGCAACAGCATCATCTTCACCATCACATTCGTCGCTTGTCCGGTTGACAGCGACCCTTTCGCTTTCGCCCCGGCCAGGTCCTTCTGCAAGGATTGCTGGAGAAGGGACAGCGCGGGCCCGTTTGGCCCACCTGCGGCCCCTCCCGGTGTCGTTCTACCGTTGGGCGAGTCCCCGCTGCCATTCCCGGCGGCCCCGTTCCCATTGGAAGCGGTGGGGACAAGGGCGCGACAGTACCTGATAGGACGAGAACAAGCTTTTTAATTATGCACTTGCACGTAAGTAGTTTTTATAACGAATCGGCATGCTTACACGATGAAAGAAAGCATGATGCGCATCAACCTCAAATCAATGACTTTGTCGTGTTGCAAAAATAAACGTGAACCGTACTTGTCATCCCTGAGCAAGTCGTCTAATCTGTGGTGCACATCCACAAGTAAGGATTCGAGCTTAGCACCGCCACAATCGCCCTTGGAGCCCCCGGACGACGAGGTGGTCATCTCCATGTCTTTTCGCAACAACATCATCGGGACGCAGCTGGCGCAGAATTTCGCCACATCCGCCCCGCCGTGCCCGTCGAAAACGGCAAAGAGACTGTGTCCCTTCCACTGGTCCTGTATCCTGTGCTCCAGGCCTTTTTTCGCTCCACCGGCTGCGCCGTCTTTGCCGTCGCCGATGCCGACCTGTTTTTCGGATGAAAAATGGAAATATGTCGCTGGTCTTGTTCGAAAATCTACTTCCTAGTAAACATCTTCGCGTGCTACATGCTGCATCGGTATGTAACCTGAGCACTAGCCACGGGAAAAAAAAGAAAAATATAGAAGCTGCTCGCTACCTCGTCTAGAACAGGATGGGAGAAGGCTGTGAGGTCCGGCAGGCAAAAGTATGGAAGGCAAAATGAAGTGGTTGTCCATGCATGTCGCGCAGCTTCGATATCCCTCGCTGGGGGCATTCTATCAAAGTTAAGGAAGATGATCACATCATTGTGACAAAACTGGCACATGCAATGAACTTCTGCAACGCATGCACGGCTACCGACTAAAGAACGAAAACATGTTTTCTTGCGATAAGATGTGGGCGTCCTCCATCGTTTTTCTCCAACCTTGCATCATACACCCTGCCACTTCCCCGACTCTGATGGAAGTGAAAAAATCACACACAGCGGAATTAGCGTTTTCTCAGCCACACCCAGCACGCATTGGGATTCGCTTTAGCGTAATTGAGACTCAACAGCGAGAATTGATTCATTGCGCTTCTTCGTTTGGCTTTCGACAAAGCTACGCACGGCACTTTTAAGCAAAGAAATACGAAAACTAATTTCATCTATTATGTGATTCTTTCTCGGCATAACGAAGGGGTTTTCCCGCGACTCGCCCCCGCACATCTCCTTGTGCGTCACCGGGCTTGAGAGATAGGAACCCATACTGGCGGTTGTTCTCCAGGTCGCGGAGTACTAGAGGTGCGTGAAAAAGTCAAAGTTCAAGTCGTACAGCAGAGGACGACTTTAAGCTTGATCTTCGTCGAGGTACGGTAACTATAGTTGCCTGCGCAACAAGAGTTTTTGGAGGCTTCGATACGAACGATTCTCGTCCACTTTAGCAGAAGCTGCGGGGCATCACATTCGCAACCCTTCGCGGCCCGACACCAGATGAAGACCAGCAGCAGTCCGAGACGGACACGTCCTTGCAGCACACAGTGACAGTTGTAGTATTTTTGAGACGGTCATCACGATATCATGAAAGTTTACCTTTCTTACGAAACGCCCAAAAACGGGTTTTTCGTTGTCGTTATGTATACCGAAGCAGGCGCGTCTTCCGTTCTGCTGAGGCGCGAGGCGAAGCCGTATTAAGGCTACACTACTATAGCGGCTAATTCTTAACCACAAAATTTGTTTTCTAGCTTACATCAGACTAAAAGAATGTCTTGAATGTGAATCGAATGCTCCTTAAAAATGTTGTGCATGCTGTCACTACCAGGTCACACGGCTGGAGTTGCTGGTAGCATGTGAAATCACAGCAAAGCTGCTGTGATTTTTCCACAAGCAGGCCAATCACGCAAACTCCGAAGTTTCTGTTGCGAGACTGCTCGCAACAGAAAACTGAGCCGTTCAACTCAACGGATTTTTGGTATATCTAAAAACTTGATGAAACTCACATGTCAGTTATGAGCCCTGGAGGAAGTTGTGACGGGAAACAACCCTCTCAAAGAGGACCTACTTTTCACTATTCGCTAGTACTGCAGCAGTAGCTGCATATTCTCTCCGGACTGAAGAGCCTTCTTCTACTTGTTGGTGCTTACTCACTGCCCGAAATCCAAATCTCAGCTCCAAACTATCGCTCTCCCTTGCTTATGCTTGTTTTTGCCGCCGGTGATTATCGGGCCGGCATGTCAATGCATGGCTTCTTGTCTCTCAACCATCTGCATCTGCTGCAATTCAGCTTAAAAACACTCGGTGACCGTGCTTCTCTTGAAGAAACCGAACTTGATCATTGACCGACTGCGGCACACCAGCCACATCCTCATTCTCTAGTCAAAACGGATCAAAGTGGATGCGCTCCTTCATCTCTTCTGCTTACGTACTAGATCGAAGCCGCCCGAAGTCGGGAAAGTTTTGATATTGGTTTGGTGTTTTTCTTTTACTTTTTCGTTTATCGCGTTGTTCTAACTATTACACCATGATTTTTATTACCGAATAGTAGCATACTGTAGCATATCAACCGTGTGGGGTGATATCCAGCTGTTGCTGCCATGAATCAAACTCGCAGCGCTCTTCCCCTTCAAGCAAGGATTTATTGCCGCATTTTCGCTATGTTGCTGCCCTGCGCCACTTGCGTAAGAAAGCCCACCACCCCCGCTGCGCGGCATTTTCTCCATCCCCAGGGCCAGCTGCTGTGGTCCGTAGACCTTGATCTGCCTGACGTGCGTATCCCGCCCATTCTGATGGTTCGAGAGCAGCGCGATTTGCAAATGAAACGCGCGCACGAAGTCCTCCTCGTCGTCATCAAATTCGTCAAACTCGTCCAGGTCAACACCAGCAAAAGATCCGGCTTCATGTCCTCCTCCCATGCTGTTCAGTAGTAGCAGATCGTTCGCACTGTTCACCATTCGTGTTCCCCCAGTGGGGCTGGAAAAATAGCGTGGTTGCACCATAGCGGATTGGAGCTGCGGGTGGTCCATGATGCTTGAAGGTGCTGGGTCTTCGCCGGTCAGAAAATTGTAGTCAGTATTCGCATCTGGGGGGGCTGCAGCCGGAGCTGTGCCTGCAGCTGCGGGACGAGCGCCGGCTGCATTCGGATTGCTTGCACTCGCCTGGTCCTCGACGGCTGGGTTTGCGCTCGAAGCTCCTGCCGACGCGTCGCCAGATGAAGATCCAGCAGCGGCTCCACCAGTTGTCGTTGATGCTCCAGCACTTGTTCCATTGTCACCCGAACCACTGGAGCCACTTGCAGCTCCTCCACCTGCCTGCCCACTAGGTTCCACGACTCTTTCCCGTCCACCGGAAGATGATGAACCGGATGCAGCAGCGGCCCCTCCACCCGCAACGAGCCTCGCTTCTGTCACCCCCGAAGTAGGTCCAGCAATGTTTTGACTTCTCTCCCTCCTACACACCAGCGGCAGCCGTATCCAGCCCTCGGGCTCCTTCAAATCAAAGGCCTGCACTTCTTCCAGATCTTCGCTGCTGTTGCCGATCCGAACCGACAAACTCGCGGGTGTGTAGCTCTCATCTTCCCGGAAAGAGAGGTAGAAGTAGATCTCGGAGATTTTGGTCTTCTTCGAAAATTTCAAATCGATCAAATGGGGCAAAAACCCGTCGGACTGCCAAAACGTGTCGACTTTGTCGTCGCGGAGTTGCTGGAGCCCGTTGCCTGGCTTTGCGGAGGAAAGCGTCCAATGCGCATCAGTGCCAACCTCGCGGAGATTCTGGTAGTTGTTTTGCTGCTGCTGTTGGCTTTGGTGAGACGTGGTCGTGTTGGGGCCGTGAATGATGGGCGGATCGTGGTTGTTGCGCTGTTGGTCATACTGCTGCGCAGAAGACGTCATATTAATTGATGCTTTAATATTGTGGCGGTTCAACGGCAATCATGTATGAATGTTTGATCTTTTTTTTCTCCCAAATGGGGAGTTGGATGATCGATCTTGGACTCGAGCGCAATTTTCTCATCGACGCGACCTCGGTCCTCTGGGTTAGCTTCGCCTGGAAAAATTTCTCGATCAGAAAACATGACCTGGAAAAAAAACCCTTCGGCGAAAGTGCACATACTGGACGAGGTCGCAGTCGCACTGTATCCATGCGACAAGAAAATTAAAAAAAGGGAAACAGCAAAACCAAAAGAGATCGGCAGTTCCTCAAACAAAACAGATCTGCACCGGCCTCGGATGTTGCGCTCCAGCAGCAAAAGAGGAAACTGTACTGATCTACTGAACGAGCGAACAGACAAACGAAAAGTAAGCTCGTCCGCATACTTAGTCAAGAGCTTACAGCTCAAGAACTTTCGGAACGGTCGTGAGCTGCGAAAAAGATGATGAAACAAATGAGCAAGTCGATTGTACCTTCCTATTGTCATTCTACACGTCCCCTCGTTTTGCTGAAGGCAACAACGGCTCAACAGAAACAGTCTTTCATCAATTCAAACTGAAACTACACTAGAGATTCCAAGACCAAGTGACTACATTGTACATTCATATTGTCTGATCCTGCCTGCCCTTTTGAACCTATAACCGCAATCTCGATGCATACCTAGTCTTCAATCACCGCCCTTCCCCGGCGCTGCGAGTACACCGACGGACTTTCCAGCTCGTCGTCATCCGACAGAATATCCTGCTGTAAAAGCAGCGAAGCCGTCGCGCTCATGTCCTCGTCGTCAAATTGGTCAGCTTCGAATTCTATGCATTGCAAATATGTCTGGGTCTGGAAACTTGTAATGCTGCGTTGGGAATAGTGAATGCTCTATGATGCACAGCCAAGCATGAGAAATATCTGCGCTTCTTTGTGTTGCGTTTTTCGCATGACAAACTGCGTTTTTGCATGACAGGAAAAAGGGTCTCTTCTTGAACACGCATCACAAACTTTTTGGCCATGCCAGACAAGCATGACAAATCTCGCAATACTCCAGACCCAGACGCTTTTGCATTTGATAAATTCGTCATCCTCCACCGCCTCAAATAAGCTGTCGGAAAAAGTCGTAGAAGAGAGAGGTGCAGTCGTGGTGTAGTTTCCAGTCCTCTTGGCTTTATCATGATTGCTATTTCTAGTACTTATGCTGTTAGAAGCGGAGAAAGCGGATGCAATCGCGGTTCTCCCGGGGACGAGGTTGGTAGTTGTACTCAAAGCAGCCCCGTTTATCGCTCGTCTTGAAGTAGATGCAACGCTCGGAGTTGCCAACAAGGAGTCTGTGTTCTCGACCCGCCTGTTGTGCTCATCATCTTCCTGTTCTTGCAAGGAAATAACGACACTGGTGCTGCTGCTACTTGACGAATTTATTAAGGCGGGTCGTGGGGGTGGCAGAACCGCGGACGTTGTGGTTGAAATCCCTGCTCCTGCGGCTGTCCTCTGTTGATCTGCGTTCGTGAGAATACGGGGTCGTACCGGTGGAGGACCACTTAACCTTAATATTCCAGACGAATTGTTCCCGCCGCCTCTACTTTTCGACGAGGACCCTGTCCCTGCTTTCATCTTCACAGCGCCACATCTACTTGTTACTCCGTCTCGATGATCAACGTTTTTACTACTCGACGATGATGATGATGTTATCCCACTGCTATTTTTCTCGCCCACTTTTTTCTTCAATGCGTGCACCGGCACTTTGGTAAAGTACGTCGTGCAGCAAAACACCCACAGCCACACCAACAACCCGCACAGGAAAAACAGCGAGACCGAAACGGTTTCGTTCAGCGTCGTCCGTCGCATCGTCCGTTTACTTCCCCGCAAATTTGGCGTTTGCAGCGGTCTTGGCGACTTCGGGTTGTTCTTTTCCCTGACGTATCTCCGGCACCACTCAATCTCGTCCTGTTCCGTTTGAAACGCGGAGAGCGACGCAGCTTCGAGCACCGGGGTTTGGCCTTGGAGGTCGAGATTGTCGTTCACCCTCGTTGCGGTCGAGTTCTGGGTCGACGTTGAAGGTGACTCTACTTCCAGGATAAATGAAGTGAAAAAGGACACTAACGTCGACGAAACCGAGATGAAAACGCCGAGAAAACCTCGGATCAAATTGAAAACGAGAGCTGCGGCGTGGAAAAGCTTCGACGAAGCAGATGAAAATGATGATCCAGGTGCTTGATGTTGTCCACCATTCTTCATCGCTGCCGTTGCGTTGTCACTGCTTATCTCGGTCCGCAATTGATCTTGATATTCCTCTTGTTCGGCTAGTTGTCCTTGTTGCTCCTGCTGGTGCGATGAAGTTGTAGCTACTACATGAAGTGCCACCGCCGTGGTCGTGGTTGTGCTCGTCCAGCTCTTTGGGAATTTGGAAGAAAAATCCGACTGCAACAGCATCCTGCACCGGTCGAAGGCTGGGTCCGGGAAGTTTTTTCCCTGCACTTTTCTCGTCAAGAACAGCATCTTATCGCTAATCGAATCCAGGTAGTTGTTCACCTGCTCGATGTACCGGGTTTCGTTGTACCGATTCCTGTATTGGTTGACCCAGGTCAGCATCGCCTCGTTCGCGTACTGCTCCAAATCGTACGGAAAGTAGGACTTCGGCAGGTATTTCCGCTTCCCCTCGAAAACCTCCTCCGCTTCGGTGGAATTCAGGGCCAACTCTTCAAGTTCTTCGGGGACGGGGAGGTGCTGGAACTGGGCTTGGAGGGGGAGAGCGTAGAGAAGGAGGACGAAAGCTGCGGTTGAACCAACCATTTTTTCTGAGCGTTCGAATCGAGCAAATTATAACGCTACCGTTATTTCGTTCGCTGTGGAAGCGGCTGTACACGTACAGGTAAAAACTTGAACTTCATCACTGCGTAACAATCAAAAATCGGGGCTTCTTTAACATTCTGCGCTGTGTGAAAAGAGCGCAAATAAGCGTAGAAGAAGTGCAGGTCGTGTCGTCATTTAGTGCCTTGTTTGCGACCTCGCTCGGGCTCAACGCAGCTTTGTCCTTTTGCAGACTCTGGTCGACGTACACCAGCCGCTTTTGGTTGTTATTCCTAGGCCACCAAGTACAGAAGGAGCCAAAGCGAGCAGCATCCAATCCGGACAAAAAAGAAAAACACCGACTCCGCAAAAAAAAAACGCCGACACTCGCAGAAAAAAAAAGCAGAACAAAACAGTAGCTGCTGAATGTTGTGGGAGTCACACCCAGCACAGACAAAAGAGTAAGAGACAGATGTATGATGGTATACTATAAGAATCGCCAAGAAGGTACAAAAATTAAATTCTTCATGTTCAAGTTCAACAAGAAAGATCTTGCTTTTTACAAAAACAGCAAAAGACAGCTTCAATCCTGCAAGAGAAGATGTACAAAAAAACGATTTTTACGTAGTGAAATTTTTACAATGGTGTGCTGCTCCTGACACACTGCATAAAGCTGATGACAAACATGTGTACAGTGGAAAACGTCGGTTGTCAAACTAGCGACTCTGAAAAAATGTTCTCAATATCTTCTTGGAAACTATCCTATACACAATAAAAGATCTAGATACAAGAGCAATTAAATATCGTGCTGTATAACAACTTACTAAGTCGAAAGGAATTCAATTTTCTTCGATTGCTGAAACGAAACACGATCAGGCTAGCTTAATTTTTACAGTTTTGACGGATATAGATGGACGCTCGTCAGGACATTGACGCGCGTCGTAAAAAAAAGTTACTGAATTGTATACAATCATGACAAAACAGATACAGCTTTGCAAGAAAGGAAATCTGTTTACGTAACGGCGTCAAGGATAAAGGCAGTCAATTTTCCAAAAAGTCTTGCATTTGAAAAGGATTCAAGTAGATACCATTCTAGTTTTTCGCGAAGTTCGAAAGGACTCCCTACCCCCTCACGCAGCCCCCGCCACGCATTTGTAGTCATCATCATTTGTCCCGAAGACCCTCGGGCAAGGACTCGATTTGAAGGTTTGTTCCTCGCCGCGTAAGACCTTTCCTTCGATATTACCCGCGGCCTGCTTCGAACCGGAGAAATAATCCGCTGATGTTCCTTTCTTGTGACTGTAGCTGTTGTTTTGTCCGCTGCCCTGGTAAAAATTGTGATGAAAACTGTTGTTCTGATGATAGTACTGTTTCTTTTTCCAGTGAGGTTTTCCTCCCTTCCCCTTTCCTTTATTCTTTCCGCCCTTCTTTGCACTGTACTTCCCCTTGTTCGGCGTCGAAATGCTATGCGCTGTGTAGCTGTGGGGGAGGTTCAGCGTATAAAACCCCTTGCTCGTCGTGGTGCCACAGGTCGAGTTGTCTTTGTTCTTCCCGCCTTTCCTATTGGAGAACATCAAACCCGCGGTCGCCTCGCTAACTGGTGGCCCATTCAGAGGGCAGGTCAGAACCTGATCGTAGTAGAACTGCGACTGTTGCTGGTGTTGCCGTTCTGCATCATGATTATTGTGTTCTTGTCTGCAACTCAGACTCTGCATAGCGGAGTCAAAAATGTTATCGAGTTGTTCTGCGCCCGCACCTTCCCTTCTTGCTCCAGGGGTTTGGTGAAGTTGTGCCCCCAGTTCTTGGAATGTAAGCGGTAAAACCGCCGCGGCGTTGTTCCAAGAAGGAGCTCCGCCGTGCTGTGGTTGCATCGGAGCAGGTGGTGGGGGAAAACAGGGCACGTTGTTGCTGTTGAAAGATGAACTGTGTTGATGGTTTAGATTTTCAAGGCGTCGATTTTCCTGCTGATTGTTCCATGCGTTGATATTATTCGCGTAGAAAAATTCGTCTTCGTCAAAAGTAATTTCGTCTTGTTGCGACGTGGAGCACGGGGAGGATTGGTATTTTACTTGGTCTACGTGAAGATGTTCGTTGTAATTATTTCGCGCAAAAGCCACGTCGCGATCATCGTCGTCAAAGCCCGCTCCTTTCGTCGTCCGTGTCTTCGTCGAGATCCGACTTCTACTGTGGTCGAAGTCAAAATCGTCAAACGATGGCCTTCCACCGTCATTTGTAGTCATCGTCAAATCTGTTTGTATCGTAGCTTTTGTGTTCGCGCGATTGTCTATTTCTTGCTTCGACCTCCTGTGCTTATCATTTGTGATCCCGGCCCCGCTTACGCGTGGTGGGAAATGCAGTAGCAGCTGCTCCTTGTAGCAACCAGACGACGCGTCAGAAGATGAAATCCTCCTGTTGTGGAAAGAACTACTTCTGCGGTCACCGCGGTCGTCGTGGTGGGCTGGAACATCATGAATGTCTTCGTACCCGTGCAGAAGGGGCACACCGGATTTGGTAAAGTACTCATTGTTCGCGCTGTTCCAGCGACTGCTTTCTCTTTTATCATGATCTCGTCCTCTGTCTTGATGCAGTCCTCCACCACCTGGCATCCAAGAGCTTCCCGGTGCTTCTACTTGCTGCAGAATCGATTTTAACACCACGGGTTTCAGGTCCTGCAATGGATTGGAGTAGATTTCGTTTTTTTATTGGCTTTCGTCATGCGTCGATTGTGTTAAAGTGTTATCATCTTCATCATAATCAGAACCTGGTGTTAGCATGTGTCAAACACGCAAAGCCTTTATCAATAGGTACCTTCCCCTTATCCGCGTTTATACACGCCGGGTACACACCTTCCCCGACCCGCACCGTCAGTTTCCCCCTCGCGCACACATCGGTCTTGTC
>JACKZZ010005926.1_pt1 | contig 20530 bp, 28 predicted proteins | sample 8027871 | NCBI WGS metagenome assembly JACKZZ01 (sample SAMN15724774, study PRJNA655200) | protist metagenome | isolation source: fluorescence activated cell sorting (FACS) single amplified genomes of... | place: USA: West Boothbay Harbor, Gulf of Maine | collected 2000-07-19
GGAGGTGGCGGTGCTATGCACGCAAGTTATGGACCACCTAACGGAGCAGCAGGTGGCTCTGGTGTTGTTATTGTTAAAGAACCCAGCGCAGGATATGCAGCATCAGGAATATGGGATATGAACGCACTTTACGACAATGTAAAAGCAGGAACATGGAGTAGCTAATGCCTAGATTGATTGGAGCAGCACAAGCAGTAACTTCACAAACCCAAGATGCAGTTATAACCACATTTAATTCTTCAGGTACATTTGCAGCCGCATCACTTACAACAAATGCTTGGGTATTAGCTGTAGCAGGTGGAGCAGGAGGTGCTGCTCAAGGTTCAGGTGGAGGAGCAGGTGGGTATTATGAAGTACCCTCCCACCCTGTGCCTCAAAGTCCAGTACCTGTAACAGTAGGCGCAGGCGGAGTAGGTGGCGCACCTCTTGGTGCAGGTGGAACTAACGAAAATATGAGAGGTAAAGCTGGTGGTAATTCAATTTTTGGAGCAGCTTCTCCACTTACAGCAGTAGGTGGTGGTGGTGGAGTTAGAGGAGTTTCAGGCACACCCGTAGCTGGACAAGATGGTGGTTCAGGCGGAGGAGGTTACCGAGGTGGACCTAGTGCAGTTGCTGGAGGAACAGCAACTTCAGGACAAGGAAACGCTGGAGGTTCAGCTATAGGCGGAAACACAGGTGGCGGTGGTGGAGCTGGTGCTGTAGGTGGTACTGCTGGTACTCTTTCTCCATTGACTTATCTTGGTGGTGTTGGAGGTGCAGGAGCATCATCTGATACTCGTGGAGGTGGAGGTGGAGGTGGATTTGGAGAAGCACCATGGACAGCAGCAGGTGGTTCAGGTGGTGGTGGTAAAAGTGATAGATACGCTTCAGATGCTACTCCAGATGTTCCAGCAACACGAGCAGTAGCAGGTACTGTAAATACAGGTGGAGGTGGTGGTTCAACAGCAACTGAAGCAGGTGGTTCAGCAAGAGGAAGCGCAGGTGGTTCAGGGGTTGTTATAGTAAATGAACCTGCAATAGACCGAGCATTGGCATCAAGTTGTTGGGATTTAAGACAAGTTTTTAGACAAATTAAAGCTGACGATTGGGTTTAAATAAGATATAAATTTTGAATTTAAAATATTACTACTGGTACTTTCAATCGGTTATACCTGAAAGAATATGTGACGATATTGTTCGTTATGGCAAAGAGCAAGAAAAAGAAACTGCTATTACAGGCAACTTTGGTAAAGATAAGCTCACCAAACTAGAACTTAAAAACATTCAAAAGAAACGCAAGTCTGATGTTGTTTGGATGAATGACCGATGGATATACAAAGAAATACAACCCTACATACATCAAGCAAATGCTAGTGCTGATTGGAATTTTGAATGGGATTGGTCAGAGTCTTGTCAATTTACTGAATACAAGAAAGGTCAATTTTACGATTGGCATTGTGACTCATACGAAGAACCTTATAACCAACCTGATAATGCTAACGCACATGGTAAATTAAGAAAACTTAGTATGACTGTATCGCTTACCGATCCTGATGAATACGAAGGTGGAGATTTAGAGTTTGATTTTAGAAACACAGATGAAGGCTCTCAGCCAAGAATATGTGAAGAAATTAGAAAGAAGGGTAGCGTAATAGTTTTTCCTTCTTTTGTTTGGCATAGAGTTAAACCAGTCACCAAAGGCATACGACACTCTTTAGTATGTTGGAATTTAGGATACCCATTTAGATGAGCTTTGAAAAAAATAAATACCAAGTAATTAAAAGTGCTATTTCAACAGAACTAGCAGATTTTTGTTATCAATACTTTTTAAACAAACGAGCAGTAGCAAGGCACTTGTTTGATGACAAATACATCTCACAGTTTACTGACTACTTTGGAGTCTGGAACGATCAACAAATACCAGAAACTTATTCGCATTATAGCGATATAGTGATGGAAACTTTATTGCAAAAAGTTAAACCTGTAATGGAAAAAGAATCAGGCGTTAAACTAACTGAAACTTATTCTTATGCAAGAATCTACAAAAAAGGTGATGAGCTAAAAAGACATAAAGATAGATACTCTTGCGAGATATCTACTACTATGAATCTAGGTGGTGATGATTGGCCTATATTTTTAGAGCCTTCAGGTGAAGAAGGTAAGGATGGCATAGAGGTTAAACTAGAACCAGGCGATATGTTGATGTATCGAGGTTGCGATTTAGAGCATTGGAGAGAGCCATTTAAAGGTAAAGATTGCGGACAAGTGTTTTTGCACTATAATGACTCTAGTGGCAAAGATGCCAAAACAAATAAATATGATGGTAGACCTATAATTGGATTGCCCTCTTACTTTAAAACATAAATTATATATAATGTCTACATGGCATTATTTCCAATAACACCCCCTGCAGGAATAGTAAAAAACGGCACAGACTACGCTAATAAAGGGCGTTGGGTCGATGGTGACTTAGTTCGTTTTGAGAACGGATACCTTAAACCTATTGGCGGGTGGGAAAAACTTAGAGCTACAGCATTAGACGGAGCTATCATAGGTCTTTATGGTTACAAAGATAACCTTGGAGAAAATGTTTTAGCAGTTGGCACAAGAGAAAAAGTCTATGTGTTATACGACAACACTTGGACAGATATCACTCCAGTAGGCTTTGTTAACGATGCAAGTCAAGACCCACTGGGTTTTGGTGCTTACATTTATGGTGAAGAAGACTATGGCGATGCCAGGAGTCAATCAGGTTTATTTTTACAAGCTGGGTATTTTTCTTTTGACAACTGGGGTGAAGATCTAGTCTTTACCTTTTCTAAAGATGGCAAGATCTATAAATGGCAACCAAACACAGGTGGAACAGCCGATACCATAGCAACAGTTGTAACCAACTCACCCACAGGAAATTTATCAACCTTAGTTACCAATGAAAGACATTTAGTGGCTATTGGCTCTGCTGATGACCCTAGAAAGATTGCTTGGTCAAACAGGGAAGATCGTAACAACTGGACTTCTAAAGCCACTAACACAGCAGGTGATTTACAAATACCCACAGGTGGTAGAGCTTTGTTTGGTGTTAAATACAGATCCGATGTCATCATTTTTAGTGATACTGGTATCAACAGAATGTTCTATGCTGGATCACCTTTTGTGTATGGTATTGCAGATGCAGGTACTAACTGTAAATCTATTAGCTCCAGAACAGTGGTATCCACAGGAAATTTCCTAGCATGGATGGGTGAAAATGCTTTTTACATTTACGATGGCAGCGTTAGAGAGCTACCTTGCGAAGTCCATGACTATGTATTTGACAACATTAATATACCAGGCAGGAGTGCGTGTTGGGGTGGGCATAACTCTAACTTCAACGAAATATGGTGGGGATTCCCAAGCGGTGATGGTCAATACACTTCTAATAAATATGTTATTTGGAATTACAACGCTAATACTTGGTCTATCGGATCTATGGACAGAGGTGCTTGGATCGATCAAGGTGCATTTACTTATCCTATCGCTGGTGACAGTTTAGGCTTTGTGTATGAGCATGAATCAACGCTCCTATCTAACTCACCGAATATAGGTTCTGCTGTTCCATACGCAACCTCAGGGCCTATCCAAATCGGTAATGGCGATAACTATGTCCAATGTAATCAAATACTACCAGACGAAGAAGCTAACACGCTTCCAGGTGTCACCCTTAGTTTCAAGGGTAAATTCACTCCACTAGGCCCTATCACGGATTTTGGATCATTTACCTTTGAAAGTGATGGCTACACCGATGCAAGATTCACAGCAAGACAAGTACAAATGACTGTGACAGGCAGTACTACACAAGACTTTCAAGTGGGTAATATTCGCTTGGATGTGAAGCAAAGAGGTAAAAGATAATGGATCTATCCTCACAAAGACAGTACATCCAAAGAGCAGAAACAGCTCACGAGATACTTACAACCACAGATTTGGTTACACTCTATACATCGCCCAGCGGTGGTGATTTTGATTTTTCTGTTATTCAGTCTATCTTGGTATGTGACCATGACAATAGTGCAACAGACATTACTGTGACTGTCACACATGATGCGACAGTGTATAACCTATTTAAAGAGTTTACGATTGGAGCTTACAGCACCGAAGAGCTATTAAGCAAAAGTATTATTATCCATCAAGGCGATATCTTGAAGGTACAAGCCAATCGCGCTGGTAATTTAACTGTTTATGCAAGTATCGTTGAGTATGGAAAAGGCGATTAATAAAGTCACACCAATAAAGAAAGAACCAGAAGACTGGGAAATTCAATGGGAACGCTGCAAACCATATATAGCAAAAGCGATCAAACATCAAGATTCCTATACAATAGACGATATAGAAGATAAAATAAGGCATGGAATATTCCACTTATGGCCAGCCGAGAAGGCAGCTATGATAACTGAATTCGTGGTATTCCCCCAGAACACAGCGATGAACTTGCTGTTTTGTGGCGGTAACTACAAGGAGTTAGAGAATATGTTGCCATCTTTAGAAGCATTTGCTAAAGCCGCTGGATGTAAAAGAATATATGGCGGTGGCAGAAAAGGATGGTTAAAAAAAATAAGCCACTTAGGCTTTAAATCAGAAAATTTAATAAGTAAAGAATTATGAGTAAAGGCAAATCAACACAATCAGTCAGTCTTCCAGCGTACCAAGAAGCACAAGCAAAAGAATTATTCCAAGCTGGTAAATCACTGGCTGGCACACCTTTTGTTCCCTACACAGGCCCTAGAGTTGCTGGATTTAACCCAGATCAATTACAGCAGTTTCAAGCCACTCGTGGTTTATTTGAAACTGGTATGCAATATGACCCACTCACAGGTCTACAAGGACTAGCACAACAAGAAGCTCCGCAAATAGGTCAAGTTGGCTCATTGCTTGGTGCTGATATTGGTGCATATCAATCACCTTATCAACAGCAAGTGATCGATCAATCTATGGCTGACATTCAACGACAAGCTGATTTAGCAAGAGGGCAATCACAATCCAGAGCAATTGGTGCTGGTGCATTTGGTGGATCTCGTTCTGCTTTACTAGAAGGAGAATCACAAAGACCTTACATAGAACAAATGGCAAGAACATCTGCTGGGTTAAGAGAGTCTGGATTCCAACAAGCTCAAAGAGCAGCCGAATCAGACATCGCAAGACAGCAGCAAATGGCAATGTTTGCCCCAGAGTTTGAACTGCAAGCAAGACAACAACAAGCAGGATTGCTTGGGGGCGTGGGTATGGAGCAACAAGCAAGACTTGGACAACTGGGTCAGATTGGTCAGCAACAACAACAACTACAGCAAATGGGTTTACAAGCACCTTACGAAGAGTTCCAAAGAGCTTTGGCTTATGGGCCTCAACAGTTTGGTTTATTGGCTGCGGGTCAGGGAGTATCAACTCCAACAACCACTACATCACAAAAAACAGGCATGGGTGATATTTTAGGATCTGCTGCTCAATTGTATGGAATGAAGTTATTAGCAGCTTCAGACGAAAGATTAAAAGAAAACATTAAACCTATTGGCAAGTCTGAAAACGGACATAATTTATATACCTGGGATTGGAACGAGAAAGCAAAAGAGCTAGGAGTTAATGATCCAACCACAGGAGTAATAGCTCAAGAAGTGAAAAAGTATATGCCTGAAGCAGTCATAAAAGACGAGAACGGCTACTACAAAGTTAATTACGGAGTTCTATAATGGCATTTTCAATGCAAGATTTAATGGGAAAATTACCTGGATCACCTGGTGGACAGCCACAGGTTGCACCTAATTTTAATCCGCAGATTAATAAGAAACAACTAGCTACCGATGTTCAAGCCAATAAAGATGCTACGAAATCAGCTAAAAACGATATGCTTGCTCAAATGCTAATAGCGTTAGGTGGCGCATTAAAGGGCGATAAAGATTTTGTACAAAACGCCTTGGCCATTAAGAGTATGCAAGAGGGTGAGAAGAAGAAAGAAGAGAGAACCAAAAACTACAAAGAGTTTTTAGAAACTTTAGATCCAAAATCTCCATTTTATTCTTTAGCAAAAACAATGGGTGCTGATAAATTAGATCAATTGTTGATGGAGAAATTTAAAGCAGATACTAGGGTGCCGAAGAAAAAAACAGCGTCAGACTATGTTGCAGACATAATGGCAAAAGTTCAAAATGTTCCTGGTTATGTAATGACCGATGAAGACAAAAGAATATTGCAAGTATCCAGAAAGGCAGATCCAGCAACCATGATGATTGAGGATATTACTGCTGGAGCTATTGCTGGCTCTGGAATTGGACAGACCGGTGTAAACCTTCAAACTTTTGCATCGACAGCAGACGCAAAAGCGGCCGGGTTAAAATCCGGAGATCAGTTTATAGGTTCAGATGGGAACAGATACACAGTCCAGTAAAATGAAATGGCAGAAACGAATCAAACTAATCCATACGCAGGGGCTACACAAGTAACAGCAGATCCTTATGCTGGTGCAGTTCCCGTAACCCAAGATCCATACTCTGGATCTGTACCAACAACCCAAGAAAAAAAAGACGATTTTAGTATTCTCGGTGAGGCATATAACATTGTTGTTGGTGGTGCTAGAAATGTAGCAGCAGGTACGCTTAGTAGCATAGCATTTAAAGAAAGAATATCACCAACGGCAATTGGTCAGTCAATTGGTAAGGCAATAAGAGACAAGGACTCTACAGCCTTAAATGCACTAAACAATGCTTTAAAAGAACCAAACGCATACGAGATAGCGGCCAATAAAATTGCGGCACCAGAATCAATGAGGCCAACATCTACTTCTAATATTGGTTTCCCGGATATTAAGGTTGGTAAAAACGAAATTCCACTTGGTTTTAAAGATGTTCCTGTTGGCGAGTTTGCTCAAGATATTGGACAATTTATGGTTCCTTATGGCGGCATTACAAAAGGAATGAACTTGTTTGGTGCTAAAAACTTACCAGAGATTTTAAAACAAGGATCAAAGGTTGTTGGTGCAGGAGCGATTGCAGAGCAGTTTGCTTTTTCTCCATACGAAGAAAGGCTTTCAAGTGTTATACAAGAAGTTGCCCCAAATGCTGTAACAGAATTTTTGGCGGCAGATCCGGATGATAACGAAGCTGTTGCAAGATTTAAAATGGCTGTTGAGGGTGCTGGTATTTCAATCCCGGTAGAGGGTTTATTTAGATTTGCTGGTAAATTAAGAGCCAATAAAAAAGCACAAGAAATACAGCCGGTTGATGTGCCTGAAAGTAAGGCGTTAGAAACCCCAGATCAAACAGTTAAAACAGAAGCGGTAACATCAGGCCCTTACGCTGGTTCAAATGTTGTTACTCCTATGGGTGTTGCTGAAGCCAAAGCACAGAAACAAGCAGAGCGACTGGCAAAGAAAAAAAATCCATTTAAAGTTGATGATGAAACTGGAATTATTACTGCAAAAATTAAAGGTAATGATGTTGCCATTGTTAGAAATGCAGATGATAAATACGAAGCAAGCATTAAAGACACAATGACAGACCAAGAGATTAATGATGCTTTGGAAAACTTGCAAACAAACAGGGATCTATCCCCGGTTGAAGTTCAAGAAGCAACTAAACTTTTAAAGCAAGAAAAAATAAACAGGCCAATAAAAACGTATGAGTCTTTAAGCGAAGCAAAGACGGATATAACTAAAACTTTTGACCCTGGTGTCATGCCAAGATCTTTAAAACCAAGCACAGAACCAAAGGTTAGGAGAGCAAAAGAATATATTGTAAGAAATATTAGTCCAGAATTTTACAGAAAAACAGAATTAATTAATGCTATTGGTGCTAAAAATGACAAGTTGCCGCCATGGGTTTTTCCTTATGGTGGTGATGCAAGAGTTGGTGCTGGTTGGAAAGATTTTGATTCAATTCAAGAGGCCATGGAGCAAGATGGATTTTTGCCAGCAAGAGAAATTTATCAGGGAGAAGTGCCAGATTTGGCAGATGATATTGTAGATGCAATAGCAGACAATAGAATTCATCCAGAGGATCAAATACCTTACGATCAGTGGAAACAAGCAGAAGCTAGAAAATTAGAAAAAATAGACATCTTAGAAGAGAATGGTTTTGATCCATTAAGAATGTCTGATGCTGATGTTGAACAAGCATTTAAAAAAATAAATGAAAGGGATGCGGACATTGATGTTCAGGCAGATAGGATTGAGCAAGAAAATATATCCAGACAACAAACCGATGAGATTTATCAACAAACAATAGCAAGGGAAAAGACTATATCTATTTCCCAAGAAGACCTCGACAAAATAAAATCGCAACAAATAAATGTTCAGCCTGGAACAAAAGCAGATATACAAATTAATGATCCACAGAACAATATTCAGGAAGTTTATAATACGAATATTCCTGATGTGACTTATCCTAAATTTAAAATTATTAAATTAGATGATGGTGCTGGAGTTGACCAGCCTTACTATAATGTTGTTCAAGAGCTTTCATTAAAAGATGCTTACGATGAGCAACAACTTTCAAATTTGGCCAGAACAAACAAACTTTCCGATGAAGATTTAATAAATTTAAAAGAAGATGTTGTCATTGAACAAGATTTTGCATCTTTAGATGATGCTAAAACATTTATAGCGTCCAATGTTATAGATAAAGTTCCATCTAGCTATACTCCAAAAGATTATGGTTTTGCTAATAGGCCACCAAGAGTACCGCCATCAGATACACCGCCAGGTGGAAGTATTCCAGATGATAAATTTGCTGGCAACATTAACTTAGACAAAATTAACGAGCCGAGTGAAATAAAAGATATTATTCGCAAAATTGCAAAAGACAACAGCAGTTTCGAGGAAGCAAGAAGGGGTGTTGTTAAGTTTGGAACCAATGGTGAAAACTTAGAAGCGTTGGCTAGGTCTTTAGGCTTATCTGATTCGACCTTATTAAAAAGAAATATTGGCCAGGCTTTTAACTCTGAAGAAGTCATGGCCGCAAGAATTTTATTTGATGAAGCCTTAAAAGATGCTTTTGATTTATCTGTTATAGCCAAAGGTACAAATGCATCACAAATTGACTTGGTAAGGTTTCAACAATCCATGGCTAGAGTTGCATCAATTCAAGAACAAATATCTGGTATTACTGCTGAAGCAGGTCGTGCGTTGAGATCATTTAGAGAATCGGTTGGCCCTGCATCATCTAAAAATCCACAAGCCAGAGATAAATTAATTCAAGATTATCTTAATGTTAAAGGTGGTGATGCAAACATTAAAGATATTGCACAAAAAATGTCTATGCTTGATGACCCTGCGGCCATGGCAAAATTTGCAAGAGATCAATTTAAACCTAGGCCTATTGATTATATTCAAGAATTTTGGATCAATGCTTTGTTATCATCACCATCAACTCATTTAGTTAATACACTATCTAACACTTTGGTTGCTGGTTTAACTCCATTAGAATATTTTGGAGCATCAGCAATTGGTGCTATTACGAGAAAACCCGATAGAATTACTTTTGGAGAATCTGGAGCAAGACTATTCGGAAGTATGTATGGTGCCTTAGATGGAATCAGAGCAGCTAGAAAAGCTATTATAGATGGCGAGGCTGTTGATCCAATGAGTAAATTAGAATTAGATAGGCAAAAAGTTATACCTGGGCCTATAGGATCATTAGTTAGGACTCCCGGAACAGCTTTGGTTGCTGAAGATGCTTTCTTCAAATCCATTGGTTATCGTCAAGAACTTTGGGGTCAAGCATTTAGAACTGCTCAGAAAGAAGGCAAAGGAATTAAAAGAGCGTATGAGTTAATGCGTAACCCAGATCTGTTAGATCCAAAAATTCACTTAGATGCAATTGATGCTGGTCGATACCAAACATTTACCACGCCACTTGCGGAAGGAAAAATAGGTACAGCCGGTCAATCATTACAAAAAGTTATACGAAAAGTACCATCTCTCAGATTTATTGTTCCATTTGTTAGAACTCCAGTAAACATTGTTAAATATGCTTTTGAAAGATTCCCTGGTACAGCAAGGTTTACAACCGCATACAAAAAAGCTATTAAGCAAGGCGGCCGACAAGCAGATTTGGCCAGGTCAAAACTTGCGATAGGATCTTCTGTGGCGGCCGGTGTGTATTATTATGCTGGTTCTGGCTTAATTACCGGCAGAGGCCCATCAGACTCTAGGCAAAGATCCGTGATGTTAGAAACTGGATGGCAACCATATTCACTTAAAATAGGTGATAAATATTATTCCTACAATAGATTTGAACCTATTGGTATTTTGTTTGGACTTACTGCTGACATATCAGACATCGGCAGATATGTAGAAAGAGGCATTACAGCAGATGAAGAGCTTGAGATTGGACAATTAACATCCATGATTGCGGCATCTTTCTCCGAAAACATTACAAACAAAACATTCTTAACAGGCTTGAGTGATGCAATTGAAATGTTGAATGATCCCGATAGATATGGCGAAGTAACTATTAGAAAATTCTTAGCCAGTTTTGTTCCAACTGCTTTATATTATGAAAGGAAAGCAGACGATCCTATCATAAGAGATGCAAGATCTCTTGGTGATTCTTTTGTTAATCGCTTTCCAGAAGTTTTCAGTGAGCTTGGTGCAAGAACATCTAAAGACTTACCGGCCAAAAGAAATGTATTTGGAGAAATAAAAACATACAAAGATACATTTGGTGGTAGATATTCTCCAGTTAATGTTTCGCCAATAAAAAATGATGTAGCTTTTAATGAATTTGTAAAGCTAGGATATATACCACCATTACCAAAAAGACAGATTGGTGATGTTAAATTAACTCCAGAGCAGTACGAGAGATTATTGGAAACCCAGCAAACTTTAGGACTTAGACAACAAGTAGAATCATTTATTAAAGTGCCTGGTTACAACCGAATACCAAAATCTAAAAAAATAGAAAGATTAAATAAAATATTTAGAGACAGTCAAACTGCATCAAGAAAAATATTACAGGCATATTATCCGCAAATAATTATAGAAGAGGTTGAGCAAACCCTGGAAGAGCTAAAAGAATAAAATGCCCCAAGCAACAGAACGAGTAGGTCGTTTTGGTGAATACCTCACAGCAGCAATCTTGTCTCAAGTCTCTGATACAGTAAGCATCGTTCCACACAACGCATCCGCAGACATCATCTTTGAACACAACCTAAAGCTCTATAAGTGCCAGGTCAAAACTCAATCCAAAATAGAAAAGGCTAGGGGAAACTGGCGGTTTGATATGAGGAAGGGCCAAAGACTAGAACATAGAAAATACAAGAAAGGTGAGATAGATGTGTTTGCATTTGTCTCTGTACCACACAGAAATGTGGTCTTTTCTAGGCCTTTAGAACAGGCCCAACTAACCATCGTTGATGAACACATGAAGAACAATGATGCTGTTAAAAACATCAAAGATATATTGAAAGATCTTAGCTAGATATTTTCAATATCAAATTTAACTTTCTGATCCTTGTAATGTTTAACAGAGTTGATTCCTAACGAAAGAAAATACTCTGCTAACATTTGCGGATCTTTATGAGTTGACTCAGCAAAATCAATCAGAGAACGTGCGATGTGTTTATTAATATACAAAGCACTGTTGTTGTTTCTCTCATTAACAATTGGATCATCAAAATCAGATAAGTTCATTGCCATACTCCTATAAGGATTTCTTTAATAGCTCCTCTGGAATTTTATTTCCATCACTATCTAACCCGTAAACTTTTTCAAGTTCCAGATCTATGTAATGCTTGGCCTTCATAAGATCTTCGACTGTATCGTGCTTATTTCTGGTCACAAGTTTAATTACATTCCCCAAACACCAACCAATATTATTTACAACAATATAGTCTATTGGCTCAATATTAGTTCCCTTATTGTAGTGATCTCCACCTACCTGGTTGTTGGAAGCCAAGCGATCTCTTGCTTGATCCCAGTCCTGTGGTGTAGCTTTGTCTATTGACATAAAAATACTCCTTACTTTTTTTATAAATATTACCATTATTAGTAATATTGAGGTATTATAGGTGAAATCTGAGAAAAGGGAAATGTATGGAAATTAAAGACTTAAAACAATTTGACATTGGTAACACTATAGACGCTGACGAACTATCAAAGAGATGGGGCGTAAGCAAAAAAACTATAGACAACAGAAGATCAAAAAAGATGGGGCCTGGTTATTGGAAGATAACAGGAACAATTCTTTACGATCTTGATGATGTTAAAAGAATAGAAGAAGAGTCTTACATTTCCAACAATGCCTAGTAAACACGCACTATTATCACCCTCTGCCTCAGACAAATGGACTGTCTGCCCTGGTATGCCTAAACTTGCATCACAGGTTGGGTATACAACAAGCATCCCGGCTGTCACTGGTACCTTGGTTCACCAGATGAGTGAGATCTTAATGAAAGGACACTTAGAGGGAGATATATCTTTAGAGGATTACTGGCTTGGTAAAGTTGAAATGGTCGAAGATTTTGAGATTGAGATAGATCAAGAAATGATTGATTGTGCTAGAACCTATACAGAGTATGTAGAACAAAGAACAAAAGAATTAAATGGTAAGTTGCTTATTGAAGAGCAAGTCTCAATGGAAGAGATAAGTGAAAACATTTGGGGTACTGCTGATGCAATCATATTATCAGAAGGTCGTATCTGTGTAATAGATTTAAAGTCTGGTAGATGGCAAGTAGCACCAGATCACAACAAACAGCTAATGATCTATGGCCTTGGTGCATTAACCAGGTATGGGAACGCTGAAACAATTATGGAACTAACGATAGTTCAACCCAGGGGAGTGAAGAAAGAACGGGCGGTTAAGACATGGGAAACCACCGGAGAGAATCTTGCTAACTGGGGATACGATTTTCTGAAACCACGGGCGGATGCCTGTATGGAAGAAAACCCTAAATATGTATTTGGGGATCATTGCAAATTCTGTAATGGACGCAGTCTTTGTGAAACTTTTAAACTCAATAAGGGAGAAAAATAATGTCTAAAGAACCGGTGATCGTCTTCGAGGAAGGCGGTAAGGAGTATAAGGAGTCTGACTTATCTGTCGAGGCTACTATTATATATAGTGAATGGAAAGCTGATTTACAACAAAGAGATCGTCTTATAAAAGATATAAGAAGACTTAACATTTTGTTGGATTTTAATAAAAGCGAATTAAAAACTTACTTGAAGGGGGTAAAAATGTCGTTAGCTGATATAAGAACTAAATCTAAAAAGAAACCGCCAAGAATTGTTGCTTATGGTGGTGCTGGGGTAGGTAAAACTTACTTTGGTTCACAGATGCCAAATCCAATTTTTGTATTAACAGAAGATGGTATGGGTACGATTGATGCACCTCAATTTGATTTATGTAAATCTCTTGATGAAGTCATGGGTCATTTACAAAGTCTTATTGATGAAGACCACGAATTTAAAACTGTGGTGATTGATTCATTGGATTGGTTAGAGCCATTGATATGGGATAAAGCCTGTCAAGACAATGGATGGAAATCGATTGAACAACCTGGCTATGGGAAGGGTTATGTAGAGGTGCTGAGATATTGGCGTCGATACATAGATCTTCTTAATATTTTGCGTGAAGACAAGGGCATGATTATTTTGCAGATTGCACATAATCAGATTAAAAGATTTGAATCTCCTGAGATAGAATCTTTTGACCGCCATGAACTTAAACTTCACCGGAAGGCCGCAGATTTAATTTTAGAACATAGCGATTGTTGTTTCTTTGCAAACTACAAACTTGGTACTGTAAAAGTCCAAGGGAAGGGTGGAACAATGACAACAAAAGCGGTGGCCGGAGATGTGGTTGCTTACTGTCGTGAGAAACCTGCCTATCTTGCAAAAAATAGGTACGCATTACCGGATGTTCTTCCATTCTCATGGCCTGAGATTAGAAAGGCTATGTTGGGGGAAGGCAAAAGTGAGTAAGTTGAATGACATTGATAGAACAAAGCGTGTCGTTGGTAAGATCCAAAAGCTATTAAATCCTTTGATTGATAGCCTAGATCCTGACCATAACGATTTGCCTATCGATGGTTTATCTCAACTTATTATTATTAACCAAGACTGTGAAGAGTTCGTGGAATACATCTCGGACTATCACAGCTACGATCCAGTATAAGGAGTACATCATTATGGATTTAAGTAAGTATAAGGCACAAGCCGAAAGTAGTATTTTGGAAGAACTCGAACCGGGAACATACGATTTTGAGTATGTTTCTGATGAGGAAATCCAGGGTAAAAATGGATGGGTAGCACTGAAGGTTCTTTTTAGAGTCGTTGATAAACCTAATTTTATGATTGGTCATGCTTTTACAGTAGACCACGATACAAGTGAAGGTGCTATTAATCTGGGTTTATCGTCATTGCATGGACTTGCATTGACTTGTGGATTTCCAGGTGGTTTTCCAGATGATAGTTCTGCTCTTGTTGGTTCAAGGGTTAGAGCTCACGCAATCAAAGATGCAAAAGGATATATTGCTATCGATGATATGAAAGGTAAGGGGTGGTTAGCACCTCAGTCAACAAAAGAAGTAAAAGCGGATGAGCCTGTTTCCAGCAAAGAAGCGGAAGACAACATCCCATTTTAACTTTTTAAAATCAGATAGGCCTTCACTATGCGGTTGCTGTGGCGATCCGGTGGGGCCTCTTCTGGTCGAAGTAGATGGTAAATGGTTTGGGGCCTGTAGTATGGAACATCAAGAAGAAATTAAGAAAGGTAATAGATCGCCAAAGGTGGCACAAGTATCTGTTGCTGGTGTTCTTCATGCAAAATCTAAGTTGAAAGAAAGATATAAAGAATTTTCTGTTAAAAATAAAAGCTGGTCGTTTCGTGATTGGAGTGAGGACGATAGGGTTAGTTTTTTTGAGAGTTATACCAGGGAATATTTAAAATATGCCAATGAAAGGGCAAGGAATGGGGTAGATGGATCTTACGAAATACAAGATAAAACACGGACTGAATAAAGATAAGGGTTACTTAGAAAAAAACAAGGGCAATGAACAGGATCTTATTGCAGAAATGCAAACCATAGGATTAAATGTTGGCTTTTTAAATACAAGCGGTGATCTGGTAAGGATCTCAGTACAAGCAACACCGGGAGTGAGGCCGGATAAAGGCAATGAAAAATCAGGGTGGTATGTTATTAATGTTGTTCATAATCACATATTCGCAACTTACGGAAATTGGAGAACGGGGGCGGAATACAAATGGAGTTCTGTCCAGATCAATACACTTAGCCCAAATGAAAGGCAAGACTTACAATTAAAGATGCAACAGGCCCAGGAAGAGGCTAAGAAACAAAAGCTGCAAAGGTATGAGGAAGTTGCAAAAGATTGTCAGAATCGTTTTAAGGCTTACTCAGAGGTTATAAAGCATCCTTACCTGGATGCTAAACAAATCAAAAGTTATTCATTAAAACTGCACAACAAATCTCTGGTCGTGCCTATCTACAATGTAGATGGTGAGATTAGATCATTGCAGTTTATTCAGGAAGATGGATCTAAAAGGTTTGTATCGGCCGGACAAGTTAAAGGAAACATCTTTTTAATAGGAACTGACTTTAATTCTCTGTCAAAAGTTGAATCTCTGGTCGTGGTTGAAGGTATGGCCACCGGTGTAAGTGTATGGGATGCAACGCAGATGCCTGTGGCTTGTGTTTTTTCGGCTAACTTTGGTAATGATGCGGTAGAAAACATAAGGAAAAAGACAGATGCCAGGATCTATTTGGCCTTCGATAACGATAAAACAGACATTGGCCGGAAGAAAGCAGAAGAGATTGCGACCAGATACTACAACTGTTTGGTTAGAATCCCATCTATTGAAGGTGATTTTAATGATTTGGCAGTTAAACAAGGCCTGGATGCGGTTAAGTTAGAGATTAGCGACCAGGGTTTAGGCGTAAGAAGTTTCTCTATTAAACAATTGAAGGGAGATCCACCGCCCAGATCTTGGTTGGTAGAAGGATTGCTAGAGAAATCTAAACCTAGTTTATTGGCGGCAGTCGGTGGTGTTGGTAAAAGTATGTTGGCCCTGGATTTAGCTATCAAAGTTTCCCAGGGGCAAGGCACCTGGTTAGATAAACCTATTAAAAATGCCGGTAATGTTCTTATGTTGATGGCAGAAGATGATAGAAACGAAGTCTTTAGACGGGTAAAGGCGTTGGATATTGGTGATAAAAGGTATGACGCTGTGTATGACGTTTTTGCTTATACAGTTCCAGATGCCCCAAAACCATTAATATTATTAAAGGATGATGCCAGGGGTTTAGATCTAACACCCGAGGCCCACGAATTAATCAATGAGATATCCACCATTCCAGATCTATCTCTGGTCGTGATCGATCCAATTCAATCTTTTGTTGCGGCACCTATCACAACCAGTCAAGAAGCGGCTCAGCTCTACTGTCAATTTTGTGCGTCAATCGCATCTAAGTTTGAGTGTTCTGTTTTATCTATTCATCATATGAGCAAGGCCGGATTGCAGAGCCAGGAATCAAGTTGGGATAGTAGAAGTTCGATCAGGGGATCTGCGGCTATCGTTGATGGTCATAGAATGGCCGCCACTATTTCTATTACTGATGAGAAAACTGCGGAAAATATTTGTGCTGATGAGGGGTTAGAGTTTGATAGAACCAGGGTTGTAAATTTCCAGGTGGTCAAAGCTAACTCAAACGAAATGGATACCAATGCCATGACATTGTTAAGAAGAAATGCTGTCCTGGAAGTTTACAAGAAAGATAAAATTACCTTCGATTTTTAGATGTATACCTCAATTACCAGAGAATTAAAAATGCCCGGAAACGTGATAACTACGTTAAGGGCAGAGCATAGACCGGGTAAAGAAAATGCCTTAGAGGGCATCTCAGAGCCTCGTTTTTTCAATAAATGGGGTGGAAAAATGATTAACTACCCGAGTGGATGGTTTGATATTAAACAATTACCAGGAGGTAAAGATGGCCGGAAAGGGAGATAAACCCAGAGATTTAATTTATACCAAGGAGTATCGAGATAACTTCGATAGGATATTTAACAAAAAGAAACCAACAAAGGATAAAAAAGATGTTAGTAAAGATAAACATAAGCGATAAAGAAATGCAGCTTGTCATCAATGCCCTGGCAGAGATAGGTAAACCAATAATTAAAAAGGCCAAGCCAACAACTGAGGATAAGAAAACTCTCAAATCGATTGAGAATATTATTCATCAATTAGCCTTCGGGAATCATAAATAATGTTAAAATTAGATTGTGCAATCGGGTTAGTTCTCTCCTTAAAAATGTATGAGAAATACCCTAATTCTACCCCCTACGATCGGGTGTTTCCTTCGATCCTGGTTGCACAATCTTTCGGTTTAATGGCACTAGTAGTACCATACTATGGCACTGGTAGTACCTATGAAGGGTACTAGATGTACCATATATCCCAAACAAAACAAATAGAGAAAACCCCTTTGGGGGTTTCCTCATATATAAAAGATTAAGAATGAACGATCAGTTCTGGTGGATAGAAAACTCCATACCGCAGAAAGAGAACGAAAGCGGATGCGTTCGTGCGTCCGTGCTGAGTAAGTATAAGAGTTATTCGAAATTGAAATCGTGCGTGTGGAAGTGGTTTCGTTCCCGTGCGGGAGATACTTCCCTGAGACCGGCCAGCAAGTTAGTTCTCTGGGCGATCTGTGAAAGGCATAGGATCGATACGTTCAGTTCGCACGATGCGTATATTTATTATGGCAAGATGACCGGGTTAAACAGACGTACAGTCGGGCGTTGCGTGGATGAGTTGGTTGCGGCCGGGATCTTATGGATTGCGGTAGAGGGTGAGCGTAGGATCGTTAAACAAGCGAAACCGGGCGTTCGGAAGCATTTGTTGTTGGTCGGCCTGGGTGTCGTGATGATTGAGGAGTTACCGGAGTAGGGGAGGGGAGGGGGGTCGTTAAAAGCGGTTCATTATCCCGGCCGGGTAAAGAGTACGGGGAAAGCGTTTAGATTTAATGTCTCCAGGGTTTAGTCTGTAGTTCTCGGCTTGTTGTAGGATGGCCTGGTCGATTGGGAATTCATCGTAACCTTGTGCGGTCATGCAGTCGTGGGGATCTTCTTCCGTTCGTGCGTTGGCTCTGTCCATGCCGAGCGTTTGTCTGCTTTCGTATGTCATAGTTAAATATTAAAGGTGGGGCGAGGTGCGTTCAAGGTCAATGGAAAAAAACCCTAAACATTCGCCCCGGGTATTGATTATCTATCCATCCAGTGCTTGGCTACCGCGTAAAGAGTGAGTGCGGCAGTTAGCCATATCAGAAAACCGATGCCGAATATGTATCCCAAAGTCTCAATCATGGCCCGACCCCATGCAATCGGTACAATGTTCTCCGTCTGGTAAAGATCCTACGCCCTTGCAGTTAGGACATAAACCCATATAGCAGCTAATCCAATTTTTAAAGCTCATTTTCGTTTCCAGAGTCACTACCAACAGCCGAACATCCATGTTGCATAGCTCTTATAATGCCTTTTTTATTGGGTTTGACATCTAAGGTTTCAAATTCTATATAAGATTCTTCTTTGTTATCATTGTAATGTTTCAAAGCATTTTTCTTGCTGCTAAAAAATATTGTGTTTGTACATTCGTTGTAATCTATAACCATGTATATTTTCATGTGTATGACTCCTGGACAACTACATCGTTCTTGCGCTTGTCCTCGTAGGTTTTAACAATCTTTCCGCATGGATAGGTTAAGAGCCAATAATCATTTTTTTTGTCGTGCGTCATGCTTGGGATGTTTTCTTTTTTCGTGCTGAGTAACATCCTGGCCTCATCAATCATTTCTTTATGCTGTGTCATGGTTTCCCTCGGTTAGTTGAATAAGTTTATCCTGGTTAAAGATTAATACCTGGTGGATCTTGTTGATCTTATCTATGGCGGTCTCAATAGATGGTTCACCGGAAATTATATCTTCCTTTAGATCCAGGACTATATAACTAAGGTCGGCCAGGTCTTGGATTATTTGGTTTAGTTCTTTGTTCATTATGTTTTGCTCCTTATTAAAATAATGATGGTTGGTTTGCCTTCGCCCCTGGTTTAATTAGAGGCTCAGAGTTAAAAGTTTTTACTTCCTGGTATGTTTCATCCTGTTTAATGCTTTGCGCTTTAACTGGATCACTTGGGACACTGGAAAAGAAATCATCTTGGAAAGTGTTGCGGTCTGTTTTCTTGTTCTCCTGGTAGAACCATTCCACGGCCTCGGCCATGGTGAAGTTTTCCCCGAAGTGGCAGAAGTGCGAATAGTAACCGGTTTCTGTCATGGGCAATGGGTGATCGTCCAGGGTTTCTATTTCGATATGGTCAACGCTTGTTGAATGGAAGTAATTCCAGGTAATAGTTATATCAACGGGAACGCCTCGGTATTCAATGCGGGTTGTTTCTTCTTTCATAATACTTTTCCGGTTTTAGCGTCAATCCTTGCAATGGTTACCCCGTTCTGATTTCTCAGCATATAAAAAGGACATTCTTTTAGATTTATAACCTGGGTCAACAAGTTAGAGGTTTCCGGATCCGGTATATCTAACTCGCCAACTAACCCCAGGATATCCCGGGCATAACAGTTGTACTTATATTTTGCTTGTTCGAATGTCATGCTTTCCCCCTCTTGGATTCTGTCCAGGCTATAAAATTATTATCATTAACAATAAATAATTCTTCTGATATGTTAGTCGATAGCCATCCCTCAGATGTTTTTTTAAGCGTCCACCCTCTTGCTTGTTTGATCTTTGCATTTTTTCTTTGGCTTGGGTTTTTGTTATACCAAATAGTTACTTTAGCTTTAACCTGTTCATAGTTTAAATATATACTCATGCTTTCCCCCTGGTAATGTAGCAATCTAAATGCCCGGCCTGGATCAATCGCTTTTGTTTGTCCAGGCATTGCCCTAGGTTATCGGATCGCATTACTGTAATAGTGCCGAGGTTCTCATCTTCGATTATTACTTCGTACATACTAAAGAACCCCATCAACGATTAAGAAATAAAAAGCTATCACCCATAAAATGAAGGCTAACTCTACTATCTTCCATAGCCAAAACATTAAGACCACCTCTCACATTCTAGGAACTCATCGCAGACATTCCAGGATTCGGAATCTTTAGGAACCTGGACACTTGCACCATCGAACCAATCCATATACCAATATTCGATAACATCAATATCTTTGTCCTGGTCTACATAGATTCGGAACTCATCACTAGGGCCGCCCCAGGATAGTTGCAATCTCCAATATCCGGCCTGTCTGCCTTCGCAATCTACATAATCCCAGGATAAGGCGGTTTGATTTAAGTAATCGAACATATCATCGTATTCATGGTAGTAAGTGCCTTGATCCTTGGCCAATACTTCCAGGGCAATTTTGCCGCCCTCGGTTTGTTGGTCGTAGTCTTCGAAGAATTCCCGGGCCTCCTTATAGGTGGCCTCGGTGTCGTTGAATTTGTCCTGGACTATGTCCGCACATTTTGGATCTTGCTTTGCGTTTATCATTTGACCGCCTCT
>JACKZZ010011120.1_pt1 | contig 20526 bp, 16 predicted proteins | sample 8027871 | NCBI WGS metagenome assembly JACKZZ01 (sample SAMN15724774, study PRJNA655200) | protist metagenome | isolation source: fluorescence activated cell sorting (FACS) single amplified genomes of... | place: USA: West Boothbay Harbor, Gulf of Maine | collected 2000-07-19
AGCCCAGAATCCCATTATCAAGAGCAAAATCGACTCCACAAAATACGAGTATTATATTACCATCCACAGATCAACTACAACAAACACATAACAAAAGATTATCATCTACAGATCAGATATCACAAATACAGGATAAAATAACATATCCAACACTTCGACTACCACGAACACATAATAAAATGTCACCATCCACAGGTCATGTATCACAAACACAGAACGAAATAGTACCATTATCTCAGAACGATATGTCGCCGATAAATAAAAAACTACGCCCAACAATAAAAGAAATATCACAAAAGATAAACGAAACATCACAAAAAATAAATCAAACATCACCATTACTGAACGAACGTTTATTATATACACCTCTATTATCATCAACAACTAAACCGATACTGGTTAAGAACCAATCTCCACCAGTAGTCAAAATGAAAGTAGTATCAACAAATCAATTATCACCCATAATAAAAATGAACGTGTCATCAACGAACAAAATATCACCAAAAAAGAAAATACAACTTACGACGAGAGATATATCACCAACAGTGGATAAAATATGCTCAAACAGTACCAGTAGAAAATTGGATATCAATTCAGAAAAAAAAAACTTTTCTTCGATAAAGACACCCAGTACAGTTGTAAATAACCCATTTGATTTAAATAGTATACATTTACCTCCAATAGTAAACGATATTATATATAGAAAGTCGAATTTAGACTACAAATCAAACGAACATCTTAAAAAAAAAAAAGGTATTGAGTCACTTGTAAGGTGCAATGTTAAAAACGAAACAAAATCACAACTTGTTTCACATTCGAATGCACCTAAAAATATAGACAATCTAAGGGAAGGCGAAAGATTAACCGAGTATGTTATTGAGCACCTTAGTAGATCTCATTTTAATAATGAATTTTCGTTAATAGATGCGTATATTCATACACTAAACATAATTCGTCATTATTTATGTTCGATAGATGGTGAGTTACTACAAAAATATTGTATCATACAAGACGTTGACAATGTAATCGTAAAACAAAATAATCATAAGAACGCTACACGTAGAAATAATCTACAATTGATACACAAATGTGATGTTTATTTATTTTTGATTATTATGTGTATGTGTTTATTGTTTAATATGTTGTTTGTGTAGTATATATGATTATTACCAACGACGAGTTAGTTCATTTTATATGTAACTGTGTACAATAAAACAATTTGATGTACCTTTAATTGTGATAGTATGTATATCTCGCAAAAAAATTTCAGTTTTGGGTTTTCTGTAGTATTACTACCCATACTTTCGTATATTCCATTTATATATCTAATATATTTGGTAACATTAACTTTTTCATTTTAAAGCATATCTGGTTGGTGGGTACTGTACTATGTAAACTATCAAAATAAGAAAGTACAATACCTTCATGTGACTGTGTTAACAGTGGTTGTAGAATAGTACTTGAGATATCTTCCAATTTGAAATTGATTGGTATATTTATCCGTTTTATTACAGAGAATGGAGGTGGTATATGCTGATTTAATATCCACAAGTAACGTTGTGATAACTTCATTGTCATAGATTCATCATTATTCGGTATTATATCAATAATACGTAAAATAAATTTATTTTGTGGGTGTACAGAACGCGTATGTAAAAACATATTAAAGACTTCTCTGTGGTTTGAATGTTTGGGTATACATAATTCACAGTCCAATGTAGCATTCCTAATAGGGAATGAATTTGTTGTTGAAATAAGATGTTCAACCTTTATTAATCTCAGTCCGCTTTTTGTAACTACATTACCGTTCGGGTATACACACACTCGTATACCGTCATATTTTATTGAATAGCACCAATTCGAAAAACTGTTTATATTCTTTGGTATTATATTACTTACAGGTTGGAATTGTGGTATAGTATCTGTTTTTATTATCAAAAACTTAGGTATCTCATTATATATATTAAAATATTTGCTGATGTTTATTAGATGTCTACATTTTTTCATTGGATATTTTGAGTATATATAACCTTTACAAGTACAAAACCAGGCATCTGGATTTGTTTTATAAAAAACACCTGGGTTTTTTAATGATCCATGGTAGAATGTGTTTTTATTATCATATTTATAGTATTCTTTCCCAATGTAAAAACTATGAAGGTGTTCCATTTTTAATTCTTTATTTTTTTAAATACAACATGTAATTCATTGAGTATTATGTATAGTTTTTTGATTAGTAGAACATTTTTCAATCATGTTTACTGAACTACCTATAGTTAAACGTTAATTTCTGTACTTATGGTATACACTCTAAACCTAATTATTTGGTCCTCTTAAATAACCAAAGGATCACCTTCTAGTTCTATATACTTGTATTTAAATATAGTTTTTTAGGTGGAATAGTTTAAAAACTACAGGACCAAATAGTTAGGTCTATGGTGTAATAACAACAAAATTAACGATACAACTTGGATATTTTTTGATGTTACCAATTTTTACTCACAGAAACTACCAAAATCCAATCTGAACATAAAATATAGAACATACATCACCACGGGTCTGTAAAATAAAAATAAAAAAAAATTTTTAATGAAACTATCATGTGTTGTTTTGTCTTTTAGCGTCATTCAATATATGGCTCAATTTCGTCTCCACTATCCATGTCACTATGATCGAGTTCATTATTTTCCAATTTCAAATCATCACACAGGTGCGTTAAATTTATCTTAATGATCTAATCTTGTGAAGTAACGCGACCAATTGTCCATACTTCAAAATGCATTGTCTGTTTTTGGAGTTGGATCTTGTATCTGACCATTCACATGCTAAACTACTAGTATCGTTTTCACTCATGAATTGGATAGTTCCTTCAAGTAATTGGTAGCCATATACATTAATTGAACGAACATCCTTACTAGCAGGCGTACGATCATTAGGTCTTCATTTACCTAATATAGACGTTTGTTTGCAGGTCCCTGTTGCCATAATGGATTTTTGAATTGTGCTGATCTTGTTTCTTTCTCTGATTAATTATTTAAAATTTTTTTTATTTCCGTATAAACTCTTGAATTTGGTGTAAAATTCCTCCTTTTTTTGGTGTAATTTTTAAATTTACATTATTTTCTTCGAATTTGTATGATTTTCTTCGAATTTGTATGATTTTCTTCGAATTTGTATGATTTTCTTTGAACATTTTCGATTAGATTTTTTTTAGATGTTTATACAATATTTGGAATATCCGTCACTTTGTAACAGTAAATGAGGTTAAGAGTTCGGAGGGTAGGATTGTTGCATTGCTAAACTTAATTACTTCGTCCTCTGAAATAACCAAAGGACCACCTTCTAGGTCTATATAGATGTAGTTAAATATAGTTTTTAGGTGGAATAGTTCAAAACAACATGACCAAATAGGTAGGTTTATGGTGTATCTGTTTATGTGTTATGCGTATATATAGAATTATTTTATCATTGATAATTACGTGTTACATTTACATTTCAGCCAATATTATAAAAAATCAAATTTAAATACATAGTATATAATTATTTATATTTGACAGGGATACATAACTCATATTTATTTATGTATACAATGCTAACTATCAAAAGCGCTATTACGGATGTTCAAGATATATTAGTACATTTCGTATCTTTTTGTGATGATATGGATATAATTAATTTAGCAATGACATACAAAGCAGCTTACGATACAATCACAAGGAATCAAATTATTTGGGTAACCATTTCAAGAAGGTTAGGTGTTATTCCGAATACCATTCAGTTGGATTTTACAAACTTATTTCAAGGTGTAACCTCGGTTAGTGTTTGTTTATGCGGGAGAAATTTTGTAAATTGTAGGTACTCAACAATATGTCATACATGTACAGTGTCGCCTATATACATATTAAACGGTATTGATAAAAAATTGCCAATGTATAAGTCATGTACACCTGATAAAATTTCTAGTATATACTACTTAATACCGTACTTACTTGAAGTGAAAACTAAAAAAATAGGATATGGATTAGATTTTTGGTCTCGTGCATATACAATACTATATGGAAAATATCAAATACAATACAACGGCAATTATATAAGTGTACTCGGTCAAGAATTTGATATTAACATGAACAGTGTCAGTGATATGTACTACCAATTAATTCACAGAGTATTTATGGTACATATGCGAACAAAAATACCCAATGCACATATATATATAAAAAATATGAACTTCCAGATTTTGATGATAGATATAGTAAACAGGTGTCTATCACCAAATAATCCAAAGCTACTTTTCAATATAGTGTCAAAAATGAAGGTACCAATTGATTACAGTTTAGGTATATGGCCGTGTTTGTTAGTTCATTTAATTATAACTAAAAATACAGAAGTTTTCTGTACACTATTCAAACAGAAATTAGGTAAGGTTAGTGTTGTTCGAACTTTCACGTATATACAAAAAAATCCAATATTATTTCAGTTGTTATTTCCTAAAGGTTATTGTAAGGGTACAAGGACTAGTTTTTTAAATGTGTTACGTGTATGGCAAAAAGCACAATATAACACCTTTACACAAAAAAATCCCTCTTTTATACGATTATTTAACCAGTGTTTCTTACCTCATAAAAAACATGATACACTCATGACTTTCTTACCCCCTATTAATAGAGATTATTATCCATTGGATAATATATACCGAAACATAATTGAGTGTACTCAGAATATAAGTTCCAACATTAACAAAGAAGCCATAGGTGTGTGTGTGGCTTTACTTAAGTGTGTAGCTTCACATATCGTTTCGAAAAAAGGAATAGAACTACCTAACTATACACATGACTGGTTGTATGAATCCGTGAGTAAATGTTTCAAAGTCGATACGCCACTTTATTTTCACCCAACTCAACAGTACCTACCAAATCTGTAATACAGTATGTATATGAACTACTATATTTTTTTACCCAATCATATTACTTTTTCTTGTTGTAAGTGTATTTCAGTTTTGTTGTACGAAAACCTTAATAAGTTAATTTTTTTTTCAATTCGAATACGATATTTTTAATTACGGAGTTGGAATTTGGCGATAGTGGTAAACAATCAAAATAAAATAAATATATAATAAACATGAGTACTTTACATAATTATAATCAAGGAGTCGAAAACACCACAGTTTTCTGTATAGATAATCACATATGTAAAAGGGGTTATATGGAAGATACGTTCAAAATCAACACAACACGAAAATATAAGTATTTTGCAGTATTTGATGGTCATGGAGGTTCGTCTGTTTCAAAATTACTTGCTGAAGAATTAGATGATAGGATTTTGGATATGATAAACACAATACCAGAACTATATCTCGTCAAATGTAAATTAACATTTAATATTATTTCGAAAATCAAAAATAAAATTATAGAAGCTTTCATTGAATTTGATAAGTATATATTTAGAAAATTCCCGAATGAACAATCCGGATCAACTGCGATTGTCGTTATAGAAATTGAAGATTATTTGTTTTGTTGTAATTTAGGTGATTCTAGGGCAATATTCGTTAATAGTGGCGGGTTGATATGTTTCCAGTCAGAAGATCACAAACCGAGTGAATATGACGAATATAGACGTATTGTTTCTGCTGGTGGTTATGTTACGTATTCGTCTAATGATGTACCCAGAGTTAATGGTATTCTATCGTTATCAAGAGCTTTCGGTGATTTCTATTTGAAATCGACAAACAATATATATCCTGCATATGATACACCGATAAACGCTATACCTAAAATAACAGCTATACAAAAAGTATCATCTTTAAAATATATGGTCCTAGTTTCTGATGGGGTGTTAGACGTCCTAAATTCGCGGAGTGTGATTGATATTATTGAAAGCCAAAATGGAGACAAGTACAGTGTATGTTCGTCGATTGTGAAATCAGCATTTATCCATCATCATGCGAAAGATAATGTTACGGTAATGGTGGTTGGATTTTAGAGGATATTTGTAAATTGGACATTCATGCGAAATCTAAATTTCACAAGACGTGTAAGGATGGTATACACAGTAACTAGAAATGTTTATTATGGTATTCAAATCTACTTAATTTAAGTATATTCAGACCAATATGTAATAATTTCAGATACTATTTAATATATGCATTTTAGTTTTTATAATTATATAATGTAAAAAAATTACATTATATAATTAGCCAGTATACTTACAGACTGTTTGTTCGTAGTGTTTGATTATGTGTTTGTGGGTATTTATTTTTCTTGTTTACTATGATCATGTTATCAGTACTGTTCAAGTCTATGAGGTTTGTTTTTGAGGTATAATTATTCTTTATTTTTCATACAATCCACAGATGGTCGATATACCGTAGTCTTCAACCTGTATACGATAACAGATTTATCTGTATATTTAGTTGTTTGTATTGACATATGCTTACTTTAGTATTAGAAATAAAATAGACTCGTGTTAAAATAATATCGTTTTATATTAACCGGGATCGACACACCCCATAGAACCTTTTTTTAGGCTTTTATCAGAAAATACCATGCAAATCACTGGTGTACAGGAAATAACGTATATCACCGATGTAGTATCATTTTAAGGCCACATTGAATTACCTTGTATAGGTGCAGTGACTAAACCATTGTTACGGAAACTTTTACGTGCAAAAACCCAATAACCTTAATTCAATAGCCTTTTTATAGGCTATTGGTAAAAAGTTATGCTGTGGAGAGGTTTATACAGACTGGTAGATTTTGGAAGAGTTGTGATTTTACACAACTGATGATGCAGTACACTCAAAACACATTTATTTGGTCCTGTATTGAAAATACTATTACTATAAAAATCTCTTGAATTTACTCAATTACATATCACGAAGTTGGTCCTTTGGTCATTGGAGAGGTTCAAATACAATAGTATCAGGTGTATCGTTTTTGCATGTATTTTGATTATGTGGCATAAACCTAGGCCCCGAAATGCTACACTTCGACGAGCAGGACAGAAAATACGTATCTTTTATATGAGAAAAGCTTTTTTTTAACTAAACCTTGGAAAATACGAAAATGGACAGATTTGTTGCATTTATTATATATCACATTAAACGCACTGTTATCGTGATTTCTTACAGAATTATCATTATTTTTTTATCGATTCGACTACTATTAAACAATTTACCGATTCATATTAAACAATTTACCGATTCCTATTAAACAATTTACCGATTCCTATTAAACAATTTACCGATTCCTATTCCTATTAATTAATTTATCGATTCCTATTCCTATTAAGTGATTTCACCGATTCTTAATAGAATAAAATATTCATCGACTTCCTTTTTTTCCAGATGTATATGTAATAAAATCAACGACGGTATTAAGAAATCTATATGTCTTTTATGTAATAGATATGTATATGTAGATTTGAATCCGTATATTACTGCCGTGTTTTACATTTGAGAGGTAATAAAGAAAAATCGCAGGGTATAAACTCTGTTTGTATATTACCTACTAGATTTTTAAATTCTTCAATTTCTTTATCGTGTGCATGGCAAGAAAACCAAATATACTGTGAATTAATTGGGTATTTACATATAAAATATGTAGAAGTAGGAATGATCCACAGTTGATTTTTTTTTTTGTATTTGTGGTTATCCAATTTCAAAACAGCATGTGGTTTCAAAGATTGATTTAATATGAATTTTAATTGGTTTTTCCTAATTATTGGTAAACAGGAAGATATACTAAAATATTGTTTAGTCTCCTGGTGAAAACGAAGTAGTAGTAATTCGAAGCCTAATATAAACGAACTTATATGAATTGTTACATTTAAACCGTATTGTCTTTGTAGTAACGTAATTTTCTTTTTAAACATCTGATATGTTTCCTCATAAGAAGGAAAATTTAATGGTATATTTTCGAGAGTATCATCATACAAAACATAACGTAAATTAGTCTCGAGTAATAGTGGATTGGCGTTTATTAATTTACTCATTCTAAAATCCCCTGTATATAACACGTTCGTTTGTATGACATGAAATAGGAATATGAACATGCAAGATCCAGTACAGTGATTCGAATCTATAACTACAATTGAAAAGCAGTCGTCTATTCTATGGATTCTATCATTATCTAAACATTTAAAATTTACGTCGGTGTACTTCTCTTGGAGTCGCAATAAATTTTTCGTTTGTTTTGTAGTATAAACACATCGACATTTTGTATTTTCAAGCCCCCTAGTATGGTCACTGTGTATGTGAGTTAGAAATCCTGTATGGTAAACGGAACTCTTTGTAAATTTATCTATTTTTATTTTATATTTTTCAAAAATACGGAAAGCCATTTCTATTATAGTAAATAAATAAACAATACAAAATTTACTAGTATACTTAAAAGATTTATTTTATAATTAATACTCCCGAAATACAAAGTGGGAAACTTGAAAATGTTGATATTTGTACTACTAGTACTTTTCAATGATCATGTAAATAGTAGTTTTTGCGATTTTTGGTGTATAGATGCTACAAACAATAACTTTGTTTGTTCCCAGATATGTGGTAATATAGTACAATATAAGCAAGATATTCGAATGCTTCAGAATATTATTGTCGGTAAAAATGATTATATTCGGGATATGGAATCCAAGTTATGGGATCATTATAACAATTTCCAATTTAAACACTTACAAATAGACTATAGTAAACCAATAAAAGAAAAGGGAATACACACCAACATAACGTGTGATTATAGTATCGAGCTACACAATATACCAACTAAGGAATGTAATCAAATCCAATTGGGTTTGTTTTTTTTTATATTCGGGTATTTAATTTCTAGAGTACTATTAATTATACAGTTATATATGTGAATTGGTTGTTTATATAAAAATACGATCTTGGAATTTTACATCTTGGGTATAATATAGTTGGAGTAGATAGGTGTTCCAGTACTTTAATAAATATCGCTAGTGAAGCTGTATACCAACCAGGCACGGCCTATACAAATCAGCAATTTATATATTATAACCGACTGAACCGTCTATTTGTGTCACAATGATACCAACTGAATATATCGAACTAATAGTACCTATTATAATTTTAATTATTTTAAAATCATCCCAGTATTCTATGGTATGTGTATTTTTATATATTGTAAACACAGTACAAATTACAATGAGCACGTATTGTATTATAAAAAACAAATATTTTTTCTTAAAATCCGATATATTAGTAAATAAAGGTAGCATCACCAAAATGACGTTTACCCAGAAAAGTATCACACCTGCTATTATTTGAGAAATTAATTGGTATAATGTACTTTGTTTGTCTACAACAGTAAAAACCGATAAAATCAATAAAAAGATAGTAGTAATAGTAAACATAATATATTGTAAATACTGTGATCGCTTCTTGGACAACTGTATATCGAGAAAACCCAATTTTTTAGTTGTCATTTTTTTACTATAATAAAAATATATACATGATTAGAAGTTACTAGTTGTTTTGGAATTTTATTTCATTTAAAGTTATATCCTCTTGTATCACCTTAATTGTATGACAAACAACGTGGTTACTGTTTGGAATAATTTTATCTGTGCGTATCTGCTTTATCAACCACTTGTCTGTATTAAAATAACACTCACAAACTCTACCTTCATATTCTGATGCGCACTGTACATATGAAAATAAATGGTTGTTGTTATTATTAATAGAATACAAACCTAAATTACCATTAAGTATTGTATATTTATTGGGTATATCCTTATAATACGTGCTTATTGGTTCTTTCGTTTCTGGTTGATATACTAAGAAATCTATAGTCAACTCTTTTGGTGGTTTCCATTTGAAGCAGGTATTGTTCGTAGTACATTGAAAAATGAGACCGTCTACAGAAAAGTTTGCAGTTGGTAATTTACTGATATTGGATATACAATAAACGGGTTTTATATTTATCACATAGTCATTTTTACAATGAGACTTAAATTGGAGTTGGATATTTTGATAAGTATGTGGATAGTCCGCTATATTATCATTTAATACGGATAAACGATAACAATCCTGTGTAGAAAGTAGATGTAAAAACCACCTCATACACTCCAAACGAAAACCGTAATGTTCGTTAATTATGGACTTACCCATTAAAGCCACACTATCGAATAACAGTAATATTTTCTTGTTTTCTATTTCTATTAGTTCTAGGTCAAGGATACATCCATCGAAGCAATTGCTAGGTAAATGTAAAGGTAGTACTTGAATATCCAAATTTCGATTTACCAATATCGACACGGGTTTATTATTTATGTAAAAACATAACCACAGGAACCTTTCGCCATCTGCTTTATAAGATACAACATATTCTTTACATGTACCATTCTGTATAAATATGTCTGTTAATTTGTCTCGAGTAAGAGCTACGGGTAGTATCCCAGGAAATGTTTTGTTTTTGTTTTTATAGAATCTATTCAAAAAAAAATCAATATCTTTATTCATAATACTTAATATTTTATAATATCACCAGTATGAACAAACGTCAATTTTCATAACCACTAAACAAATAAAATTTAGTTCTTGTGATAATAAACTGTATGTATATTTACAGTGAACTTATTCTATATATAAAAATTTTGTTTTACAACGTATATATGACATTAATTTGCTTTTGTTTTTTCTAAAGTACGTTTTTTTAGTACTTTACTACAGTACATTAAACTACGCAATTTTCTTTTTTTGTTATTGTTTTTACTGTTTTCAAATTCTGTCTTTCTATTCAAAATATCCTTCACATACTCAGAAGCTGGTATATAATATCTGGATTTTGTAGTATTAATTATCATAGATCCGAAAGTTTTATGGGAACAAATAGACTTAAGACCCTGTGTATCAGCCAATGCCGTATGAGCATTATCCATCTTTGTACCATGTAGTGCTATATACACATCGGATAAAGTATAAGAGCATGTACCGTTACTTCTTCTAATCAAACATGTGGTATCCAAACTATCACGAGCCCATAAAAGGGGGTCTAAAAAACCATCAACCCCGTACTGTGTTAGTGATAGTATATATATCATATTATATCTTATTAATTCGCAAATCAACATAGGGAAATCAAATTGTATACCATTGTATGCTACCAAATAAACTGGGACAGATGGGTTCTGTTTTTTTAGATGTTTTATTTTCTCAAACAGATTTAATAGTGCATCTTTTGTTTTAGGAGCATTGATTAAATCCTTATTATATATACCTGTTTTAATAGAAGCTGATGGGTTAATTTGTTTATCAGGATTGACTAAAGTTTCAAATTCTAATATAGTTGTTTGACTATCGTTTTTTTTTAGAACGGCCATCATACCAATTTGCACAATTCGATCTACCCATTTAGATAGACCCGTTGTTTCCAAATCAAAATATAAGTACAGGACTCCCATATATATACAAAAAAATTTTGTATTCACATCAATATTTTTTTATTAAGAAGGAATATAAAAATACCAAATTTATATTTAAAATACAATTATGAGTAACTTAGTCGATTATGTAGAATGTGATTTTTTTTGCTTTATATAATTATACAACAATCATAAGGTCATGTGTATATTAAGTAATATTCGAAATTACATACTGTTGTTACTATAGATGAATTAAGTAGTTTTGAATATATTAGTATCTGTTTCTAGTTAAATTTTATATCATCCTGGCACGTTGTGTACGATTTACATGTCGCACCAATGTCCAATTTGGCAATTAGATCTATTTACTATTAATCCAATATACACAAAATAGAACAACCTTATTACACTTTATTGTATTATGATATGAATTATAAAATAAAAACACAGTTGTAATAAAAATAACACTACTTATCCGTTACATAAATCTAAAAAACATAGGATTCTAGTGTAGTGTAATATATCGAGTGTATATATCAAAACCATTATCGACAGACTCATGTAACAAATATATATACCACTCCGTTACATAAGTATGGCAACGTTTGGTATATATATACAGATTAAAAGTGGTTTATAAATTTTAATTATACTTATAAATTCTACACACTCCGACAAAATCTCGACTTACATACAAGACCAGTATCTCAAAAATATTATTTTCCAATATGCGAGTTTCTAGTATAATAAATGCCGATATAAAGAAAGTTAAGAAATACCTGAATTATCCTTTACAATATTATGACAGTAATCTAGAATTGTCATTATTACATATTCTCTTGTTTCGTCCTTTACGAAAAATAGAATCAATCGTGAATGATATTGGTAAGATATGGCTTCTACTGTATAGTTGTGATTGTATTATATATAATTATAGCAACTTACAGTCGTTTATCCACGCATTCACTGTTATTTACACTCCTATTAACTGTAATATCATAAAAAGTATTACAGAATACAGAATCCTGAACAATAACACTAACCCAACTAAACAGCAACTACTGTGTCATTTACGATATATAAGGTCGTTTGTACATTACTTTAAATTAAAACAGCATGGGGGTTGTGTTACACCCAATTTAAAGTATCTGAGTGTAGAAGTACAGATAAAACCTACTACTTGTTTCGTTTGCCAAAACACAATAGAAAAATCATCATTAGTGTATCAAATGCCCTGTTGTAATCAAGTTGTACATAAACTGAAAGAAGAATGTCTAGGTGATACAAATATTGAAACTTGGTTAAAATCTAGAAACAATTGTCCTGTGTGTAATCAGGAAGTTGTGATAATTAAACCAACTAATGCTAATATAATAAATAAGGATATTTTGGGTAAACGAAAAAGGTGATTCAGATAACGTGTTTTTACTGCGGATTAATAATGTTCCGTTTTCGATTAAAATTCGTCATTTTTTTTATAATCAGTTCAGTTACTGTTCTTTATATTTAATTACAAGCGCGTCAGAGAACTATTGTAATATTATATATACAGATGCGTTGTGATTATTTCTATTTTTTCACAGTATCGTTATTGTATTCAAAATATCGCTTTCAATTTGTTTTTTTTTATATATATACCTACCAGTCACAAAAAATGAAAGAGGTGTATAAAAAACTAAAATCGACTTTAAAATATAATAACCACTCGATTTATCTTATATGATACATGTAAATGAATGGTATATTTTAAAGGTATGACGTTTTTTAAAGAATATTGCACCCCTTATTCATACTGTATTTTTAATGAACGATATATATATTTATTGGTAATAATACGTTGATTGTTAATACAGAACCTCTAAATATTGATTTTGATTTTTTATCGATAAAATATAATATCTGATTTATAATAATATCATTTACTTGAATATACGTTCATTGTTGATCGTACAATACAATAATTTACATGAAGAGTCATCAATAGTATTAATGTGAAAGTTTATTTTACACAAAAGCAATATAAAGAGATACTACTAACTGGAAAAATAAATAGGTCCTTAATTGAATATATAAATGCACATAATGGTATATAATAGTGACTATTAATTGTAATTACAATTATACATATTCATTACCTAATTCTGCGGACACACGAGTGTGATGTAGCGCACGTACGTCAGCCGTCATGTCTAGGTTATAAAATTCAGCAATATATAATAGGTCTTTGATCCATCAATACAAAAGGTAATTTTAATAAAAAATGTATCTAACCGTTACATAAATCTAGTATATGACTCGGTACCGCTGTTTCCAAGCTCATATAACTGATAACTATACACTTAACAAAATAACAAAAAAATAAAATTGTGTATATATATAGTATGGTCCTTTTTCGAATATACAGTCGTTTTGACATATTTCTAATCGCCATAATTCAAATACCAATATCAATATTATGTACGAAGACCTACATTGTATACCCTATAGTTTAATTCGTGAAATTTGTTGTTATATCCGAAACAAACAGTACGATATCGTTATGAGCGAATTGATTGTGTTATTTTGTTTTTTTTCTATATCTGGAAAAAAAAATCCACTTTATGTACTAAGAGGGATGTGTAAACTGAAACAACAATTAAATCATATATGCAAGTGATTGTACTATCTTATGAAGGTTTGTGTATTATTTTTTTATATTGTTAGAGTTTGACAGGTGTAGGGTCGAATCGTCGTGTTTTGTGTTTTTTTATTAATTAAAAATCCTATCCTTTTTAAAAGAATATATATATCCAGATCCACAATTTTGATAACCGTATCATGGTGATATTGTGGAAATAAATTAGAGTATACAAAGTCGTCCGAAACGATCCAACCTTTAGGATAAATTATAGTAATTTGGAATAAAAAAATTTTTTACACTTTAAACTAATAAGTAAATTGGTTGTTTATGCGAAATGTAATTTATTTACATTATATAATTATAGAAATTACTATGGGTATATTAAATAATATTGGAAATTATTACATATTGGTCTGAATATACTTGAATTAAATAGGTTTGAATACCATAATAAACATTTATAGTTGCTGTGTATACCATCCTTACACACTATGTGAAATTTAGATTTCGTATGAATGTACAATTTAGAAATACTAGTATCTACTGTATCATATATATAAATTACATTTATTTACATGAAACAAAAATAGAGAGGTGCTCAGATTGTTTCTCAACACCAGTGAATTATTTTTTTATCATTCTAAGATAATTTTTAACGTTTAGACATCTATGTTTTACACCCCATGCCAAAACAGCAGATGTCCCTTTTTTTACTGATATTTGCTTTTTTATTTTTTTTTTATTTATATTTTTACGTAATAATAAAACATCACTATATTTGAACCTTAAGAATTGTAAAACTTCAAACTTGTCCATCCAAATGAAAAAAATAAATTGACATAGCACTATATTTAATACTCCTCCAGATAGTAAGTTGTGTTGTATAACTACCCCTCTAGCGAAACAATCGAAAAATGTCTTGGAATATTGATTCATTTTTTGTTTGTATGCCTCCTCCAAATCAACTTCCACGACTACGTTACCTGTTTTCGATATATTTTATCGAGTATTATAATATTTTGTAAATTTTGTAACTAAGGTGTCTATAGTACGACCTGAAAATTGTTTTTCTTTGATTATATTATCAATTCGTAAAATATCATAGTCTGTTGGACAAAATCTGAGTATATCAGCATACACCATGGTTTCTCGAATGGATAAATCTTGTATTTCTTTTATTTTTTTCGCACGCACCAACTTACATTGAAAACCAATCTTTACAACACAATCGTTCCATTCTTCTAATAAATATGATGGAAGTTTATTGTTCAATTTATTGTTTATTTCTTGTACGTTTTCATGTATACCGTAATTCAAGTTAGCAATTAACGTTTTCCATTCGTTTGTATCGGTTACAACTGCCATTTGTTGTTTATATCTTTAATTCTATAAAATCCTCTGTATTATTTTTATTGTAACGCCCTAATAAGTCGATTAATTTGTGAACTATATGATTGCTAATTTGAAAATTAGTTAAATCCTTTTTGAAAATATCCCTTAATACTTCTATTTCTAATTCAAATTTAGGTGAATTTAGACAAGCGTCCTCTTTATCTTTACCTTCAGCCACTTTACTACAGTCGTATCTCCAAACACCCTTATATAAAAACGACCAACGTTTCTGTAGTCGTGTATGATATGATTTTAATGATAAGTCCGGTTTTATCGTAGGTATTTCTTCACTCAGTGTAATTCTAATATCGTACTGTCTATTTTTACTTTTTAAATCTAGTTTATATAGTACTCGTTTTTTTACAAATTCAGGGTCCTTTACAATGGAATATCTAGCTCTTGTATTATCAGTATACGAGAAAGTTGCTGTGTTTTGAATTTCTGATACAGAACTCCAACAATTAGATTGAGATAAACAAGTCAGGAGATTTCTAAAGTGTGTAAAATCTACACCTGTATGAAATTTGTCTGTTTTTATAACACCAATACAACCTTCTAATTCTAAATTTGGTTTTTTTTTATATATATCAATTAATTTTTCGACTTCCTGTATTATATCACTGTACATGATAACAGGACGCACACAATGTATGTATGTAAGTATACGTTACGGTATTGCATTGTACACTCAAAATTTAGTTTATTCATTTTTGACCTTATTACGTCGTATTGTCTTAAGTGAATCTTTTTTGTTTACAAATACTTGAAAAAGTTTTACATACGCTTGCTTTCCAACTAGGTCGAAAAGTTGATGGTGATATACGGTAAATTTCGTCTAGTATATTACCACCTTCTACATTTATCCATTTTATCAATTGTGAACGTTCAGGGGGTGGTATATTTATGTATTTTACAACTGTAAGATACACTTCGACGGATGTTGTTTTTTTAATATTGAATGGTATACAAATATTCTTAAAAATTTCCATTATATTTAGTAGAAACTTAAGTTTGGATAGATGTAATATTTGAGGAGACATCAAGTATACTTGATTGGATATAGGTATCAGATATCTTGTATTAGGTAAAATTAAACCTAAAATAATATCCAACTCGTTTAAAAATGACTTGTTGTGTTGGGATATATTTCTTGCTATTTGTTTATTTGTAATACTATCATATATAGGCTTACTCACTCCATTAGTAGTAATATTGTCATTTTCAAGTTGTACATCTTCCCATTCATATAAGCTCATGTCTTTTATATAATACAATATGTTTTTGATATTGTGTCCGCACATGTTGAATATTGAACAAACAACGTACATTCCGTATTAACATGTCTGTCGCATAAGTCTGAAGATAAATGGATATAATGTAGTATACGCACCGTAACTATTGTTACAGAGCCTATGTAACGGATAGATGCATGTTACTAGGGTGTGTAATAGACTTGTAATAGATGTGTTCACATATCGACGTTATATGCCTTTATTTTTAAAAGGTACTGTATCTAAAAACCTTTTACTGTATCGATGTTGTTTTGTGGTGGTAAATACATCCCCTAAACCTAATTATTTGGTCTTCTTAAATAACCAAAGGACCACCTTCTAGACCTATATAATTCTATTTAAATATAGTTTTTAGGTTAAATAGTTTAAAACTACAGTACCAAATAGGTAGGTTTAGGGTGTACTGGATTACTGATTGTGGACTGGAAATAGTTGTTTTAATAAATAGTTACAATATTTTTTTTGTGATGATATATACAATTGGTTGTGGACTAAAAATATTTGTTTTAATAACTAGTTACAATAGTCTTTTTTGTGATGATATATACAAGTGATTGTGGACTGAAAATATTTTTGATAGTACTGTGTTTTGTGGTAATAATTTTTTTTTTATATATAGTATACGTTTGTATATAGTCATATAAATTTTGAGATAGTATAATTTTTTGAAATGTTTGACGGTTTTGGTACGATTTAATTTTTGGAAGTACTATTTTGTTTTTTTTTTCTGGTTATAATACAAACTTCTATGTAATTTTTTTTTAATGTGCTGCAGAATGTTTTGATATATAAAGATCATTATATTCTTAGTTTTCCGTTTTCAATCGCGTTTAAATAAACTGGCATCAGATGGTTTGATCCTAAGGACCCTGTATTAGTAGTAAATAATACGGATTGACCAACATGTACATAATTAAATGAATTATGTGGACTATCGTAATTAGGAGTAACAGAGAGTGGTAATTGAGGTATTATATCGCATGTGTTATCTATTCTAAAAAAATTAGTTAACTCTGTTCTGTTCATTTTTTCTACAACTCGAGGGGATGCAAATATGTAGGTATATGTACTTACTTTATCTTTCAAATATATACTTGTTAATGTAGCTAGAGCTGCACCAAGACTATGTCCTGTGCAAATAAATTGGATACAGCCTGATTGTTTTACAAATTTATTTATACTGTGCGATATAGCATTAAAAATTTCAATAAAACCCGTATGTGCACGAATGTTATACGTAAATGCACGTTGGTGGATTCTGATATTTTTATTCCATTCAGATACTGTTCTTGTACCTCTAAAACAAATCCACCCAATATCACCTTGACCAACAGCACAAAAACCGATTATCTTACTATCGAAATAAATATATTCAAAACTTTTAAATATCGGTGAAATATAACATATATCTTTTTTGTGTATGTGTATCAACGAGTAAATCAATATACCACAAAAATACGCAACGTCATGAGAAAAATGATCAGTTATTGATATCGGATACGTAATTATTTTTTTCAGTTTGATTGGATACTCTGATTCAGCAACAACAGCCATCTCTATCGCTTTAAATAATTTATTTACCTTTTTTATTAAGATTAAAACGTATATACTGAAAGCCAATAATAAAATAAAAGCTATTACGATCAATACAAATAGAGTAGTATTAATCATGCTTATTTATATAATACCAAAAATAAGTCTGCAAGTATACCCTATTATTAATTTTTCTTCAAGTCCATTTCAATTATATACATTTATTTGACAGTAATATACGTTAACCTGTCCTGTTGTCATTCGAATTGAGATGATTAGTAATAATATACTACACACACGTAAATTTGTTTTTAAAAATTTACATATGAAAACTATAACCAATTATATCACTAAATTTGGGCTATGTCTCCGTTATATATGTGTGGTAACATCGGAAAGGATACATACACTCTATTACACTACACTACAGTACTATGTTGTCAGACTGTATTCGTCTATATATGAAATTTTTTTCCGGAATTTAAATGAACATATTGTCTGTGATCAGTATGTAGTATGTGGGTTTAGTATACTAAGTATTACTATACAAAGATAGTAAAATTGATTATGTTGAATGATGGGTACTAATGTTCATTGCATCCTGATGAGTGTTTAACTGTGTTAGTAATCCAAAATACCAATCGAAAGTCTATGTTTTTTATAATCTAATTTACTGATTTTTTTTTTGTTAGTTGATTCTTAAAGAGTACACCCTAAACCTAACTATTTGGTCCTGTGGTTTTAAATTAATCCAACTGACAACTATGTTTAAATAGAGTATATAGAATCAGAATGTGGTCCTTTGGTTATTTAAGAGGACCAAATAAACCAGTATAAAGTGTACTGGTAAAAACAAAGAGAAACTTTGAGAGTACAGGAGGTCTATTAATATGCTGTTCTAATTTTGAGTTTAATACTTTACACATAGTCCCAATCATAACCACTTTGACTTGCTGGTATTCTAACTTGAACATTCATTTTATGTTTTGATTGTTTATTGTCGTATTAATAGTGTTAACATATGGTATTTATATAAAGTAGTTTTATATCAAGTTGAGTTATATGTCCAATAATAACAATTATTACATAATGTAGCTGAATATACCGGTACTTGACAAAATGTACACATACCTTTCTTATTTTGTTTGTGTAATTTAAATTCTTTTTTTTTGATCTGTTTTTTACAGGAATCGTTATATTTTTTCACACATGCTCTACATTTACTATACAGACCGTCCCATGACTTCTTGTTGTTACCAAAATCCATTATATCCACAAACATACTGCAACTATGGCAGTACTTATATTCTGTAGTGTCAATATATTTATGTGGAATACGGTGTCGTGGCATATTACTGTTTATATTACTATTTTTTTGTATTTTCTATTTTTCTTAAAAATTTTTTTTGTTTTTTGAATTGTAAGGGTCTGTTTTTTGGTTCGTAATTTTGTTTATGGTCTGTAAAAAACATTTTGTTATTGTATTTATACACCAATACCGTTTATCCTCGTGATGTATACTGTATTTTTGTGTATTGTGGTTTTTCATTTCATGGTTTTCATTTCATGGGTATATTGTGTTCACTTTACTCTGTTTTCGCTATATATACCACCATCAAGCATATACAAAAATAACTCATAATATACAAGACTCAAAAAAAAATGATATGACGGTACTGCTCAAGAAATAATGAAAAGAGGAATGATCAACTTAAAAATCCAATGTATTTATGTCGTATATACCATTTTTTATTTACTATTTGATCTGTATTACAAAAACAAATTAAATTTATTATATAAAAAAGGATACCTAGATTAGAATCATTTTTTATTCTGTAAAATTTTTTTGGCCAATTCCCATTCGTCACCCTTCAGTCCGATTGCGTATTTTGCGCAACAAAGGTTAAGAAGCGGTTTAATGCCCATATAATTTGCACCATACATAACCTTGATTAACATTTGCTTATCTTCACCTCCTCCAATTTCGTTAATATAAGCTGCATCCCAAGGATCTTTACACACAGACCATAGATTATGTGATGGTAATGGTTTAGGAATATCAACTGGTGGTCTGCCTTTGTGATGTGTTAGATAACGACATATTGTCTCGAGAATTGGAAGGGATACTTGTGGTATAGGTATAGTATCGGCCTCAATATCTAATTCTAATACAGTTGTAATTAATATGGATAAGTTTGTGCTCCTTTTGTCAATTTGAACACTGTCTCCTTCTTCGGATATTAACGTTATTTGTTTATTATCACCATCATCCTCGATAGTTAATCCTGGGACAAATTCTGAATA
>JACKZZ010011348.1_pt1 | contig 20511 bp, 19 predicted proteins | sample 8027871 | NCBI WGS metagenome assembly JACKZZ01 (sample SAMN15724774, study PRJNA655200) | protist metagenome | isolation source: fluorescence activated cell sorting (FACS) single amplified genomes of... | place: USA: West Boothbay Harbor, Gulf of Maine | collected 2000-07-19
CCTATTTAGGTCTACCCCAATAAAGCAAGAACAACAGGTTATGAGTTCCCAATCATTTACTGCAACAACCAAGAATGCGCTAACTTCTGCCAAGAATGTGTGCACATCCGGTCTAAAGCTCGAAGGTCCAGAAACGTGGGACCCTTGGTACGAAACGATCACAAATATCATGAAGGAAACCAAGACGGGAGACACGAATGGGGTCTTCAAAAACATGTCTGTCTGGGACTCTATTATGTCTCCGGACAGGAAGGACGAACGACAACATGAAGCATCGCAACGTTTTGCTCAACAACTGCTGACGGCAAGCATTGACAGTGCAAACTTTGACGTCATCAAGTCGATTCCGAAGGAAGACCCTGACGACGAGGACAACGACAACTACAACAGGGCGCGGCTTCAGATACTGGCGCTACAAGAGGACCACGCTTCTTCTTCGACTGCAACACTGAGTATGCTCATAGATGAACTCAGGAAAATGAAGATCCCGGACTTCAAGAAGAAGGGAATGAAAGATTCGAGGGCAGTTGTTCTGTTTTTTCAGGCTCACACAAATACTGTGACAAGAATCAATGCCATCGCAGAGCATCGGCAGAACGAGGCACAACTGCTGTACAATATACAGTCAAATCTGCCCACGAGGTTCATGGCCTGTGCAAGAGGAGCGAAAACGGTAGAGGAACTGAAACGCAACCTAATTCACGAAGCTCGTATGTATACAGATTCGGTGGACTCTGAGGAGCAGGCATTCACTACAACAAGTGGAGGTCAAGCAACAAAAGATCCAAGCAAGACGACTCAACCCAAGTCCCCAGTGCCAGACGGACCAAAGAGGCAATGCTTTGATTGGAACAGGAAGGGACACTGTCGTTTCGGAGATCAGTGTAGGTTTGAACACAAGCAACCGCCAGGTTCTTCCCAGTGGCAACCATCGTACAGGCAAGAGTCGCGCATGCAAGTTCGACAACTAAGGAATTACTCACAGGGTGGTTACGGCCGGGGAGGACGGAATGACAGGCCTAGGGGATGGGGAGGATATGGACACGGAGGACGTGGTGGATACGGTGGATATGGAGCGGTCATGGGACGAGGCCGGGGGAGAGGTGCACAAGGGGGTAGTGTCGGAGGAAGGCACAGAGTGAATCTGCATGGATACGAAGGACCAAGTTTGGAAGACGGGAGTATGGCGATCGGGGCTGAGCACGGGAACGAGGACGAGATGAACTGGGGCGAACAAGTGGTATCATACGGAGATAGAGACTATGGCGAAGATGTCTTTACAAGCTCGGGGCAGGGGAGCGATGTTTTCCACTAGGGCGAGGCTGAAGATTTGTTCTTCACATCAATCAATTTGACTAACAATGATTCTAAAGGAATTGCAGGAACCATTATTTGGGATTCAGGCGCGTCAACGCATGTCATGAGGACTGAAGCCATCAGATATATGGCTAATGTAACGAGGCGGGACACAACTGTATTTATGAACCATGTGCCCACAAGGGCGACGCACATTGGAGATGTTATCATTACTGTACAAACATATTTTATTGAACTCAAAGATGTACTGATTGTACCAGATTCGAACGCGGACTTGATTTCTATATCGCGGCTACAACGGGCAGGATATGGAATTTGTTTCCCACCCACCGCAGTGGACTCGCCGCTCACAATGACATTGGAACACGGTGGAACCATTGTAGTTGAAGCTAAGTTTTCTTTACTTCCGACAACAAGTTTCAGATTTGTAAATTATGACAATATAAACTTTATTTCGCCTAACTCGGTTTCCAGTTGGATTGAGAGCCTGCACAGACGATTGACCCATTTGAAGTGCTCAGGGATTAAGGTATTGGACGCGACCAAGGACTTGAGGCTCACAAAACAGCAGAGAGCTGAACTGAGGGCCATATCACGTGTGCCGTGCAGGCAATGTGACGCAGCGGGGATGAAGAAGACACCAATACGGTCGGCATCTACACCACCATTGGAGAAGGACGAAGGAACAGTGCACGTGGACCTACATGGCCCGCTCATAGCCTCTATTGGAGGAGCGATTTTTATTCTGGCAGCGAGACATGCGGTATCTGGTATTATAGTACTACGATTTGCAACAGACAAGGGCGAGGCAGCGCGCGAGGCGCTGAAAGACGCCATATTGACAATGAAACGGACCTACAACATCGAAGTCAAGTTTTTGCGTACAGACAGGGGCGGGGAGTTTATGTCGAACGACATCAAGTTGTGGCTTAGGTCACAGGCTATACTACCCCAACCGACAGAGGCAGAGTCGTCGAGGCAAAACGGTATGGTGGAAACCGTGTGGGCAATAATATTGCCGAGGGCGAAGGCAATGCTCCTCACAGCAAACATGCAGAAGGTGTTCTGGGCAGACGCAGTCAGCTACGCAGGCAAGGTGTTAAACATGCTGCCGAGCAGAACAAGGCAAAACAAGTCGCCAATGGAGATAGCCACAGGAAGAAAACCGGACTTGAAACTAATACAGCCTTGGGGGTGCTTGGTAATGGTTAAAGTTCTACGAGGGGATATACGGAAAGGAAATTTATCATCTCTTGTGAAGAAATGTATTTTATTGAATTTCAGTGGCCCAGGAGGATACAAGTGCTTGCACATGGCGACGAGGAAGATTGTTCACTCACGAGACGTCAGCTTTTACCCAAACATTTTCCCCTTTGCAGGCCAGCAAGTGCCAACTGACCCGGACTTTGAGGCGGAAACAGATGAGGAGGCCAACACACGAGGGGCCGAGAAAGAAGCGTGTTCACTGCCTCCCGCACCGCTCAGGAAGTCGAGAAGGGTTACCTGGGACGTCAACAATTACGATCCCTCGGCGTTTGTCACCAGGGAGACTGTGTACAAAGAATCGTGGGCACTTCAGCCTAAGACAGTGCGACAGGCACTGCACCCAAACAATCCCAACCGAGATAAGTGGCGTGAGGCAATACGCGCAGAGGTAAAGGGCCTAATAGACAACAAGACTTTTATCATTGATGATTGCAGGCCAGGCGATGAGAGGCTGCCGAGCCATTTTGTGTTAGGACACAAGACTGGGCCAACAGGGGAGACAACGTCTCTAAAGGCGAGGCTGTGTGCCAATGGTAAAGCACAAATGGACACGAATTCGTTTGCACCTACCCCCAAATGGAGCACAATCAGATTTTTTTTGAAACTCATTGTCGACAGACAACTGTATGCACAGCAGGTGGACGTGAAGCAAGCGTATTTGTTGTCTTTACTGCCCAAGGGCGCAAATATTGTGATTGGTCCACCAGTGGGCTTCCCCTTTCCGGTACCAACGGGCAAAATTTTGAGACTGTTACGATGTTTGTATGGTTTGAAACAGAGCGGGCGGCACTGGAACAAAAACGTACACGCTTTTATCACCGGGATCGAAAGGCTGGGCTTCGTGCGCTCAGACGCCGACCCATGTTTCTACGTTGACACGAAAAACAACGTCTTCATACTGGTGTTTGTTGATGATTTTATTATAGCGGGGGTCAAGCTAGTCGTACAAAGAGTACTGGCATTGTTCAAACGCAAATACCCAATCAAGGAACTTGGAGAACCATCGTGGTACCTCAAATGCAAGATAGTGAGAAACCAGGAACAAGGTTGGCTGCACTTCAGTCAGCAAGCATACGTGCAAGCCATATTGGAGGAGGCGGGGATGTCGGACTGCAATCCCACCTGTTTGCCTTGTGACGATTTTTTGTATGTAGATGAGAAGGAAGTGCCGGTAACGCAAGAAAAGGCGGAACGGCAAAGGAAAATCATTGGCATGTTGCTATACCTGTCGATCGCAACAAGGGGAGACATTTCCTTTGCTATTGGGCAACTATGCAAATACATGGCGAAACCATTTCCCAAGGTATGGACATATACGAAGCGTGTTTTAAGATACCTGAAGGACACTCTCAACTTTGGAATTTTATTTAACAAATCATGTGACAATACTCTTGTTGGATATACGGACTCGGACTGGGCAGGGGACAAGAGCTCTAGGAAATCAGTCTCGGGAGCGGTTTGGGAGTTTGGGGGCGCAATCGTAAGTTGGAAATGTAAACAACAATCAACAGTGGCAACATCTCCTATGCAGGCGGAATTGATCGCCTTGACGGAAGGGGCCAAAGAAGGAATGTATCTTAGAAAACTTGTGCAAAGTGTGGGGGCAATTGGTCCCACGACGTTATTTGTGGATAATGCTGCGGCATTGATCAACGCGAAGGAGTTCAGAGTAACGCAAGGAAACAAACACATTGAGACTCGCCATTTTTATATTAGGGAATTGGTGGAGAAGAAGTTGATGGACTGCAAGAAGATACCATCGAAGTCGAACAAAAGTGATATGATGACGAAACCCCAACAAACGGCAGACTTCCTCAGAAACAGGGAGTCCAACAACTTCGTCGCGTGTCCTGAGCTGCCCGACAATTAAAATCATAGGAACCGGTATAGTGGGCCCGAGGCCGGAGTTGAGCCTCATGGCTGGTTGTACGGGTGTACATGTAATTGGGCCCGAGGCCGGAGTTGAGCCTCATGGCTGGTTGTACGGGTGTACATGTAATTGGGCCCGAGGCCGGAGTTGAGCCTCATGGCTGGTAATTGGGCCCGAGGCCGGAGTTGAGCCTCATGGCTGGTAATTGGGCATGAGGCCGGATTAATCATTCTACGATACTATTATTTGCTTACTAAACCAACTTGGGTTTAGACGCAAATGGGGGGGCATGCCGTAGAATGATTTAGGTAGGATAGAATACATAGACAAAGATAACGATCAGGCCATATTGTCCAGTCAAGACATTGACTGGTAATTACTGACTCAGCCTTTTTACGGCTTTTGGTCAGGACAATTCCTATTCAGGTCTACCCCATTAAAAGTAACTACAACAAGTCAGTGATGGAGATTGGGGCCTCTATTTTTGACTATCCCCTTGTCGTACTAAGCAAGAGAGGCATTGTAGTTGCCTGCGACAGCCGGCCTATGACTAGCTGGCCCCATCCTGGACTTTTTGATTCACAGTTTTTTGTTGGTAGAGACTACTCATTGGCGGATTGCTGTAGCCGAGGACATCATTTTTAAAGTCTTTTATCGAGTACACCATGGCTAAACAAAAAATTTTCCTACATACATAAACATAAATATAATTTGCCGTGTGGCTACAGTTAGTTCTCAACTGCAGACCAGAACCGGGAGCAACTGGCATATTGCTGAGCAGTAAGCGCAAGGTATCCGTCGATGAGGTCAGAAATTATGTTTACAAGATAGTTTCTGAACCAAAGAGTCACGAGCAGCCGTCGGTGAGTTGTGCAAAATCTATAAATTACACTTGCATCACTTGATTTTCCCTCCTTCAGGAACTTTCCCTTCAGTAACGATTCCCACTCCGTCTACTTGCAAAGCGCAATCTGCAAAAAGACACGTTGCGTTTTTCCCCACAGCTAATGGGAGATCGCCCCAAGATGCCTTGATGTCGAACGTTGCTACTGGCTCCGATTGCAACCCCTAATAATGGAGAAAGGCAACAGATGAGAGAATTTTTTTGACGAGATGCATTTGTGCTGCTTACGTCGGGGGTGACTGAAGTTCCCGGCCTGATATTTTTGCCCCCAGGGATGGTCAACAAACCAATTTTTCGGCCCTTGATACCAGTCAGAACCATGCCTTGACTCTCGACACCTCCAAGATTCGCACTTTTGGCGTTGCAAAGAACGACGACCATTTTACCTTGCAAAAGCTCTGGTTTCTTGTATGCCTTTTTGAGCCCACTTACAATAGTACGCGTTTTGGAGCCCAAGTCAATAGACAACACATAATTGTGCCCAGCCTAAAAAATACACGCACAAGGAAAACATGACTTGGAATTGTGATTTGCTGCCTGAAATAATGATTATACTGTTGGATGGTCCTCAACTTTGGTGATAACGCCACATCGGAGATCGAGCGGGAATTTGATGTTTGCCCGTTGTTCGCGATCAAGCTGGGAACCTGCATGCTTCGCCCGTAGGTCGTGTACCTCGTCGTCGGTGATTTTGCGAAACAGAGGAACAGGCTTTTTAATCTTGTGCCCTTCGGGAACATGAAAAACAAACCCCTTCTGAACAGTATCTGCCAAAGGGCTTTGGACCATCTTCATGTTCATTAAATCAAGAACTTTGCGTGTGAAACCAGGCATGAAGGGGTCCAAAAGAATCGCCATAAAAAACCTGCCAAAAAATGTTTGACAGTACTGCATACACATCAACTCATATAGAAAAAATGTATACGCTATGTTGACACAAACTGCTGTGACTGTGCCGCAACGATTTCGATCAGATTTAAGCAGTACCCAAGGTTTATTTTCTTGCATGTAGAGATTTCCTTGTGAGCTGAGCTTCATTGCTATCTTCAAACCATCTTTGAGCTTGTAGGCTTCCATGAGTTCAACGTAGGATTCGACGAGTTCCGAAAGCTTGGACAGGTGCTGCGCATCTTCAGCTGTTGTTTCCTTAACAGCAGGAACACATCCTTCGAAACGGGCAAAGCAAAAGTTCAGCGAACGATTCACAAAGTTGCCGAGGTTGTTCAGAAGCTCTGTGTTGTTCTTCGCTGCGAAATCTTTCCAGGTAAAAATGGTGTCTGATTGTTCGGGGCGGTTCACCAGTAAGTAGTAGCGCCATACCTTGTTATCACAGAGAATCAAACAAAAGCCCGATCAGCAAAGGTGAGGCAAGAGAAATGTATGGAATTACCTCGGAAGGAATGTTTGTCTTCTCTGCATCGTCTCCGAAAACTCCAATGCCTCTGCTCTTTGAAAATTTTCCTCCTTCATAATTTAGGTACTCTGTAGTACTGATGTGGTGCAGCATGGTGTATGGATCGCCGGAACCAAGCAAGGAGCTGGGGAAGATAACAGTATGGAAGGGTATGTTATCTTTGCCCATAAATTGCACGAGCTCGACATCTTTATCATTCTTCCACCACTTCTCCCAGTGCTTCGTGTAATTGGCGGTGATCGAAAGGTACCCGATTGGAGCATCAAACCACACGTAGAAAACTTTGTCTTCAAATCCTGGCTTTGGAACTGGAGTGCCCCATTTCAAGTCGCGTGTAATGCAGCGAGGCTTCAGACCGCCATCAATCCATCCATTGGTAACTGTCAGAGAGTTGACTGTCCAGGCTCCTTTAGCAGAGTTTATATCAACAAACTTTCGAAGGCTTGGCTCGAGCCTCGGCAAGTCGATGAACAGATGGCGGGATGTTTTTTTTGTCAGCTTTTGCTCCGGGTCCATTTTTGCCACTGGGTCGATAAGCTCGATGGCATTCAATAATGTTCCGCAACCATCACACTGATCACCTCTGGCATCATTGTATTGACATTTGGGGCACGTCCCTTCAACATACCGGTCCGCAAGGAAACCCAGCTTTTCGCACCAAAGCTGCTCCATATCTTGAGCAAGTATCATATTCCGAGCGTCGCACTTGTTGAAAATGTCCTGTGCGATGGCTGTTTGTTGGCCAGTAGTTGTGCGCCCAAAGTGATCGAACTTGATGTTGAACCATTTGTAAATATCTCGGTGGATGACATGAAATTTGTCGCATATCTGTTGAGGAGTCAGGCCCATCTGCATAGCTTTTGTCTCAGTTGCTGTCCCGTACTCATCAGTGCCACAGACGTAGATCACGTTGTGCCCACGCAGGCGACAAAATCGAGCATACACATCTGCGCTCAGAACGCAGCCGATGATATTTCCAAGGTGAGGAACATTGTTGACGTATGGCAGAGCCGATGTTACAAGAATATTGCGCTTGTTAGGCACCGGAAGAACCTTGCCTTCGAAGAGAGCAGATTTCTCTTCCTCTTTCAGTGGCGGGAGTTGAACCTTGACGACGTGATCCAGGAAGAGCCGCTTGGATTTTGTATGCCATGAAAAAGGACTGTGGCCGGGTGGAATGGTGGGAGTCCACGCTTTGTCACAAATCACATGAGCCTGTGCCTCTGACATTTTTGCTGGGTTTCTCGGTCGAAGTTGGGATTGTTCGGAAGCTTTTGGCAACTGCAAAACCATGCATCAGCAAACAAGAAAAAGCTTCAGATGAAGAGAAGAAGATACCCCAATGGCTTCCAAAACAGCTTTGATAATTGCCTGAGAAGCCAACTGTTGCTTCCATTTTCTGAGAAAAGGCTGCTTAACTTTTTGAGAAAGAATTCGTGAATACCAAACCAAATCTGCGCAAGTTGGCTTCGACCCTGATGACAAGAAATGCATGCCCTCAAGGAAAGTTGCCACACAGTAACAAATATTGGGCTTTAAAATAGTGTTCGGAATACCCAAGAAGAACGGTCCAAGGCTTGCTTTCAGGGTCTTTTCTAGCTGCTCGAGAGGAAGAGCCGATTGCGAGCTTGTCCGCACCAACTCAAGCAGGGAGTCGTGCACCGCGCTTTGAGGCAACTCAGATGGAAGCAAGTGGCTGGACCCTGAGGCAAGGGCGAAGTGGCGGCAAATAGCAACCGCATCTCTAAGGACTCGCCCGTCAACTTCAAGCGCCACTGCAGATCCTTCCTTCACAAATTGAAGGTTGACATCGGCCTGGGATGCCGCCGCGACAAGGGCACACGCAATTCCATCGGCCGTCGCTGGGACAGTTACCTTGAGCAACATCCTGCAGGCGCGACAGAAACAATGTCAACAAGCAGAAACTGGAAGAAGGAGAATGCAGTGGTATAGTAAAAGGAGAAGAATGACAAGTAAACTAAATGGGTGGAGGGTGGAACAGGAAAGAATATTAGTGTAAAGGATATGATGCCGTGGATGCGATGGTCCATTTTTTCTTTGTTGCTATGTGGGGATGGGAGATGGACGAAACATGCACACAAAAATCAAAGTTGAAGACAAAGAATGTTGCAAGAATGTTGCGCCGCCACTCTACCACCCAGCCAACAATCATGTAGTTAGTCGGATGACTCTAATTGATGACTGACTGACTGTTGGCTGGCTGGCTGCTGGCATGATTTGCACGTGGTCAAACACGAGCTCCGTTGTGTTTGGCTGGCTGGGCCTGTTTGTATCTCTCTCGGTTATCTCGGTTGGTACTTGGTGAGTTGGTGACGGACAAACCGTTGATGCTTACCATGGGATGTGTTTGGATTGAAGGATAATAAATGTGATAACAAAATGTTTGCGATTGATTTGAATTCATCTTGGTATCTTGGCAAATTTCTCTCAAGTTTCTTCTTCTCCTCTGCAGGCCGTGCCCTTGTCTTGGGTCTTGTCATTTATGCCAACCACCCACGGCAAGAAAAAACTAGAACTCGCTGAAGATGAGGAAATGATACCCCTCTCCGGGAGAGACGCTGCTGGCGATGAGGATATAGTGATACCCCTCACTGAGAGAGCTGCAGATGACGGTAGCGGTGCTGGGGGAGATATACACTGCGGTAGGAGATCTTGCCTCCCACGCTTCTTAATCGAAAACTCAAACGTATGCTGCACAGGCAAGCTTGAACACCGCGAATGCCCTGCGTGCACATTTTGGAATCGCCCTACCCCTACGGAATGTGCGATGTGCGGCACAAAGTTGATGAATTCGAGTGCCGATGCTGTAGGTGGAGGTGTCGAAAAGCCTCTTAACAAGGATAATAGGGCCGAGGTCTGGATCTTCTGCCGCACCATCTATTGTACATCCAGAAATCTATTTTATTTGCGGTGGATTAGGACGGTTGCCAGAAGTGTGGTCCGAGGGCTTTTTATTTGTTTTCGTTTCTCGTTTTGGGGGTCGGGCTGTCTGTTCTTGCGGTGTATGCTTTTCGTCGCCTGGCAGAGGATGAGCAGTATGTATATGCTAGCCTTCTTTTACTAGTGTGTGGTCTCAATCAAATGGCGTACTTTGACAACATGTTCGAACAAGGTACCTCGGTGCACAGCTCCCATTGACATCGGATTACTTACTGTTTTGTTTTTTTTTTCACAAGGTAACAAGGTGCCTGCTGCTGCAAAAGCAATAATTCTATCGATTGCAGCGGGATATTTAATTTTTTCTTCTGCTGCCACCGACTTGCACAAATCAAACTTGAGCCAGCTGTTCACTGCCGACTTTAAGCTTGACTCAGTTGACACGAAGCAATGCACTCAATTATTTTTGGGAATGGAAGAAAATGTGTGCGGCTATAATTCTTCGTTTGTCGGGAAGATGGGTCCTTTCTTTTGCAACAATCCAAGCGAATGTGACTACAAACCAGCTCAAGCAAATTCTGAAATCGAGAACTTGCTGGGAGCGGTCAATATTTTGAAAGTTCTGGGTGTCGAAGATGCATGTGTCGAATTCATAACGGAGCTTATTTGTGAGGTTAGATGTTTTTTTCTTGACTTCTCAAACCAGTGTTCTAGCGCTCGAAATGGTCCACACTTTTTAGATATCTTTCTCAAGTTGCAACGAGTTTGACTGTGAGACTAAGAAACCCTGCAAAAAAATATGCGACGATGTGAACACGCAGTGCTATGTAGGTACTGTCAAGTTGTTTTCGCAAGGGGTATAGAATATTTTGTTTTGCATATTTGCTGGCTACCATTTATGAGCGATTCGCGTACATTTTGGAACAGTTTCTTGAGCAAATTCTCCCAGGTGGGCAGTATGAAGGAACCCTGAGTGCCCATTTATCGGTACTTTGATTACTTACCTTTACTTTCTTTTATATTTAGTTTGGCTGATTCGTCTTTTTGTGCAGGACGACTTGAAACCTCGATTCTATGAATTCGTTTCGCTTGCCCAGTTTTGTTCCACATGCCAGTTTTCGGGAGAAGAACGTTGCAATGCAAAAGCCCCTTCAAATGGCAATGGAAATTGTTCTTCTTCCACATTCGAGTAAGCTTTCCCGATGTTGAGAAAAAAAAAAGACAACCAAAGTACCCTTTTGAATTTTAGTCAAATTGTGGTAAACAACCAAAAGATAAGGGAAGATGCTATGGCAAAAAAAAACGAAAATGAAGAAAATCTGGCCTCGGACATTCGGGTAAGATCGATTTTCTGAAATCATTTTCAGCTGCGATTCTATCTCCTTGTTTCAGACGAGATCCGAAATGAGAAAATGGGTTTATTTGGTTTCTGGGTTTCTTGCTCTTGTCATGCCTCTGGTTGTTAGCCTATTGGCACATTTAACTTGTCGCTCGTGCCATGCTTGGCTGGTCAGTCTTCCTCCATTTTTGTTTCCGTTAAGATGTGATGAAAATGTTATGCATGCTTTTGTGTTTTGATGTCTTGGCCGGAACTTAGCCTATAAGTGGGAAGCCGTGGAGAATTCGCCTTTTTTTGTCGTTCGGCCTGCAGTATATTTGCGCGGCTTCGCTGTTCTTGACTGGTCAAAAACAATAACGAACAATTCTGCAGTCGTGCTCAACCAGGTTTTGTTGCAGGTCGGTGGTATGACCTAAAAGGCAGCAAGTTGTACATTTCCATCAGCCTGGGTGTCGCCTGCTTTTTCGCCTCGTTGGTGGCTACTTATGGAGTGGTAGTACGCTTTTATACGATTTTATTTGTTGCTAACTTCGCTTTAGACCACTTGGATTATTTTCTTATTCAGCGAATGCAGCACGGGCTCTTTATCACAGCCAACATGCGTCACCAGGGAAAGCTAAGAGGATCTGTTTATTTTCCAGAAATGAAAGAAAAGCATTTCTTTGAAAGGATAAAACAGTTCAAGTTTGACCTTTCAGTTCAAGGAAAATACTTTCACCGCAAGCAGGTGGCTGCTGAGGTGTTGGAAGTTATTATTCAGATTTCAGCTCTAATTGTCGAGGCTCCAAACTCAACGCCATCTCAAACTTCTTTGTATGCGTCTGCCATCGGTTTTAACATTATTGGAGCGTTCCTGCTGCATTTACAACCCAAACCTCAATTTAACCGAGATGGGACAATAATATTTGACGTCGCCCTCGAGTGCTTCTACATTTTTTACAATTCTGTCCTTGCTCGAACGTTGCTGGACCAGTAATCTGTCTTTGTCGCTTTTTTTGCTTGATGGATCTGTAATGCCTGTGCGGTTCTGCAGAGGAAAAGACTTGAAAGTAGCCACTTTGCTGGCAATCCTCATTCCAGCCGGTTTTGTGAGCAATATGATGCACTCGCTGAGCAAAGCAGTATGTTTTTTCAACTCTTCCATGGACTAGACCTTATTTTCGAAAACGTTTGTCAACAGATTTTCGTCGACGTATCTGAGAAGAAGCTATCAAAGTCAAGGTTGAATGCATTCATTTTGGTTTTCAAACCCCAAATCACGGTCGTTATTCGCCAGAATTCGGAGATGGTCCCGTCAACTCGATGATGTTGAGATGACCAAGTCTGCCGCATTGAAAAACCAGGAGCTTGAAGAGGACGATTTCCGGCGCAGTGTCTTGAACGGGGCAACGTTCAAGCTTGACTTTGACACAAATCGATTTGGTTGCAAAAGGTTGCCTTGGTGGGGATTGCTATTTGGTGTTTTAAGCTCGGTCTGTGGTGCTCTTTTGATGGCAACAACACTAGCTCGAAACATTAGGCAAGATGCAAAGTGCAGAGCACAAGTTCGTTTTCACCCGACTCAGATTTCCCTACTGATTTTTTACAATACGTGCTTACGTTGCGCAGGTTGGGGATGAGTTGTGGGATCTGCTACAGAACAATCCAGACTCTGTAGTTTCTTTCTATGGAAATGGATTTCTCGCTAAAACATCGTGTGGGTTTGAGAATGTGAAGGCTGTCGACTTAAGCAGTTCACAGCTAAGTGTGATTGATGATGGGCTAAAGAGGCTTGTGAATTTAGAACAGCTGGATGTGCGCAACAACAACATCAAAGCATTACCTTCTTTTCTGAACGACTTGAAAAAATTCTCAAGTCTGGAAATTTCGTACGTTACACAGCTATTTTTCAGCGCTTTTCAAGTGCCATATTTGAACTCATATTCTTGATCGACATATCAGAGGCAACCCTATCCAAGGCAAGTTTGACCTTTCGGGTATGGATCTGAAGATTCTTCCAGCCTATCTTCCAAGCCTCAGCAATGTCATGATGGAACTAAATTTGAAAGATAACAGATTAGAAAACAAGACATTCGCAATGCTAAAAGAGTTCCCAGCGTTATCTGCGCTTGACCTCGGCGGCAACAATTTAGCTGAAATACCACGAGAAGTTTTCGAGCTGTCCAATTTGGAAGCACTCCATCTACAGAATAATCAAATCCAGAGCTTGGACATTCCGATTGGCAAGCTGAAGAATCTGAAGAAGTTGTCTGCCCAGAATAACTCAATCGCAAAAATTGTACCTTGTTCATCAGAGCGCGCGCTTTGCGAGGTTACTAACTTCTTCTGCTTGTGACAGGATATTTTGGAGGATATTCAGAGATTTCCTAAGCTGTTGGATATCGATTTCCGTGACAATTTAATATCTGATCTGAAAGGAAGCTTTCTTTCTCGTACAGGTTGAGCACTGCTTAGTGTCTTTGTTGTGAAGCTTTATCAGTATTGATGTTTGCAGGAGTCAAGAACTGGATTCCACTTCTGGCAGGAAACCCCATTAAGGCATTGCGAATCACAAAGAAAGCCAACAATCTTGATAGTCTCCTCCAATTCACTGAACTTTCGGTGCTAGAAATAATCGAATCTGTCGACAAACTTCCAGAGCAAGTAAAGCAACTGCAAACATTGGAGGTTTGAAATGTCCTTTCTTATATTGCTCCCCAATTTGACCTTGAAACTTTATCAGGAGTTGGTTGTAACAAACAATGGATTAAAAAGTATCGACGTTGAAAACCTAATATTTCTCAAAACTCTCATTCTGGACAAAAATGTCGAGTAAGCATCAGGCTCCATATATCACCCAGTTTAATGGCTAGCATTTGTTTTTGGCAGCCTGGAGTTCGTGAAAGTTTCACCGAGCCTTAAGTTTATCTCTTTGGAGCAGACTGCGCTGAATAAAACTTCTCTTGAAGGTATCCGCGCCAAACCCTTGGACACTTTTTCGTGTTGCAACCTTTAATCACTCGTTAGGATTGCTTTTCGGGGGCAATTTGAGTCAGCTCGAGGATTTAAGCCTTCGTCTAACAAGCGAGTTGGATGAGTGGCCCGAGGAGGCTCTGCAAAGCTTGCCATCTCTGAAAAGGGTTAAGCTTGCAAACATTCAAAGGATCGGCGAGAGCTCCTTGCCCCCAGGTCTTTCTTCCCGTTGTTCATACAATTTTCTTGGAAAACAAGGTTTTACTCCTTGTCTTTTTTTGATCAAGGATTGTTGGAACTAGAAGTGCAAGATTCAACTCTGCAAGACATAGTTTTTTTGAGGTGTTTTGCGCATTTCCAGCAAAGCGATTCTACTCTGCTTATTCCAACAATTTCTTGGCTCACCACTGCCTTTCAGAAATTTAAAGCAGCTTGAAAAGCTTCAAATTACTTGCAACCCGAGTTCCCTCACTGATTGGGCCGAATTCAACCAGTAACTTTCTTCTAACTTAAATTCGTATACAATTCGCACCCATGTTGTGCACGCGACGTTTTCATTAGGATCCTCAAAGAAATGTCGGATCTGAGAGTCTTGATATTAAACAATTGTGAAACACTTTTGGAGACTGGATTCTATGCTTCAAACGCCTTTCCGGAGCAAGTCAGATTTGCTTTACGAACCTTTTTTTTAAGTGTTGTCAAGGAATGTGTGGTTCCAGGCTTTTGCAAACAATTCCATGTTAGAGGCGCTTAGCCTGAACGGCTTGAATCTCACCGGGTGAAAGTTTGATTTGGGATTGTTTGCCTAGAGAATAATACGTAATTTTTTGTTTCCCTGCATGTTTTAGCTTGTCTGCGATTCAAAATCTTTCCCAGCTTGTTAATTTTTCGGCCAGAGGCAACTCCCTTGAGGAGCTTCCTGACCTTTCAGTATTGCAGAACTTGTAGGTCTTTTGGTTTCATATGCTCTTCTTGTCAGTTCCACTTCGAATGAAAGCGTTTGTCTGTATTTGTCAGGAGAGAACTTGACATTGATGAAAACGCGTTTCTTGCCTTCCCAAAAGAAGTTGCAGACCTCGTGAATCTTCGAAAGCTTAGTTTGCGATGTGACAGACAAAAGCTTTTCTTGGCGCAAAACTTGTCGGCGACTACTTTGCCGGTAAGATTTTGTATCCATCGATTATGATTTCACCACCGTGAGCCTTTGTGCGTGTAAAGCCATTGCTAGAGGAATTCTTCTTCGACGAATGTGAATTCAAAAGTTTTACCGACTTGGGAGAGGTCCGACGGAATTTGACAACCTTGAGCATTGCACGCAGGATCTTTAGACCTTCAAGAGGCCTCGACAGCTTCGAAGGGGTAAAATTCTCACGAGTTGTGCGATTATTTTTTTTGCCATACAATCTTTCTGCTTGAATGTTTTCAAAATAAAGCTTCAGGAAATGAAAAAGCTGGCCAAGCTTTATGCGTCAGGAACACTGTCGAAAGTTGATCCAACTGAAAAGAAATCGGTTCTCAGTGCCATTTCATTCCTCAGAAATCTTGAAGAATTGGACCTGCGGTTGAATGCGCTCCAGACTAACATGCTTCCCGATCTAACAAACCAGACCAATTTGAAGATTTTGAGAATTGATAATAACGATATTTTTATTGGCACCAACTGTATAGATTTAGGTTCGGAAGCAGAGAGACGGAGCTGTTGCCCTTTCGATACCAAGTTCCGCAACTCTGATGAGAATTTTCGACTAACTCTCGATAGTTTTAGTGACGGTGTAAATGACTTTGCTCGAGATATTTGTAAGATGGAATGTGTGCCTTTCGATGGCTCTGCTCTACAGTGCAGACCCCCAAATTCGTGCGATCTCGGCGATTAAGTCGCGGACAGAAATTTCTGAAGAAACATATATATGCACTAGGCATGAGCCTGCACTCCTTTACCTTCGATTGCAGTTACCCACTCCTTTTATTAGTTCTATGAACTGTATTCTGTAAAGCGAATTGATCGGGTCGATAATTAAATGATCGTTTCTCGAGAGTGAAAAATCCTAACGCAGTTCCTGGGAGGCATGAGTTATGCCAATTGAGACTTCTCGTCGTGGCCTCAGTCTGGCCCACAGAATTCTCGCAGCTGCCAGAATACTATGCTTCTGGCTGTTGCTAGTATCTCATGCGTCCCCGTTGTCTGTTTACAGGTATAGCCTTTGTGCTCTTTAGCACTTAAACTAGAGTTATAGTTTCTACTAAGCTCTCTCCCTGAATTCAATCAACAATGCCAAAAGGTTCAAGAGCGCAAAAGGTTCAAGAGTTTTTTGTGTAGATTGTGTGTACATGTAAAAGTCTTGTTGTCAGTCAGTGGTTTTTTTGTGTGCACCTTTCGGGAAACCCTCTCTGCCGTAGTATGATACAACTAGCATACATGTACATGTACATGAATAAGCAGATCAGATAATCAGGATATTGGTACGGCCATATTGTCAGTCAGTCAGGTAAGTAGCTGGACAATTGTGACTGAGCCATTGGCAGGAAATAGGTCTAAACTAAATCAACTTCACGGTATCTATTTACATATTATCACTACGAAGACGACATCAGGCTATGAGCCCAATGTTAAAGGGGCCCGAGGCTAAAAGGGGCCGGAGGCGGGTTACCTCCGTGCCACGTGTGATTGAGCCTAAGGCTGAAGGGGCCGGAGGCATCATCCTACGTTCTATTCGCGTCTAAATCCTACTCTGCTTTTCCCCAACAAAATCGTTTGCGGAGGCTTACACAGCATCAATGCATTTCCTCCCAATAATGTCATTCTTCTTATCTCCTTGAGCTATTTATTGTCCCCAGTGAATTGTAGTCGACCATATCAGTGACCACGCAATGTACAGTATCTTTAATATTAAATGTTGAAGCTCAAGCACTTAAGCAGAGCCATACTTTTGTCGCCATAAGGGGTTTGGCATTTGGTCGAGAAGCTTCAGCCACGAGAGTTCTACAACCAGTAGAGTAGAGGGGCGAATGTAGCTTGCATTCATCACGTTCCCAAACCTTCCTTCAACCATCTTGAAATTTCCATTGTCTTTGGCCTCTGAATGAGGCAAACCCGATCGAGATGGTCGGTGTTTCTTTGCAGACGAAGTTGTGCTGGATTGTGTTGGAAAAGGCAGATCAAGATCGACGACACACAGAAAGGAGTGCGCCACTAGCAAGACACACGAAGGCCTTGCCGCATCAAAGGCTACGTGGTATATCTGGGGCAAAACCAAGGTTGTTACATGAAGCAATATCAAGCGCACAAAAACATATCTACCGAGTCTTGCTTGTTAAGAAGAGAATCGGGAAACTTCGCAGCATTCTTCGACCAGTTACTGAGACGTCGCTTCGCTACATTATAGACGAAGAAGTTGTTGTTTGCTGTTGTGACAAACAGCTTTGCAGACAAGGGATGAAATGCCGTTGCCGAGTGTGGAGTTTCGAAGACGGGCAGCATAAAATGGAGCTATAAAAACAATAAGAGTCGTATTTAAAACTACGATCTTACAATGGTTTGGAGCAAATGCTTTACCTTCATTTGTTTCAGATCGTAGACACGAAGGTTATTCATGTCATCTCCAGCACACAGCCAACTGCCACACTGTGAAGTTGTCAGCGTTCGCAACAAACCGGCTTTCGAGGACTCATCATCCGGATAGCTACTTTCTGCGAAGTCGTCGAAAGAAGCAAGTTGTGTTACTTGTTGGTTTTCTTCACAGGGAAGTTGCAAAACTTTGATCACACCGCCCAATGCTCCAAGAATAAGCTTGGTGGAATCCTTAAACAAAACAGCGCAATCAAATGATGTTGAAACAAGGCATGCTGCAGTCTTGTACCGCGGTAAAGCAGAGGCAGTTTGACGGGTTTCCACTGAGGATTGGAGAGGATGGGTCAGCCCTTTCGCACTGGATTAAGTGTGGGTTGACAGTATCACTCGAAGCCAAACTGTACAGCTTCACGACTTGATTATCACTTGACGCCGCCCACGCCCCGTCGGGAGACAGGCTTGACGATATTATACCGAAACCTTTCCCACTCTGCGTTTGAGTCTCGATGTGCAGGAGGTGCAAGTACGATGCACTCAGACCCAGCCTGCGGGGCCCCGCAGTCGGCGTTGCCTCGCCATCCTCACGAAACATATTATGAGATACAACAGACCCATTCGTGTCCCCAGTTTCCCAGATATCCATAGAAGTGCCACAATGAATCAGAAAACGGGCGCGACGGCGCAGAGACGATTCGCTGGTCTGGCAGCGCGAATATGCAAGGGAAACAGGGCTTCGGGATGGAAAAGGAGACAGAGCACACGCACGGTGGTGCAATCCACCTGAATTACAGCAATATGGGGACATAAAGGTGGCAAACAAAGTTGTCAACTAAAGGTAGATACCTATCAAGTGCAGGCGGATGCGAGAATCCACACCCCCGCTGACTAGCAGTCCCCTTTTTCTAAGACCACTTGCATCTGCTTTGGATAGTTTTGCGTTGAACATTCGAACCATATCTACAGTTACAAGCGGAGACACTGCAAGAGCCATGACATCATGCGCTGACGACCTAGCTCTGCCTCCAACGACCCATTTTGCAAGTCCAGCAGACACACTGGAGACAGAGCGGAACTCCACGATAACGGAGTCTACCCCCGCTGCATACACCACCTCCTTGGAGGTCAGCGAGAATGATGAAGCCGGCGAGCCGTGCTTTTTGGTGCGAGGAATAGGCACGAGGGCGACTTCTAAGGCAAGGACATCAGCACGGTGCTATGCATATCAACAGCAACGAGGGTTGTCAAATGCAATTATCTGCTCCAATAAATCAGAGAAATTTACCGAGCTGAAGGACTGCTTCAACGTACCGTAGCGCAAGTCCCAAAATTTGACTTGCCCCAGCGAGTCAGCACTTACCACTGTCGTTTGGTCACGAAGAACTCGAACGCACCAAACGGCGGTTGCATGTACAGACAGGTCGTCGGCATCCACCATCGCAGACGTAGAATTGGCGCCTACTCCGTCAAAAGTATCTTGAGCTCCTGTCGAACTTCCCTCCTCATCTTCCGACACGTCCATTTTTCCAAAATCTTCGAGATCATCCTCTGAATCAGGCTCAAGCTGCAAAGTCCCCGATCCGTCAAATCCCAGGAAACCGGACTTCTTTTGATTTTTTTGCAGTTTCTGTGCTTTTTTTGACAGTTGCCTTCGTCTGGAGTGTGCGGCCATAATGGAAGCTGTTTCGTCCACAGCAATCCTCTGAATGTTACGGCCGCTCTCCACCTCCCATTGTCGAATTGAAGCTGCCCACAACAGTCAGAAACAACCCCAAACAACACAATTTGATGCAACCCCGACTGGAAAAAAGGGGATGGGGGGCTCAAATGCATACCATCCGCTCCACTGGACACAAGGATGTTTTCTTTCCAATCCACGGACAAGACTCGAGCCTGGTGTTTCATCAATGCCTTGACATACACGGCTTCCTTGGAAGAGGAGACATCGAATATCCGCACAGAACCATCTTCGCAGCCAAGGGCCATTAGAACTCGCGGGATTTGATCGGTCTCCTCGTGGGGTGGAGTGTCCTCGTCTGACGAGTCACTGTCGCTGGCTGAGGAACTCTTGCTAGCGGTAGATGAAGAAGAAGGAGAAGAAGGAAGAGGAGGCGTGCACTGCAAAGCTGCGCACCAGACAGCACCTCCATATGAATCACATGTGTACTAAAAGAAGGGATGGGGGCACAACACGTGCAAATCATGGCATCGAGCTCTTTACAGTCAAACGGAACTCACCCGTGGTTTTAGCCTCTGGAGGTCCCATTCCGTGATACACGAGTCCAGCCCTGTGGACAAGAGTCGGTCTTGCCCTGCCAACGAAACCCAGACCAGTGCACGAAGCGTTCCCTGTCCTCCCCCGGGGATCGTGCGCTCCATCAAATTGTTGCGGACATCCCACACCTCGATATCCCCACTCTCACGACCCACAGCTAGTCGAGAACCAGACTGGTTGTAAGCAAGGCAAACAATGCTTCGGGGTCGCCTGCGAAGGTCAGGGGAGTGAAGCATGCACAAAAGGTAGGGTAAAAAAGAAGGCGAGCGAACCAGTTCACGAATCGGCATCTGTGTACCAGGGTATTCTCCTCTGGATCGGCATCGTCGCTCATGGCGCTCTGGCACTGGGGGAGACAGAAAAAGGAGAGGTTTTCACAGAGTGCGACACGGCCAAGCCCAAAAAACAACAAGATCGCGAGTTTGTCTGTCTGTGACTGACTGCTGATGAGTCAACCAGGGTTTGCATGACTAAGCTGCAGCTGCTGAAAGCTTATTAGCTGTATGCTCAAAGTAGAATAAATAGCAATATAGTAAAGCTTTTTGCCTTCATGCATCAAGTCATGCATCTACATCTCTAGCATAGGCCGGCGCCTCCAACTCCTGTGCCGCTGTGGATGTGTGGGTTTTCAGGTCCCGTCAGGCGAGCCTAGCAAAGCGATTAGGAGAGATATGAGGGCGTGGTTGGGCTCGCCGAGTTCGCACGCACCGG
>JACKZZ010019526.1_pt1 | contig 20505 bp, 12 predicted proteins | sample 8027871 | NCBI WGS metagenome assembly JACKZZ01 (sample SAMN15724774, study PRJNA655200) | protist metagenome | isolation source: fluorescence activated cell sorting (FACS) single amplified genomes of... | place: USA: West Boothbay Harbor, Gulf of Maine | collected 2000-07-19
GCATTGCAAGTTTGACCGTTGCTGCCAGGAGTAGGACTAGTCTGTCCGTCACCATGATCTGAAACTATGAAACATATTAGTAACAACAATGCTACACTTTTATTCATCATTCTCTGTCTCTATTTATATAAAAAAATATAAATAAAAAGATAATATAAATTGTTAATTTCTTTTACTGTTTGTCAAATATCAACTAAATGGTGCCTAGCTACTTAAATTTTATACGATGTGTAGTTAAAACACAAAGACGTTGTCTTGTTATTGTGTTCTAAATTAAAGTAAATATAAATACACTAATACAGATTTTCTGGTATTAAGCATTTATTTGATAAAATGTATTTTTATATATAGATCAATTGTATTTTTAATATATCGATTCATGCAAGTTATAATATATAGATATAATAATAATAGTAGATAGTAGATAATAAATAGATAGAGGTAATATTATTAGATAATAATATAAATAGTCCTGTGGTATTGCCTATCCAGTCAACAGCCTTTTTCGATCAAATTTTCAATTTTATCTTACAACTTTTTCAATTCTTGTTAATAAGTTTTTAAATCAATGGAAATATGAATATTAATATTAATAATGATTCTATTATATATGATTATATAAGATGAATTATCTTAGTTATTCATATCATAGATACGGACATTTCATTATTGTAACTAATAGTAAATTATCCTTTTATTTCGATCGACTATATTATACTATCTGTAAATAATGTTATTAATAAAATCTTGGCACACGGCCAAAATCAAACATCAAAGGCCAAGCTATAGTTGCTATGTTGCTATGTTGCTATATAATAAAGCCAAAGCAACCAAACTGAGAAAACAAAAACTCCAATGCTGCTGCGCCTTTGTAAATTAACATGTATAATACCTACACAACATTTAAAACACAGGACTATTGGAAAATCCCTCCCATGTGGGCTTCATTATGTGCATAATGCATATAGTATTCTACGATCCGTAATCGGAGGTTAAATCTGGAAATCCAACATCAAATATCAAAACAAATTGAGATGAACTCAATTTAATCATAAATACCTATTATTTTAATACATTCAATTACCATTATTCCCATTCTACAATATCTAATTTTGTATATTTCCGAGCAATTTAGTGCATAATGCATATTTTATTCAACAATCGGAGGTTAAATCTGGAAATCCAACATCAAATATCAAAACAAATTGAGATGAACTCAATTTAATCAAAAATACCTATTATTTTAATACATTCAATTACCATTATTCCCATTATATAATATCCAATTTTGTATATTTCCTAACAATTATTAAATGACAAAAAATAATAACAATAATAAGTCTATTCACTATTGATGAACAGATCATTTATGATGGAGGAAAGTATATATATATATATATATATGTGTGTAAGTAGATTATATATATTTATATATATATATATAATTAGCATCTTCTCATTGTACGAGTGTTATTGTTGTTGTTGATGCTGTTGTAGATCATACAAGTTATATATATATATATCAAAAACTACAAATAAAAAAAAAATATTTCATTTCATCATCATCAAACATGAATAATAGGAGGACGAAAATGACAGATAAAGAGACATATGAGAAAACACCATTATTAAATGCAACGGCAATACCAGTCAATGTAGTGGAACATGGTAGGTACATCGACGAATCGTCGCCACAATCGATGTCCATGTCGCGCACGATACAAGCTGAAGCTGCGACAATTGAAGATTTCATGGATGAAGCACGCGATGGTTTAATGATACGTGAAAGAGTTTATTTATCACAAATATTATGTGCACTGTGTGAGAAACAAACACAATTTAAAGTTGCAAATTATGACCCAAATACAACACCAGAAGAACCGGATGATAATCAATTTGTAACACGCCCTGCTTCGTTTCAAGTACGTGAAAAATCTGAATGTTTTCAACGTTATTGTTGCCATCAAATGCGTACGTTGGAACTTGGTGTGTTCCCAGTCGGTGGTACGATGATGACAATGGGTGAAAAAAGTGGATGGCCGGATGGTATTGAACCAATCTTAATTATGGAAAAACCATTTAAATGTCCAATTTTATGTTGTTGTTATATGCCATTTAAACCTGAAATGACAGTACATCGACCTGCGGCTAATGGTACACCTGGTGAATATTTTGGTAGAACAGTATGCGATTGGAAATGGTACAATTGTTGTTGGCCATATGATACATATATGAATGTTGTAGATGGTACAGAACAATTACAATATGTATTACACCGTCCATCTCTTTGTACATCTGGTTTTGTGAATTGTTGTGCACCAACATGTTGCAATAAAGTACATCGTGTATATATATTGGATCCAAGAAACAATATGAAAATAGTTGGTGAAATGCAAAATGTATTCCCTGGTTGCAATGCACGTGGTATATGTATGTTTAATAGTGCAGCTGATAATTTCATCGTGAAATTTCCAGAAAATGCAAATGCATGTAAGTATATATTACTAACACCACATCTTGTACTGTCTTTGTAATATATATCTATATATACTAACTTTTGTTTTAATTCTTTATATATGATATTATATATAGTACAAAAATCATTGTTAATGTCTGGTTTATTCCTTCAAAATTTTGTATTTTGGGAAAGACGTGCAAATCAAAAGTAGAAGAGCGAGCGTAATTAATGTGAGGGAAGGTGCGGGAGAAGAAGGTTTAGTGTGGTAGACGACTTCATGGTGTGTGTTTTGAACAACACTGCACTTTGGCACGTTCTGTATAACTTTCAAATGTTCAAAAAGCACAATGTGCAATGTGCAGCGGCAGTCAGTGTGGGGCATGCATGGGGTTCTAGGTTCTAGTGTTTCTAGTGCCAAAAGGTGGGGCAGAGAGGGCAGAGGTGTGTTACAAAAGAGTACTCCTCGTACTCCTCGTTAACAAGAAAAATTTATTTTTAATAAATTATATATATATCTCTCAATTAATGTTTTTAACTTTTAACACTGGTCTCCCTGGTCTCTGGGTTCTGGGTTTCGTCTCACCAAAAATTCAGAATTCAGCGCTCTCACAGATATAGTCCCTTTGACCGTATACAGTATACAGGTTTTGAATGTACAAATATTTGTATCAATACTTTTATGCAGGTTGCTTGTGAGGTGGTTGTTTGATAATAATCAAATATATGATACGTAGAGTGCAATATAATCAAAAAGAATCTCATCATTTCAATATTTTTTTTAACGTCTACGTTTTTTCTTCTTCTTTGTATTATTTTTTGTATTACGCTTTGATGAGTTTGATGCATTTAAATCATCTAATGACATAGTTAAAAATTGATCAAAACGATTTGAATTTGAATTTGTTTGTTGCTTACGTTTTTTATTATTGTTATTATGTTTCTTTTTAAATGAATTATTGTTGTTGTTGTTGTTGTTGTTATTCTTTCTCTTCTTTACTATTATTTTCTTCTTGTTTTTCTTTTGGTTCTTGTTCTTGTTCTTCTTCTTCGTCATACCTGATAATTCATCCAAATCTTTGTTTAAAAATGAATCGCTGTTACCTTTACCACGACGTTTCTTATTATTATTATTATTAAATGAATTACTATTACTTGTGATGGAAGATAATGAGACCATACGTTTGATTTGTTTCTTTGTTGTTTTATCTTCATCGTCATCGTCTACGTTGCTTAAATCAACAACATCAGAGGTAGTAATTACCGGTACTTGATGCACAATGGTTTCAAATTGACTTTCTCGTCGTGTAGATTTCTTTACTTCCTTTTCAATTAGATTGATATCTTCCCCTAATTCACGTTTTAATTTTTCAAATGCTTCCATTTGAGTCACGCTCATTGTTGACGTCCCTGTTGACATTTTTCTTAAAAGGAATTTCTTCATAGCAATATTTTTATTGGTAGAAATAACACCACCATAATGTGGTATCCTTGCATTTTTTTTACGCAATGCAATTGCTTTTTCTGCACGTTCACGTTCCAATCGTTTTTTCTCTTCTTGTTCTGTTTTTTTCTTCAACGTTTCTTGTTTGATTTTATCATCCCGTTTTTTCCATTTTGATTTCATAGAAGAAAAATTAATGGTTGGCATGTTTTTTTTTTTTAAATTAATAATAATAATTAATTTGGAATGTTTTAAATAGAAATTGTTTTATTTCAGCAATAACAAAAAAGAAGACAATTGAATACAACATATGTATATATTATTGATAATAATTAAATAATATCCTAATATAAGAACAAAATATATGTTACTATATAAAATTTGTTGTTCTACGGCTATACACAATCTACATCTAACCTGGCTATAAGATAATAATAAATTCAAAAATCTACTACCACACGGGTTTAATCTCGTGAATGACATGTCATGTGATACCAAATTCATAATATCACAGTATGAAGAACACAAATATATAATCAATGTCATTTGACATAAAAGATACTTCTGGGGGTAACCTTAGGACTTAGGACTTAGGACTTTAGGAGCTGCTTTAGCTCTTGTTGTTGTTGTTCTTCGTTGAGTACCATCCGCCATACCATTATAATATACCCATCCGTATCATTAATAAAACCTTTGATATCGGACATATATATATATGTAAAATAGAGATATATAGTAGATTAAGTAGTGGATATAATATAATAAGTAAATTGTAAAATCGAAACATATACCTACTGAAATCACAATGGATAATAATAATAAAAGTAAATATATGATTAAAATTGCATTAGAGGCAACTGCAATTTGTGCAACATGTTATGCCTTTGATTATGTATGGCATAATCAATATTGCAATTTAATATTCCAATGCGGTTGTACATGGTCATGGGCTGGTGGATCTAAATATTGCAATATACATAATCCAAATGGACCACATTGTCCTTGGTACGTATATACAATTTTTCTACAATCATAAATATAAATAATCTTTCTTCTAACAATAACAACAATATCTGACAATGTATAGGTGTGAATCACCAAAAACACATACACAATTTTTGGTAGACGACCGTGTAATGGTTGTTTTGAGTATGTATAATCCTGAGTAACACATGCACACATGATGAACTACAAAAAACTTTACTAACCCTCAAACATTATATACATTTATACATTTAGTGTCTTTATCATATTTATATCAACGTGTACGGATATGTAAATTAAAAAAAAACAACTGGAATCCATCATCAATACATATGACAACAACGAGTAAGAAGCAAATAAATTATAAAACAATATTAGATGATGAAGATATGGAATCAGGAGAACAATCCATATCAACACCAAGCGATGAAGCTATAACATCAAGACAAGAACTATGTCTTTACATCTTCACACCTGTATTGACATTTATCATATGGGGATTGTTCACCGGGTTAATCTTTTTTTTATTCATAGCACCAACATATCCATGGTTCTTTATTAAATGGCGATGAGTAAAAAAAAATGAAATTAATTCTTTTGTGTGTGTGCGTGTGTGCGGTGTGTAGTACATGTCAAAGTGGTACAGAACAGAGAACAGAGAACAGAGAGAGAGAATTTAACATGCGCGTGTGCATATATATATATATATATATAATACGAAGTACATATACGAAGTATTTTTTTATGTACGGTGTAGTACGGTATATATCCTCTTGATGTAATTTTAAATCTATCAGTATGATACGTACATAAAAAATTCTATATTATTTAACACACCCTTCCTCAGACTCAAAAGCACAACACACAACACACACATGTGTAAAAATTCTACTCTCACACACCTCTCACATGATCTTTTTCATCATTACTTCTTTACCACCACCATCAACAACATCACCACCACCACCATTACCATCACCTACCATCTTTTTCCTCTTCGTATTTTTAACAATTTGACTTTGCCATGCCCTTATGGCTAATAATTTATTTAAAACACCTTTTAATCTTGGATCCACTAATATCATATTCTCATGTCGATGTTTTAATACGCGTTTCACATGTATCATATTATCACCTTCTAAATAATAATTTGGTAATAAACTTTTACGTTTATAAATCTGTGGAGCGTATGAGTGAGAGATGATTGTGTTAGAGAGTATATAACTAATTTTTAGGGAAATAGAATATTTATACGTACAACAAATATCGACATGATTTCCTCTAATGTTTCTTGTATTATCATACGTAATAAATGTCCTTTTGTATCGCTACCATGTCCAGGATATCCATGGCCATAATTATTTGCTTCTTCTAAACAACGTTTTAATATTTTACTAGATTGTTTTAATTTATGTATCGGTATCATTTCTATTGGACATGTTAATGAATTGTATAATAAATCTTGACTATCTCGAATTGCTTGTACCCAACCATTTACATTTGCTTCATATAAATAAATTTTACGTGTGATACAATTACAGCAACATGGTAATGGTTCTATAAATAAACAGAAACCTCTACAACCTCTATATGGTTTATTTTTACCAACTTTATTTCCATAATCAAATTTAATACCATATGTATCTTCCGTATTTTGTAATTTTTGTTGATGATAATATTTATTATATCCAAATATATGTAATGGCGGTATCATACGTATAAAATCAGAGGCAACCATAGCAAATAATAAACCAACTATGGATGTATATTGCAATAACATTGTAAAAAATGTCTATAATATATATGTTGTATGTGTGTGTGTGTGTGTGTGTAGATGAATTCAGTTAGTTATATGTATATTCAATAGATGATATAATGTAGTCGCGCGCTGCAAGTTCCCCTCAACGTGTCCTTATGATTCAACATGTGGATGATGTGCTATACAATGTTTGCTGCGAAGCAATCAAATAAATATACCGTTATATACATATTATTATATATATATATATAGCTTCAAACTTGGTGTTCAAAGCAGAGTGTCGATTTATCGCTAGGTTGGATAGGAGCTGCAGTTGTACCGTACGTAATGATAGATGTACTACCATACTGACATGTATATATATATATATATATATATGGTAAACTTACATCGATTGTAAAAATGGATTGTTTCGCACCAGTTTCTTCTATTATATTTATATCATGTCGTAATATAGTAAACCCAAAGATTAATAATAATGTTAAATTCAAATTAAACCATAAGACATTTATAGATGGTGAACGGTATGGTAAATATCCACCAATATGTATGGACCAAACGACATGTAATAATAAAATCAAAAACGTTGTTATTATTACAATATATGTACGTGTTTTATTATATTCATCCATATTATATGATTCAAACAATATATATATTGAAACGATAATAAGTTTCACTATATTCCATAAAATAATATTGTACAAATGATAAAAATGTAAATGTTCTGTTAAATAAATGCCAGAATCATAAAATGTATTGGATAATTTCAATATATATTCTAATTTACGTGAACGTAAATGTTTCATATGTACATTTTCATCATAATCAGTAATTAAACTTTGATTAATACGTTCAAAATAGGTTAACAGATATACTAAAAACGCTATAAATAATGGCGCAATGATTAAACCTGCACGTATGAAATGTTGATATGAATAACATTCTATTGTATGATCAATATATACAACATGTTTTGGTATTGTTCTTGTAGTGGAAGAAGAGGTGGCATTATTACTTCCAGCAGCATTATCATCTGTCATCGCCGTACTAGCATCAACGTTATCAACAATTCCAGTAATATTTTTACATTGAAACAATCGTAATGTAATTTGTAATGATGGTATGATGAATAATCTACAAAATCGATATGTATATAATTCATATTTAGATCTTATTGTTTCTATCTTTTCAATATATTTTTTATTTGATAAACAATATTGATATTTACGTATAGTATCTGATAAAATCATTATAATAAATGATATAATAGTAATACTACTTGCATATATCCAATACCAATATGTTGGAAATGTAGATGATGATACATTGATTGAGTTAGATGACGACGCTAATGACGATGTTACATATGGATATATATCTAAATTTATAAATTGTATGTATGGCGTGAATTGATATTTAAAATATATAGGCCACGTATATGTTGAATTGCATATAACACTTATAATTTGTAAATATTCAATGAATAATATGATTTTTTCACTGAATATATTGGATATCGCTGGTGACATGTTTTATAATCTATATATCTATAAATAATTCTACAAACACAACACCAAGCAATGACAAACCAGTAACAATCAATCAATAATAATAAATCGTCAAGCACGTACTTATATCTTTTATCTCGCTGAGAAACAAAGAAATTTATATACTATAGCAAATGAATATATAGATAACTGAAATAACTATAATTCTTTAAATGGTAGTATAAAACTATAAAATGCAAATCTATATTGTTTTCCAAAATTTCACAAAATATAACCACAGTGCGTTGTTCAACAAAAAAGAATGTAAAACTATATATACAATTATTATATATATAATAAGAACTACTAATGCAATTCTATTTTCTATCTCACTCTTTGGGGAGTATACATGCACGCACTTCACTCATCCTTCATTCAATTTACAATTTTTAGTAAAAAAAAATAATTTTTTTTTCATTTTTGACCAACGGTTAGTGTTGTAAGTAGGGTTATGTATGTAGCAGGGGCACAGGCCTGGTTAAAAATTGTAATGAAATCCCATCTTCCGTCCTTTACCGTCTTCTATTATCTTCTATCATCTCCTTTCCTATTTCATTTTTTGTTATATTATGAAAAGGCATTATATTTATATCATGTGTATGTATGTTTTATTTTCAGTTTTTTGTTTGTTGTTTGCGAGCTGTGGCAGCCGTGGCAAGTGTGGCAAGTGTAAGAGTAGTGTGTGGAGCCGTGGCAAGTGTAGTGGGTGGCAAGTGTAAGAGTAGTGGGTGGCAAGTGTAAGAGTAGTGTGTGGCAAGTGTAGCAAACTGGCTAGCCTGGGCGCCTGGGCCAGGTGAACAAATTGTGAAAGGAGAGACTGAGAGTGACGGCACGAGAGCAGTCGTAGCGGTCATCCATCGTCCGTAAATAATAAAATAATAAAATGTGGTTTTTAAAATTTTTTAAAAATAGTTCTCTTTTTAAAATTTAAAAAATAAAAAAAATGGTTAAACAAACCACACAAACACAACTCTAAAGCCTACAATCACCTTTCCTACGATCTTGTATTAACAATCGTCTTCGTCTTGCATCATCATGGGAACTAGTCACTACATATTGCGTTCCTGTCAACATTACATTTGTTGAATAATCTTTATTTAATTTATTTTTCAATTTCGTCAACTTATCTTCACATGTAGCTTTCCTTATACATTTGTTATAATCTCTTAAACCATCGCAACACCCATCGTTATCAATATATGCTTTCACCGTAACTTTCGCACCTATTAAATAATCACGAACTTTACAATAAGGCAATTCACTTTGTAAATAACCATTTTCATCTTTTGTATTCAGATTAATTACGGCAACCCATTCATTTTCTTTACCTAACGTATCCATATTTACTTGCTGTATGGAAATATCTTTTGCAGTAAATAATGGCGCACCTGGACAACTTGTGTCTTTGATATCATAACGTAACGATTCTTTTACTTTGATCATGTATTTGTGATATTCTGTTGAAATATCACCTTTCAAATAATGTATTGCAATATTTTTAACGTCAGTCGTAGATAAGTCCAAATGGTTGGAACCTTTACAATGTGTATCTTTCATTTTTACCAAATTATCCGATGTCCATTTTGTACTCGTTACCTCATGGTTGCATTGCTGTTCAGCTTTGGGTGTTTTAGATCCTGGTTTTGCTTGCATGATTTGTTGCATATTCGTATTTAATTTACCAAGACGCAATTGCTTACTTGTTACTTGACGTTTTAAAAACTTGCTTTCAATCGTTTCAAGAAATGATGCTGAAGTTTGTACTGGTAATGGCGTTGCATATAGATGCTCAATTAAATTATAAAATTGTTCCATCGCATGATGATATGGTATAAACAATTCACATAATTTACGTTCATGTTTACGCGGTGATTTAACAATACGTGGTCCACATAATGAAACGTCCTTGAAAAACGAATTTACTAATTTGTTTGCATTACTAATTTGTTTTCTTGTTTTATGTCTTTGAAGCGAGTATAATAATTTTTTCATACCTAGATGTAAATAACCATTATATTTTATCGTGTCTGCAACTTCCACATATAAATTATGACGACTATAATTACCACCTTGTGATAATGCAAATGGTATAATATTTTCACGTTTTATTTTGCTACCTTTTGGTGGATCACATGCTTCTAATGTTTTATCTTTACGTTCTTTACAACATATATTTGGCCAAAATGTTTTTGCTTCTTTATCAATACTTTGTATTTGAAATAAATTATCTAAATCCATTCTAAAACTACAAAATGATTTTAATAATTCATCACGATTTGTATCAATACATGTAGTATCTTCTTTATCTTCAATTTCATTTTCAATTTCAATGGTGGGGAAAATAATTGTACCTTTATTACGTTCATGTTTACAAAACTCGTTTTCATTTTTATTATCTTTGTCTTTACGTTGCTGCATTATCTTATCATTTTGTAAACGTATTTGTTCTTTAGCCCATAAACGTGAATTTTTGATGGATAAATCATTTTGTTCTTCTTTTTGTGCAATCAATTTTTTTTCAAATTCTTTTAATGCTGCTTCAATACGTAGATCTACACATCTACTATGATCTGTATTTGGTTCGGTACCACTTGGGCAAACTTTGCATTCTTCAATTCCCCCAGGACTTGCTGTTTTTTTGCCACGTATTGTTTTCTCTTTACAAGATTCGCATTTATAATTTTTTGTTATCTTGTCACCAATAATTTCGTATCCAGGTTCACATCCTTTGCATTCTTTTTGTCCCGTTTTTCCATTTGTAGTTAGTCTATCTTTTGGACATGGTGTACACTTTGCATCTGCACCACCTTCACTATATGTATTGATTGGGCATTTGATATTACATGTTTTTTTTTTCGTAATACCATCGGCTTTATTATATTCATGTCCTGGTTTGCATTTTATTTTTGGTACAGGTATACATTTTGGTTGTCCCGTTTTAAAATTTGTAGTTGGTGTATCTTTTGGACAAGGTGTACACTTTGCATCGGCACCACCTTCACTATATGTATTGATTGGGCATTTGATATTACATGTTTTTTTTTTCGTAATACCATCGGCTTTATTATATCCATGTCCTGGTTTGCATTTTATTTTTGGTACAGGTATACATTTTGTTTGTCCCGTTTTAAAATTTGTAGTTGGTCTATCTGTTGGACACCGTGTACACTTTGCATCGGCACCACCTTCACTATATGTATTGATTGGGCATTTGATATTACATGTTTTTTTTTTCGTAATACCATCGGCTTTATTATATTCATGTCCTGGTTCGCATTTTTTTTTTGGTACAGGTATACATGTATTAATAGATGTTTGTCCCGTTTTAAAATTTGTAGTTGGTGTATCTTTTGGACATGGTGTACATGTTGGATTGATACCACCTTTACTGTTATATGTATTGATTGGGCATTTGATACATGTTTTTGTTTTGCATATACATTTAGCATAATTACTACATTGTATTGTTGATTTTGTGTTGTCATTCCACCAATATTTATTAGCACCACCACTCTCATAAATACATCCAGGTGGATCACTCGAATAACTCCTTCGGCCTCCAAATCCTTCATTTTTATCAATATTATTCTTACTATTATATTCAGCTGCTAATTTACATTCTGCTGCTGTTGTTATTTTAGATAGACCACTACATTGTGATGCGTCACCAGATGTACGAATATCTGTTGGTATCATACCATAACCAGCTTCACAAGTAATTGCATATTTTATACGTGTACATGAATCAATAGAATCAAATATTTTATGATCTAAAAATGTATATCGTCTATCGTATGGACACGGTGTGCATTTAACGTCTTTACCACCGGCGGAATATGTATTTGCTGTACATTTCATACATTCTTTTTTTTTTCTAATACCATCATTGATAAAACCATAACCGGCTTCACATTTTATTTTTGGTTCAGGCATACATTTAGATTGTTTAGTTTTAAAATTTGTAGTTGGTGCTTCGTTTGGACATGGTGAACATGTTGGATTGGTGCCACCTTCACTATATGTATTGATTGGGCATTTGCTACATGTTTTTGTTTTGCATATACATTTCTGACTATCACTACATTGTTTTGTTGATGTTGTCCTGACATTCCACCAATATTTATTATAACCACTCCAATAATAACATCCAGGTGGATAACCCGACGCACTCAATCGGCCTCCCCATCCTGTATTATCATCAATATTATTCTTTCTATTATATTCAGCTGCTAATTTACATTCTGCTTCTGTTGTTATTTTAGATACACCACTACATTGTGAACCAGATGTACGAATATCTGTTGGTTTCCAAATACCTTCACCAGCTTTACAAGTAATATCCTCACCACGAACAACAGATATTAACAACAAACATATTATTACTACACTAACTTCTTTCATCGCCATAAATATACTTGAACGTCTCGATCAAACAATATCTTATATTCTTTGCTGTCTCTTTAAACACCACACACTTGAATTTTCAATATACCGCAGCAAACTTTTATCTTACTATATGTTTTTAACTTTCTTTTCGTTTCTTGTTGTGATATTTCTGCTTTTATCAAGTGGCTTCTTGTTTAAATGTTTAAATATATAAAGTATTAATAATATAATATGTAATCCAGGTGAATATTATAATACTAAAACACTGCTGTTAATAAAAACACAACAAACAACCCTCCCATTTTAATTTTCCTCTGGCCGCCCCACTTTTTTTCTTTGGTTTTTTTTTCCTTTGTAGACAATTTCACTTCACTTTGAATAACATGGTCACAGCGTTATAATACAGCGTCACAGCATTGTAAAAAACTGCAGCACACATAGAACAGAGACACACAACAACAAACAACAGCGACACACAACAGCAGCCCATTATATGTAATGCATCCCATATCCCATATCCTAAACAATTCTTCCACAAAAAGACATGTTAAACATTATAAGGTTCCAATTATACATTCAATACCTTCACATTACATATTATCTCCCCATTTAAGCACCACTTGCGAATTTCAAAGATTTAATCACGCAAAGACGCAAAGTCACCAGTCACCTCCAAACATTTTCCCAATCCACCTTACAATAGCAATAGCACTATATAAAGCACAGTTTTTCATGGATAAAATTATAACAAACGCATCGATTGGAGCTAATTTAAAATATATTTTACATATATAACAATATATTGATTTATTTTATATATATAGAGAAATTTTAAACTAGATACAGCTTAATTAAACATGCACAAATGAATTTTTTTACTCTCTTTTTCAATAAAAAATCAGTAGTCTAAAATTTCAATTGAAAATTAGCATTGCAGTACCATTGTGGTATGTAAAGTAAATCCAGTGTTTTTCAATCACCATCAATCAGGGTAACACATATATGATATCTATTCATACTTTTAATTCACTATTCCTTTCACAAAATCATAGATTACATGTACAATAAACGATTTACTTGGCTTTATAACAATCCAAAACATTTTGTTATATTTGTTTTCATCTTGATTATAGCCATGTTTTTCCCATCTAATAGTATCCCCATACTAAGTTTCAGCCGTTTGAAAAATCCAAATCGGCAAAAATGGAACACATGTATTATCTCAGCAAATATATGTTGTGGGGTGAAGTAAATGTCATAAGGATGTTTAAAATTCATCAGCGCATCATAAAAGTGCTATCATCAGGAATATGTATAATGGGAAAGTGTATTTTTAGCATATTGGTAGTGTGAATTTAGTGATTACATATTAATTCAAAAGAGGAAAGTGTCACGTCATGTACACCTTGTACCATACGATTAGCACTGAAATACAGATATCTAACAACATTTACAAAATGCGGAGAATTTGCCTATATACACCACCATGATAGAAAATAACTTTCTCATGCTTCAATATTTGTCCGGATAGCTTTAAATCCTGTGCAATATTATTAAAAAAGATCGTGTTAATTTATATTACTTGAATTGAAGAAATACTTACTTTTTCAGATGATTTTTTTAATATAGCAATATAACTGCTTTTTTGTTTGGTCGTATGAAAAATAAAACGAAAAAAAAAACAAAAAATAAATAAAATTTTTGTTCATATCAATATACCTTTACAAAAGTAGTTATTTGAATTCAGTCGTCATATAAAATTTGGAATCGTTCGTTTGAGAAATATTAAAGTGAACGAACATAATATTATTATAATATATTTGTAAAATAATGTTTGTTTTTTAAGATTTTTATATTGTATACCTGTTTATATCTCGGTGGTTTTTGATCAATTTTATGTCACTTTTTGTATGATTTTAATGGTATGTATATGTTATTGTTGTTTAGAAATGAGCAGATTGTTGAATGATCATATTAACAACGATATTTTATTATAATCCCAAAATATCATTTTATGTCGCATACGTTTCATATGATAAATTTCCATTGTTTTGATGTGCGTGCTAATGGGAGTAAAACATAAATAAAAACCTTCGTGAATCGTGATATTTAATACTATACCTATCGTAATTCATCCTGAAAACGAGCGTATATTTTCACTCCCTTTCCTTTTCTTGAAGCCTTTTAATGAAATAAATTACCCATATGAAATCCAAACCTATATTTCAATAGTGTGCAGTGTTATTTATTCTATTACAAAATACGCACATACACACGCACAAAGACATATATATATATATATCAGAGAAGAAAAGAGATAGAAACAAGTCCGAAGAGAAAGAAACAAAGAAAGAGAAACAGAAAATTTACATATTTGTGTTATATATATATATCAAAGTTACTTTTATATATATATATTTTTATAAATTGAATATCTAAATTTTATCTACAAACAAAAACAAACAAACAAATTATTCTATTATTATATTTATATTTATATAATTTATAAACAAAAAAATGGGAGGTGCTTGTATATCAATTCACGCATTAGGTCCAAAAGACCAATTATTAGTTACCACGTTAACTGGTAAACAAACTATTGATGGTCCAGGTATTAAATTCTTGCCACCATTGAAAGTAGGTAGGGTTCGACGTATGGATATTTTAGAACCTGGTGAATATTGCATCGTGAAAACCACAACCACTGGTACATTAAGACGTATTGATGGTCCAAATCAAGTAAATTTAGGTCCATATGATATCATTTTAAAAGAAAAAGCAAAAGCTATTACATTAGAAGCTAATGAATATGTACGTTTAGTTGATGATGTGACTGGTAAAATTCGTTTGGAAACTGGTGAAGCCATTGTATACCCAGAACCAACTGAAAAATTCCTAGAAAGAGGAAAGAAAAAAGGTGTTGCAATTGATCCAGAAACTGCTGTATTAGTACGGTCACGTAAAAATGGAGATTTAAAATTACGTACAAAACATGGTATGTATTTTCCATCGATTGATGAAGATATTGTGAAAGTACAAAAATTAATCACATTAGCTGAATATCAAACGATGATTATTGAAGATCGTTTTGGACAATATCATTTTGTCAGCGGTGCAATTCAAGCACAACCTTTAACGGCATCAAACGTTGCATTGGAAAAAAAAACGAACAACAGCAATGAAAAAGATAAGATGGAAACAAAAATGATGGAAGAAGATGTTGTACTTACAGGTGATGTATTAGCTGTTGATGGAAATAGTAAAAAAAAAAGAAACAGCAACAGCACTACTTCAAAATTATTGCATTTAAATCGTTCCATTAATGGACAAAATGGTGGTGTATCTTTTTTTTTACCACCATATTGTAAAATCGTTGAATTGGTATGGTCCAATGGTGTTAAAAAAGACAAACGTGGAAGAAAAATGACAATATTTGATTCAAGACCATGGTATATGAATTATGAATTTGTTGTACGTACAAGTGATAATGTTGAATTGAATTTATCCATGTCATTCTTTTGGAGTTTGGAAAATATTGCATATATGATACGCAATACCGATGATGCACCTGGTGATATATGCCATCATGCAAGAAGTGAAATTATACAAGCCGTATCAAAAGTTACATTGAAAGATTTCATGGAAAATTTCAATCAAATTATTCATCAAACGATCTTGGAATCGAATGATCCATTCTATGAAGCACGTGGTAGTAAAATCCATTCCGTTGAAGTTCGTTCATTCGAATGCTTGGATAAAAAAATTGATAGCGTATTGCAAGAGATCATTAAAGAAAGTACGGATCGTATCAATCGTTTACAATTGGTTGAAAGTGAAAATGAAGTTGCATTGGAGAAAATGAAAGGTCGTATTGAAGAGGAAAAAATCAAAGGTCAATTAATCGATGTGAAAAATGAACATCAACGTAAAGAAGCATTGATTGATGGTGAGGCAGAGGCTGAACGTGTTTCCGCATTTATCAAAGGTTTAAATGGTGTTTGCAGTGCTGAACAAGCAATTAAAATTTTCAATGAATTACGAAAAGCAGAAGTTATGACTGAATTGGCAAATAGTGATGCACATTTGTATTTCACTCCAGCAGAATGTGATTTACGTTTAGGCATGAGTACTGTACAAGATGAACGTAATGGAAGAAAATCTATGAAGAACAACAAAATGAACAACCAAAAGTATGATAATAATAAATTTATGCGCAACAGTACTACTGCTACTCGTAGTAATAATAAAGAAGAAAGTAAATTATCAGCTGCATCGTTGATTTAAATGTTGAAATGGTTATATAAAATAAAATGTAATTTGTTATATTTTGGATATTTTGGTATAAAATATTCAATAATACGCGAAGGATAATATTTAAAAATATAATAGTGTGTGAAAGTGTGTGGGGCGGGTGAGGGAAAAATTAAATTAGAAAAAATATTTAAAAAAAAAATATAAAAAAAAAATACGAGTACGACGTATAAAAATAATTGGACAGGGGAGGCGGAGATCCTCTATTTTTTTTGCAATAAAAATAATAAATATTACGCACGTGCGTTGTTTAAGAGAGTAAAAATTATTACCTGCTGGGGGGTGAAATTTTTGTAATTGTTTGATTTTTTGTTTGATTTTTTACTCGCGTAATTATATTACTCTCGCTCTCGACCATCTCTGGTTATATAAGTTTTTACTGGCGTCTCCCTTTTTTTTTATCTTACGCCGTAGATGTGTTTATAACATATGAACTAGTAGTACGTTTCATTCGCATCTCTGCTACACTTAATGTTGTCACCAATTTCATGTCTTGTTTAAATAAAATTTGTTTCTTTTTTAATAATTCACGATACATCCAATCCAACAGTGGAGTAATGTATGGCATTTTCCACCATGTCCCTTTAATATTCCCCCACCACTTTGTTTCATCGAATAAATTATCAAGTGTAATTACACCAGCATCAAACAGCTCATTAGCTTTTATTGTATACCTCAGATATGCACAATAAGAGCTTAGTAGACTTAATGGCTCATCTGCAAATTTAGAATTAGGATACATTTCTAAAAATTCTTCACGAGATGGTATTTCTGCATATGTATATGCGAATTTTTCAATCAATTCAATTTGTTTTTTTAATACAGGCATTAAAAGGTTGTTTGATAAAAAACCTTCGACATAAACATTCCTAAATCCATTTTCATCTTTTACAAATGCTTCTTTCCACTTCTTGTTCATCATAAATAAGTAGTCCCTATTGTCTTGTTTATAATAGTCTTTATATAACTCTCCAAAAAAATGGCGATTTACTAGTTATTAAAGGACTTAGTCGTACGAATCCCGACCGTTCCTCATGTAATGTTTTAAGTGGTCCTATAAATAATTTTCCTTGGTCAATTACATGAGCTAATGCAGCACGTCTCCTTTCCTCGTCTTGCCTATCCTTTTCTGCTAATTTACGAGCTTTATCATTCAAACGAGCGCGTATTAAATACCCTATTACCCCAATAACACTAGCAATCAAAATCATAACCCCATGAATGGTAGTGGAAGCCGTATTATTATTTCCAGGAACAGCTGATGACATAATGTTATATATATAAAATTACCAACGGGTAATTTATTATTTAATTAATGGCCTTAAATTATTAATAAATTATAATTAATAATAATATATTTTTGTTTTATATATATATTTATTTATCTATTCCACTAAATCAATGTTTTAATATTTTCTTATGACGATATTGTAATGAATTTTCCAATTGCCTCAAGTTGTTTTCTATCATAGTATGTATATTATTTTTTCTCCCTGCTATATGGGTCAAAGAGGTGTAAAGTCTCTATTTGAAAACAACCCGCCGGCGTAAAGTCCTAAACATGACAAATATCACCAATTGATCGTGATGGACACATGTGTCAAGACCAATATATATACATACATACGCATACATCCACAAGACATCCGATCGAAATATAAAACAATAAATGTGATATAGAAGAGAGAGAGACATATTGTAATATACCACATGGCACCATCCCGACGACGAACTATGCATACGACAATGTATTATATGATAATAATGATAATAATAATATTATTTACTACTACTACTAATAATAATATTGCAAATGCAATGGAAATGGATGAAGCGAAGGAAGATTTGCCAACTAAAATACAAAAGCCACACGTATTATGTGGAACAAAATATACATGGCAATGCAATTCATATAATTGTTTAAGAAAATATTTTAGATATAGTACGATGAAACATAAAGATACTAAATATGGAATAAAATTATTTCCAGATCCAACGCCCGTATATCGAGATAATACTTATTTAAAAACATTTAAAACAGTTGATTTTATCAAATGCAATACACCATATACGCTCGGAACAAACTTTCCAATGCTTCGACAAACAAATCCACGTGATGGAAATATGGTCTTTAATTGGAATAAGGAAAGCACGTGTGGAAAGGATACTAAATATTTTGCTTTCATAACTACAGAATTAGGTTCGATATTACCTTGCGATGTAGACAAATATGCTAGAATATTTATAAAAAGTAATGTAGCATTGACAGATAATATATTATTTATTAATCAAACAACGAATACTAATAATAATCACATCAATGGAAATGGTGAAGAAGAAGAACGATTTTCATATATTCCTACAAACCGTAGTAAACATATGGATCCACCATTAAATTATTCAGCATTTGTTGCAAAACATAAATTCAAACCATTTAATATATTAAAAGATAATTTTGATGACTTTCGAAATATATACAACATGTGTTATAACATGAAGGGAACTTACATTGCAATTATTGGATTTTGTAGTGAGAGCAGTACCGGTTTACTCGTTCATATAATATTTATGATATTGTCAATTAATTTCTTATATTTAGGATTTTCATTGAATGGGTATGAAAATAAAATCAATATACGTAGATGTTTGCATTTAGTTGCTGCAATATTTGGTGGCATTGCAATTATTTCTGGTTGGACAGCACCTGAAATTACTACAGAAAAATTAACATATGTTGGTTTATATACTTTTTTTATATTTGGTGCTTCGATACACGTTATTTATATGGATATGTTTGCATATGTATTCGAATTTTGTATCAAAAAACTACCATTATTTGGTAATAATAATAATAATAATAATATGAGATTAAAAACATGTTTAACAAAGTTATGGAACATATCAACAATACTTTTATTATTTGCATTGGCACCATACATGATGATTATTATTTTATTACGATATTTCAATATTTGTTATGGAGATCTTGCACTGCATAGCCATAGTGAAAATGATTGCCCTGCTCATATTGGTGTTGGATTTGCATTAAATATGTATGGTATCACACATGCATTAATTGCATTGAAAATGTTAAAATTTCCAGAAGCATATCCAATAATATATTTTGAAAACAGAGCTTTGTTTATTGGTGGATTCTTATTATCTACTTTTACCATAGCTGGTCGACCTGGTTCACATTGGCCATGGCATGGTTATAGTGTACAAGATAATCAACATATCGGATTATATTTCATATTAATGTTTTTACCGTTTGTAGGAATGCTTGCAATATGGACTAAGGTTCGAAAAAATACATTTAATTTACCAGCAGGATTTGCAGCAAGTTTAATCGGTTTACCACCTTCGCTGTATGTATTGATTGGGCATTTGATACATGTTCTTGGTTTGCATATACATTTACTATTCCGACTACCAGATGCGTCATGAGGCGGGGCACTAATTCGATACATTCCACACACACTTGAACCTGCCACAGCTATTTTTCTGTCATTCCACTTATATTTCCCATTACCATTTTGAAAACATCCAGGTGGCTGATACGACTCACTCACTCGGCGTCCAAATCCTTCATGTTTATCACCAATATTATTCTTCC
>JACKZZ010023055.1_pt1 | contig 20488 bp, 16 predicted proteins | sample 8027871 | NCBI WGS metagenome assembly JACKZZ01 (sample SAMN15724774, study PRJNA655200) | protist metagenome | isolation source: fluorescence activated cell sorting (FACS) single amplified genomes of... | place: USA: West Boothbay Harbor, Gulf of Maine | collected 2000-07-19
ATTTATATCCAAAAAGAAAGACAAAAGCAAACAACATATATACATATATATATATATAAGAACATAAGAAATATGGATGTATCAACGTTTTTGAAAGGTGCGAATCGTTCATCTATTGAAAAATTAGGAAGCGATTTGAATCCTCACGCTTCGAGGTAAGTATTTTGTTTTTACGTAAATCCTTCAGATCCAATCTTTGAACACATTTACTCATACCTATTATCCTCAAAATATAGTGGTCCCTCACCGTGGGCATTGAAGCAACTCAAAAAGTTCGGATGGAGTCAAGGAAAAGGACTTGGTAAGAAATTGGATGGTCGCAGCGATGCTATCAAAGTCAAGAAAAAGGAAGATGCAGGTGGTATTGGACAAGAGAAAGAGGATAAGAAAGAACAAGAGAAAACATACGGTATCGAATCGTTCATGAATGCTTACTCGACACTTTCAAAGAAAAAGATCGGAGGAAATGCAGACAATGATTCTTCATCGGATGACGATTCCTCCGACTCATCATCGTCGTCTGAAGACGAGTCGGAGGAGGAGGGCGATCATGAGGGAAATGAAGCGGTAAGGTCAAGTGCAACAAATAAAATGTACAAAAAGCTTTTCAAGGCATGTGAGGGACGTCGCCCAGGACGAAGAGCATTCGTCGCAATGCCTTCAAAGTGGAAACGGGCAGAGGAAGAAAATGGTGATGAAAAGAAGAAGAAGAAGAAGAAGAAAGACAAGAAGAAAGACAAGAAGAAAGACAAGAAGAAAAGGAAGCGCACGGAGGATGAAAATAAGGATATTAAGAAGAAGAAGAAGAGGAAGAAGAAAAAGAGTGAGAAGCTCACGGAGAAGAAGAAAAAGACAAAAAAGAAGGATATTTAGAGACACAAGAATAGGAACAAAAATGAAAAACTCACACAACAACCCAGAATAGTTAGTTGTTTGTTGAAAGATGAATATTTATTTCAAATTTATTGTGTGTTCGTATATATATACACAACGTCGTTCATTTTATTCTGGAGAAAAGTGCATATTCACTTCATAATATATATATATACAAACAAAAAAATGTTTTTATACGCGTATTTAACTTTATACGCGTATTATATCTAATACGAGCACAGACAACACCCCCATACAGATACCCCCATACCTGAGATACCGAGATACCCCCATGAAAACTGGAAAACCATGAAACGGTAAAAAACAGTAGTGGTTCGTCATGAAAAAAATGAATTTTCATTTCAAGATTCTTTTCTTGTTGATAACATTGTTCTCATATTCCTCCTCATCATCAAAGAAATTAAAATGTAAGGGATTGGAGCATTTCAAGAATAGAGACTTGAATCGTGCGGTGAAATTATTGTTGGCATCGAAAAACGAGGACCGAGACACGATGATAGCGTTAGCCGCATCATATTCCATGATAGCGAGAAGATTAGCACTCGTTGAAGGAGAAGAAGAAATGGAGATGATAGCACTTCGAAATGCAATAACTTACTTTAAGAAAGCTAATCGTTCAAGAAGTCTATCGCTTAATCATATTGAATGTGCTGATGCGTTATCTGTCGAACTCGAACAAGTGATTCGATCACACGGAGACGCCTTGACTTGGACTAACCAGAGTGAACTAGCGAGAGCATTATACGAAGAATCAAATCTATGGACAGACATTTCATGTCGCCCTAGGCATCAATTCAGTGAGATATCACCACCACCACCCTACATTATGAATCCACCTCGATCTCTTCAACAAATCTTAGAAACGATACTTCCTGTGCTAACGAAAGCGACATTAGAAGACTCTTACATCACAGAAGATTTCACGCAAATTTCTCGTCGAGAATGGACAGCAGAATCTGCTGGACTACATCGTGGAAAACGAAGATGGTGGTTGAAGTATTTGTTTGTAAATGGAATGCCACAGAAAGATGTATATCAATTTCCAATTCTGAAAACTCTGATCACGCGATACGTCGGGACCAATCTTAAGGACGGACAGATCAAACTTTCTATGATGACACCCGGAACAAGAGTTCGTCCTCATGCAGGACCCACAAATGCACGTCTTCGAGTACACTGTCTATTACACAATGATCTTCATAGTCAATCATATATTCGAGTTGGTAACATGGTACAACATTGGAATGATACAAAAAAACCATGTTTCGTATTTCGTGAGAGCTGTGAGCACGAAGTCGTAATCGATCCGAACGCCAAATCGAATCGTATTATCTTGATTCTAGATTTTGCAAATCCGTACATTTCATCATTCAATACGTATCTCTCGATTTTGAACGATGATACAGATGTCAGTGCTGCACACGATATTTATTATGGTGGTGATAATAAGAACGTGGGTGAAACGCAGCAGCAATGTACTGATTTGTGATAGTGTTTGATGATGATGTTGTTCATGATGATACGTTTTTTCATTTTTTACCGCCAGCACGACCACACACAACAAGAAGTGCGTTGATTGTATAACATGTGTATTTTTTTGTTTGTACGGGGCGCTTTTTAATATATTCGTATGTATATCCACAGACACACGAGACACACGGTCACACGGTTTCAAAATTCAAAACTCGGAAAACTAGAAAATCGACTTTTTGTCCTCAGAAATAGAGAAATAGAGTAAAAATGGAATATTTATATATACTTTTTTGTACGTGTATATTGTTTCTAATGATGCATAAATATATATTACCATTCGGATCTGTGATGGAAGCGATAAAAATGTATGTGATACCGTTTTCAAAAAGGCCAGATTTCGACGACGTCGTGTTGAAAACGCCAAAGAAATTAAACAAGAACGAGAAGAAAGAAGAAGTGAAGAAATTCAAATTTGAATTGCCAAAACAGTATAATAGAAAAGATTCAAAAGAGATTGGGTCTTTATTCGAATTTAACAATCCTGACGACGAGAATGACGGTACGAAAAATGTTTTGGGAGAAAAGACCGAGTTCGTATTCGAAGCGAAAGCGCTCACGAATACAAAAGTATTTGAACAGAAATCAAGTAAAGAAGAAACAACAACGACTTCGTCAAGTATAACTCTTGTAAAGTCGAATAATAATGAGACAAACTCTTCGAGTCCCGTTTTTACGTTCTCAAAGGAAGAAGAAGACGACGTGTTCGACAAACCTGACTATGTTTTTCAACGTCTTTTTCCAAAGAAAAAGGAAAAAACGCCAAAACAAAAAGCAAAAGAATATCATGAATACGTCTCATCAAGAACTCCAAAAGTTGATAATAATGATACTGAAGTGGCGAATAATTATCTTCTTAAAGAACTTGACAGGTACAAAGCAAGAATGGAACGAGAGCGTTGGGTCAATCGAAGGCAAACGTTATTGAAACAAAATCTGAATGATTTGCACAAATTAAAACATGACGTATTTGATTCGAACGATGAATCAAAGACAGAGGTACATGCTAGGCTTCCAAAACTTAATTTGGCATTAATTGATCGTGCACTTGATAATACGTCTTCTTCATCGCCAATGTCTTCTTCTTTGTATTCGTACACATATAACTCACCAAGTCAATCACATTCCGAGAAACAAATAAATTGGTCTTGCTCTTTGTGTAATACGATGAATTCACATGATGAAGAGGTTTGCATTGCATGTCGTGCGTCGAAAAAAAAATCAACTATGAAGATGTGTCCCGCTTGTCGTACTACGTCGAAGATATCTGAAACATTGTGTTTCATTTGTGGTTTCGATTTGACTCAGAACATGAAGATCAACGTTGAGTATTCTTCTTCTCCTCGTGACACGTCTACAAAGACGATGACGACGACGACGACGACGAACCTTTTGAGTAAAGCTGTGAGTTTTGATGGGTTCGTTGATGATTTTGACTTATCGAATGAGAAGAATGTGTGTAATAAAGAATTGATCAGGGAAAAGAACCAGGAATTTGATTTGAAAGAAAACGCCTCATCGATGCCTTTTCGTTCCATTAATCTCGACTTGGAGTTCGAACATCACAAGACACCTGTCATATCATCAAAGTCAAGAACAATTCGAAGGCGTAGACTTGTAGATGTTGTGGGACCATGCTTAACCCCTTCTGGTGAATCCGTATTCAAACCTCTTGTCGACAACGTACGCATTGATAATCAAGTATCGAAGACGATGACCAAGACGAACAAAGATAGTAGCAGACAAGTCAAAGACATTTTAGCTGAAATGTCGAGTCTGTGGGAGAATTTTCCGGAATAATGACACCAATAACGAACAAAAGATTCCTTTATTTTTTATTTAGTAGTTCTCGTTTTGTCATTATTATTAGTAATATAATACGATGATCATGATATAATAATAATAATGACGAAGAAGTAGAAAAAGATATATGTACTCGTAGAAACATATAACATTATTAAGCTTAAGTCGAAGTCGACAAAGCAATTGCCCTTGCAAGTTCATCGTCATCATCTTCTTCTTCTTCACTGAGTTCTTCACTCTTCTCACTATCATTATCTGCATTATTCGATACTGGTGCACGAACTGGAATTGTTTCTTGGGATAATGAAATTGCTCGCGCAATCAAATCGCCATCGTAGTCGTCTTGGAATTCATCAATAACCACGTTCTTCGAGTCATTGAAATCTTTCATGCTCTCCGTAATTGCATTCAAAATGTCGGGATCTGTCTCTACAGTATTTTTTTCCTTTGCATTATTCACAAATCCTTTCTTACTATCTTCCACAACTTTTTCAATGTAATAAATACGAGTTGGATCTGAGAATGATCTTGCCAGGTCTATGCTTGGAAGCTTTTCTCCTCTGACTAAATATATCCCTGAAGATTTTGAGAGACGGAGACAGATTGAGTAAAACGAAAGAAAAAATATGTTATGCGTAGTTTTCTACGTACTATATCCCTCTCCTCTAAGTTGGGCCATATACGCATTAAGATAAAAGTCTGTGACATGTCGTGGAGATGAGTACAAAGAATTCAAGTTGAACCATTTCCCTTCGATTTTTCGAATCGTAAACCAGTGTTCCTGCAAGTTACACACAAAAGCTTCAACTTTTGATAAATCGATATCACTAGATGCAACACTCTTGTGTTGAGAATCCGTGAGCAAAATGCCATATGAATTGAGTGAAACTCTCAGCACTTGTAACGAAAAATTTCCAGACTCGTCGACGTTTGTACTCTCGAACTCAGAATCATCGTCTAAGAGACTACGTTCCTCTTGATCCAGTTGTCTCGCAACCATCATCAGATTATCCAAACTAAATCTTGGTGCTTGCATTAAGTTATTCAAACAATGTTGACCACATAAATTTGCACTTTGTTTTTCAAAGTACAATACCTGCGTCATTTTTTTTTTAAATTCTTGGGGTGAAAAATAAAAATCAACCGCAGCAACGCAGCAACGCAGCAACCTCCGAACCGCAGCAACGCAGCAACGGAAATTCGGAAATTTCTTACATCATTCACGTCATTCAAAATCAAAAGAGAAAAGTCAGAAACTCGAATATTTCGTGTAGTACAGTTTGTATTATAAATACGTATTGCAGTAGGCCTATATGAATTATGTGTCCATTTTAAATCGTGTGTTTGTCTCTACGTCGAGGAGATTTCAAACGTCGTCGTCGTCGAGGAAGATATATTGGAGAAGAAGCTTATGTTCATCATCAATCAAGAAGAATAATGAATTTCAAGACATTAAATGTAGACTCATAAAGGAATTTCGCTTTGAGTTCTTCAATAATGATGACATCAAATCTAGAATGGGGCATGACGTTGTGAAAGATATCAAAAGATTGGGAGGTATCAAAAAGTTTAAGAACGCAATGAAAGAAGAGCTCAAGGAGATGAATGATAGTGAGTTTGAAAACACAAAATGTAGACTTCTAAATGAATTTCGTTTTGAAAATTTTAATTATGATACAATCGAATCTAGAATGGGGCGTGACGTTGTGGAGGATGTTAAACGATTGGGAGGTATCAAGAAGTTTAAAAGTGTAATGAAAGATGATCTCAACGAGATGATCCCGATGAAATTATTGGAACTCGTAGAGACTAGAGGTGTGAGTGGAGAATGTCCAAAATATCAAGATTTAGAAGATTGGGAAGGAGTTGATTTTGTGAAAAAAATTCGAGCTCAAGGAGGATTGCTTAGAATTGCAAATTCCTTGGGATTGCGTACAAAAATGTCTATGAGGAGTACAGATTGGCAAGATTTCGAATCCTTTCGAGAACGAATCATGCACATTGCAAAATCGAATATGAAGAATGAGGATGATGTGGAGGACGGAGATAATGATCTTTACATGCCAACTACGACACAGCTCAAGAATCATGGTGGATCTCGTCTTCTTTACGCTTTGAATCGACACGGAGGTATACGTAGTGTTGCTTCGAGACTTGGATTGAAAGTCCGATCGAAGTCGACGTCTGTGAAGTTCAAGAGCTTCCAAGAATTCAAACAAGCTGTGTATGACGTGATAAGAAATGAAGTACATTTGAAAAATCTTCCTCGAGGCATGATGCCGAGTCAAATTCAGTTACAGAGTATTGGTAGAAATGATATCGTAAACGGAATTAATGTATATGGAGGTCTCAATACGGTGTGTAGAATGATGCGCTTGAAACCTTACAGTGATGTGACGACAAAACGAGTCGTGTTCGAGAACCCAAATGATGAGAATATTTTGGAGGAGGTGAAGGATACACAAAAAAAATTGAAGTTTCTTTCTAGTCGTAATCTTTACAGAGATTTTGATGATCTTAAAATGAAGCTTCGTGAGTTTGTGTACGAGCATGGTGCAGATTTTGTGAATGAGAGTAATGGTCAGATCGTATTACCCGAACTTTCAACTCTACACAAGCTTGGACGTGATGATCTTCGTCTTTCCATTATATGGTGCCATGGTGGAATACGAGCCGTGAGAGATAGATTGGGATGGAAAGAACCTTCTTCAATGAGGTAAAATAAAATCTGTGGGGCTAGATTAAGAGTGAGGTTCACGATTTATAATAATAATATATAATAGTTGTATAGGAAAAGATAGACAGAAAAAAAATGATGAATGATACTTTTCTTTTCATATACATATTTCAATATACATATGTATATATAAGGCAAGCGTTATGAGTATATAAAAAGTCTCAATATCCAAATAGTTTTACAAGATCACGATCTTTTCTAATCTTCTCCAAAAAGGACCAAAGAATTTTCGAATTTTCGGTCTCGAAAAGATCTTCAAGATATTGAAACTCCTTCACAGTCATTTGGTCAGCATAGCGAACACGAGGCTTTTTTACATGATTTCGAATAACGAAATCAAGATCTTCGGATGCGTTGGGAGATAAGGCAAGCCAATTTGACATGGCACGAACGTAGTTTTCTCTAGTGGTTATATTGTCCACAAACCTGTTGTAATCCAGAGAAGCAAGCTCCTCTGAATCTCTTGTGTCATGCATCATCCCACTCAATTGATTGTTCATATGCATTAGAGATACGCGTAATACGTTAGCTTGATATGGTACAGCCAACGTTTTGTCCACGAAACAACATTTGCGATTATACGTCGCGGAAGCCACTGCTTCCTTGTGATCTCGCCATTGAAGAAGAACACGAAACTTCAATGGCGGATTCGCACGTCTCGCTGCATCTCGTATCAAACGAAGATCCGGATCATGTCCATGTGTACGATCAGGACCACAAGGAAACGAACATATATCGACTACGTACATAACATTTTTTTTTGTTGACGAAACCGAGGATCGCTGCATGTTTGTAAATGCATTGATCAGTATTTCCAAAGCGTTCTTGCCATGAGAGAATTTTTTGTTTTGATTTGGGATAAAAGCGAAAGGATATTTCGTAATTTCTTTCACTTGAAGACTGAGTGCATGACTCTCATTAAAATGCTCAATGTATGCACCATGTTTGGATAGTTCAGGAAACACATATTGATGCCACATGTGATGTCCCGTACCCTCTAGACCCGCGATGACGAGCAAAGTCGAATCGTTGGGAGAGTAGTGTTCTTGAGATTTGAATTTTATATATGAAAAGATTATTATGACTACCACGATGAAAATTGAAAGATGCATGTATGGAAGATTGTGTCTCTTCTTTGAAACTTTTCCCTTAATCAATATTTTCGAGATTCTTCGTATTTGTAACTTCGTGAGTCGATTCGCACGTTTCCTTGATTCTTCCGAAAGCTCCAACAACGCGTAAACATCTTTGCCACTAAAATCTAATTCTTTTAATATATTAGCTAGAACTAATTCATCATGATCTCGAAAATATTCAAATACTTTCTCAGAATCCGAGTCGAGTTGGAGAAGCATTTTTTTTTTTTTTTCAAAAAGCTTTCGGGGTCCCTGCTGTGAAACGGTGAAAGAAATCGTACTGATCAAGCCGTACATACTTATACGTATCCCGAAGAAAGCTCCGCGTCGTCGGACACTTTTTGTGTAGGATTGATTGATTGATTGATTGGATTCGGTATATCCGTGATAATAATTATTCAATGTCGATATTCGATGAAACATTTGAAGTCGTAATTGTAGGAACGAGTACAACGCACTCGATATTGGCAGGTGCATTGGCACTTGCTGGTAAGAAAGTTTTACATATAGATCGTAACGAGTATTACGGTGGTATCGACGCTTCGTTTACGATGGATCAGCTAGTACGATTTACAGCAGAAGTTGAAGACGATACATCATCATCAACGTCATCATCATCATCATCACTACATGAGGAGAAGTTTCAAGAAGGAGAAGAAGATACGGTTCTAAGGTGTGATGTCGAAAACGAGCTTGTTTTGATGAGTACGAGTTGCGAGGGTCGAAAGGCTTTGGAATTTCTCGAATCTAGGAAGCGTCGTTTGTGCGCAGAAGCTGCTCAAATAGCATTCATTGCAAGTAAAGCTGCATCCGAAAGTATAATATTTGTAAATGAACAGGTTGAGCTTGCAAAAGTGATATCATCCCAAAAAAAACATGAATCAAAATCGGAAAACGACGAGATCTCGAACCAGGAGAAGGAGGATGACGAGGAGGGCGAGAAAGAAAAGATCTCGAACAAAGTTGAGGAGGAGAAGTCGACAGAAGAAGAAGAAGAAGAAGAAGGAGAAGAAAAGATTTCGAAGAAAGAATCTACATCTTCACTCATGAAACTCGTATCACTTCTTGAGAAATCCAGGAACTTTAGTTTGGATCTCTCACCACGTCTCGTGTTAGCAAGAGGTAAGCTTGTGGACGGAATGGTTCGTTCGAACGTGCATAGATATTTGGAATTTACGACGCTACATTGCACATGCGTGGGTTTTCGAGATGATTCCGCAACCTCGACTTGTTCTGTAGATATGAAACACGTACCGAGCAACAAGCGAGATGTGTTTATGTGTGATTGGCTCACGCTTCGAGAAAAACGATCTTTAATGCATTTTCTTCGATTTTGTATGGATTACGCTTTTGATTCAAGCTCGAACGGTGTGGACGTAACGAGACAAAACGAGACGATGTTGCAACAGCAACGTTCTTTGGCACGTCCTCAGAACAAAAAATCTGCGTCGAAGTCGTATGACTTGAAGAAGTATGAATGTTTCGAGAAGATGTTGGAAGCATCTAACATGTCCGAGAAATTACGCTCCATCGTGACGTATGGATTGGGATTCTCAAACTCCATCGAACCTCTGAAAACACAACTTGCCATGAAGCGTGTCTCTTCTTATGTCAGTTCTTTGGGTAGACATGGAACGACTGCGTTTCTATGTATGATTTACGGTGCAGGTGAGATACCACAATCGTTTTGTCGTCTCGCTGCTGTGAATTGTGCTGTGTACATGTTGAGAGAACGTGTTCGAGGCCTTGTCATCGTAGATGAGGATGGGTCGTGTGGTGGTGTGAAACTCAAAGGTGGTTTGGTGAAATGCAATCACGTCATTATGAATGCCTGTACTTTACCAAATTCTTATCGAACGCGTGGAGAAATCACAGTTGTGCGTACAATTGCCGTGCTCTCAAAACGAATCTTTCAAAGTAGAGATGAAGAGAAGATTCGTACTTTGGGAGTTATCGTACCAGGTCAGGGTGAAGATGTAGCCGTAAGATGTTTGCAGGTCAGTACTGGTGTTCGAGCATGTCCCAAAGATCATGTTATTCTGTACATGTGGATCACAATATCATCGAAGGATCCGAAAAAGGTTCAAAGCGGAGTCGACATCTTGAAACGTACTTTGAAATGCCTTGTTCCCAAAGACGTACTTTATGACGTTACGTATGTAGTTAACTATAGAGTGATTGGCGTTTTTTTTTCTTTTCGTTGTGTTCTTAATTTTTTTGTTTTCTTGACAATGTATTTCTCTCTTTTTCTCTCTCTTCCTCTCTCTCTTTCACTCCTCATAAAGATGTTCCATTCTTTCCTCTTACCTCGAGTAGATACGCACGTCGTACATATGAAGTAAATAGAGACACGAAGATTCCGAAAGGTCTCTACGTCTCATCAAGTAAAGAGTCTGCTGGAAGTGTGTACTATGAGGAAATATATGAAGAAGCGTTGAGACTTTTTCGTAAAATTTGTCCCGAAAAAGATTTTCTCGTCGTACCGATGGATCGTCCGAAACATGTAACCAGTGGATTTGACGAGCAGGACGAGTGGGATCATCTTGACGTTGAGGATTTGATAAATGACGCGGAGGGTAATCATGGTGATGATGTAGAACATGATGCTGGCCATGAAGAAGACGTAACAAAAGTATTTGAGGAAGATGTTGAGAAGAATAAATTAAATGAAAATAACAATGAAAAGAATCAAGATGAAGAAGAAGACTGGGGTGATCTTGATTTGAACGACGAGAGTGATTTTGAGTAGTAATAATTAAAGATTAAGCATAATTAATTATTATGTTTTTGTTTGTTATTATTATTATTATTATAATTATTATTATTATAATTATTATCGTTCGTTTTATCGTTCGTTGTTATATGATATATAATAATATATATATACGAGTATGTCAATTAGGGTTATTAGTAGTGCTTACCTAGCTTGACGCAGCAGGCGAAATCCACTCAAAGCTCTTACAATAATCCATATATTTCATATTGATCTCAACCATCGTCAAGGAAGAACGCTGAAGACGTGCATCGGTGACCCAAGTATTGAACTTATTCGTAAAATCATTCCATCTGGAATTAAGATATGCCAAAACCATAGTGTAGTCCACGGTAAGGAACAACTTGACAGAAAATCCCGTGATGGCAAGACTTTGCATGGGATTCAAACCTTCGTGAAACCATCCAAAACGTGCAAGATAAATACCCCATGACACGATTTCGATTGTTCCCATTTGCATGACACATGCGACAGAAGATATCATCTTGTAGAGTGCTTGTGCTGACCACGTAGCACGCATATTATGAGGATCGTATCGAGTTTTTCGTTGCTCTTGTTGAACATTGATTTCACCTATACCGCTTCCAAACTTCATTTCTCTCACGATTTCCACAAGACAATGCCTAGACAACGGTGACAGTCCAGTGCCTTCATGTTGCTCCATGAACACAGCATATGCAGTATGATACAATCGAATCAACCACTCATTTGTGATGGTATGTGGATTTTGTTTACGTTGTTGTTGCAACTTCTGTGGCTGTGCTTTATCTTGACACTTTTCTTTGGTTTTCTTTAAATGACTCATAGATCCGTAAGCTGAGGGTGTCTCGATTCGATGGATCTCAACAATATGTTTGTCAAGTACATGTTTACTCCTATAACCTCTAGGAATGATAATATCTTTATTACATATTGGACAAATCGTTGTTGGTAATTTCATGATACAGTTCGTGTGCTTGTTCACATGCTTCATGCAGTAAGTTTTCGTGCACGTCTCGCACTCTAACAGAAAATTGTATTCTCCACAACGTTTTACGTTACACACATTTTTTGAAATCGACTGAATCTTTCGCTTTTTGTTAGATAGAATTGAACTTGATTCTGTATTCATGTCAATATGTGTTGTTTTTATTGTGAAATCACTTTTACTACTCTTCTTGTTCTTCTCGTTCGACGCGATTTCCGAGCGAGAATTTTTCGTTGTTGACTTTATTGACATGGATAGCATCTTTTCTTGTGATTATATATGTGTAAATCTATGCGCGTATACTTTGAAAATTTATATATAAGAATTCGATAAAACAGAATTGAAACAAAAATGATTTTGATTTTATTTTATTTTTAAATTAAATTTAAGTAAAAGTTAAAAGTTGTAGTAAGTTTTTTTTTTTTTTTAATTCGCACCCCCGTCTCCTTTTGTCTCGGTGGCGGTGGTGTTTTTCTTCGCGTTCTTCACGGGGAGTGTATAGATTTTGGAGGTATCTATAACGTCCATTAAAATCAAGAAAACACACACATCTATGATGGAATTTCGTGAACTACATCGATTGTCATTTACTCATTCATCATCATCATCATCATCATCATCAGAAAAGATTTCTGGTACTTCCGTCTCAACAAAACAAAATTCTTACAGAGTTCATAATGGTGCAATAGGAAAAGTCGTATTTGATTCGAAAGCCAACAGGATCGCGATCGCTTGTACGTCGTCGTCGTCGTCGTTCGTTCGTTACATTTTAAATAATAAAAGCCTTCACTCATCCCCTCTTCCAAAAAAATAACAGCTGCTGACAACACAGCATCACTATGGTTAATATGTAAATCAGAGATAAAACATGTAATGACATATTCTGGGCATTCTCAGGGTATTAACGATATTTGTTTCAGTCCGGATGATAGATACGTCTTGACTTGCTCCGACGATAAGACATTGAGAATATACGATGCAAAAAGCGGATCATGTGTTCGGGAACTTACTGGTCATACTTCCTTTGTATTTTGTGTCAAATTCAGTCCACATATGAATTTGATAGCTAGTGGAAGTTTTGATGAGTGTGTTCGATTGTGGGACACGCGGACTGGAGCCTGCGTTCGCGTAATACAGGCACACTCGGAACCTATCACGGCAGTGGACTTCAGTCATGATGCAACATTGCTTTTATCATCTAGTCATGATGGTTTGTGTCGTATTTGGGATGTCGTCACGGCACAGTGTCTGAAAACTCTTGTGGGAGATGAGAGTACACCAGCGACTTTCGCACGTTTCTCTCCCAACAGCAAATTCATTCTGACCAGTACATTGAACGGAGACATACGTCTCTGGAACGCCGGCACGGCAAAGTTTCACAAAACATATACGGGGCATCGTAACGATCGACATTGTATCACTGCAGCATTTGATTTGATGAACGGTGAATTCGTAACTACCGGATCGGAGGATGGAAACGTGTACGTTTACGATGTTCAGTCTCAAAAAATTAAAGATAAGCTTTGTACAAGCGATGATGGTGGGGTTGTGTTATGTGTCGAGACAAACACAACAAGGCCTTTGATTTTATCTGCAACAATTAAGGCATCGGAATCGATTGTCGTTCTTTGGGAATATGATTTAAAATTAGAAAATGTGTAGAAAAATTCAGCGTCTATACACTTATATATATTAAACTTTTTTCTTCTTCAGAAAGAAAAACACAGGCACCTTTCTCTCTCTCGTCTCCCTCTCTCTCTCTCTACTCCTTCGATAACAAACGTTCAATCCATTCCGCATATGCCATCTCGTTCGTGTAGCTAAACGCATCGAACGATTCGTTTATGCATTCAGTAACTTCGTTCAAAAGTAACTCGAAAATTTCATGAACGAGTTCGAGGCGTTCTACAGTAAGTCCACTTGAAGTACCACTACTCTTCTTCGAAGAAGAAGATCTTCTTGAGGATAATTCTGGCCTCGATAAGTTCTTCTCCTCATCTTGATCATCTTCATCTTTCTCTTCCTTTGTGTCACTATCGCTGTCACTATCAAACGCGTTCTCCCAACTCTCAGCAACACCGTCAGCATCCCAATCGTCCGCTTCACTGCTCGAATTATCCGAATCGTCGTCGTCCTCGTTCTTATCCCCTTGCTTCTCTACCTCAGCACTCTTCTTCTCACCCTCCTCCTTCTTTTCATCGATATCAGCATCATCATGATCCAAAGTATCGTTCCATTGAAACATATGGATGTACGTCTTCAGACCCTGACAGGCACTTCGCACAGCATTCATGAAATTCGATGCTTTTGTCCAGATCTGCTCGGGAGATACGTAGTGTTCTCGATGTATGCGTCCGAGATTACGATGTTTCAAGAGATCGATCAACCAAGAGCTTTTTCGTGATCCGTCAAGTTCCAGAACGGGAATCATACTCTCGTCCACGTAAACATCATGACGACAGGCACGAAGATCGAATCCTTCATCTTCGTCAAACGATTTAACAACAAAAGGACTCAACGAGGAGGAATTTTTATTGCTCTTCACGTCATCATCATCGCACTTCAATTTGGATAAAGGCATCTCGAACGTCTTTTCCGTACGTTCAGCCATGGAACAAAACTCACGAAACACACTTCGAACGTTTTCGTTGTGACTTCGAAGTACTGTCTCTATTTCAGGTTCCATGTTCTTCAAACACGGTAACACGTCGCTAGTGCAAGGATGAATTGGAACCACACCAAACATGTGACACAAGAGTAACATCACTCGACTCTTGGCACCGATCAACGCTTTCTCCTCGTTTTCGATTTCATGATTCTTCATCTTGGTTCCCCCTCTTCTCTTCAAGGCTTCAAGATTTGCTTGTCTCACTTCAGACCACTCCTTGGTCATCTCACATATCAAATCGTTTCTCAAAAGCACAAACAAGGCCCAATTACCGGGTTGCTTTGCATACATATGAAGCGGTACACTAAGAGCTCTCGTAGCTTGTGCCTTGCGAGTACACATACCAACAGATTGCAACCATCCTAGCAAAAGTTTAAAGTGAAGCTTAACATGATCAGGATTTGCATGAGAGTACAACGGAACTTCCGTCAAAACTTTCAAAGTCTGAAGTACATACCTGAGAGAGAGAGAGAAATAAGAGTGTGAGTGTGTATGTATGTATGTGAGAGAGAAAGAAAAGAAGAAGAAAAAATAATGAGACGTACAGCTCTCTCGGCTTTGTCATGATTCTATTCTTGGGATCCTCAAAACCAAGCAATGGCGCTGATTCGTTCGGAGATACGAGATCCAGAGTTTGACTCTGAAGATGCATCACGAGCATTCGAGCTGCGAGACTTGCGGACATGGGATACGTTCCCGAGATTCGAGGTAGAGGTGAAACCAAAAGACGCTTGATTTTTTGTATCGGTACGTCGATGAACGAGACGTATCCGATCTTATCGTATCCTCTTCTTCCAGCTCTTCCTTGCATCTGACGAAACATGAGAGGTGAAAGCATCGGACTGTCTCCCGCAAAGATAACACTTCGTGTAGGCATATGAATACCCATCGCGAGTGTTCCCGTCGCAAAGACAATTTTCACCACTTTCAGACGAAACAAAATCTCAACTGTTCGAAGATATGCTGTTCTCATCGCTGCATGATGAATTCCTACACCACGTCTCAGAGCTCGAAGAAGAGGTGCGTTCTCACCTTCCTCAAAGAGACGATACAGCGGTGCGATGTACTCACTCTCGAGTTGAGATTCAGACATTCCCACTGCGAAAGAGCATCGCTTGTCATATGGACGCGTCTCGAATTGTTCATCCACATCTTCAGCTGTGACGGTAGATACGTCTGGTCCCTTACCCTCCTTACATCTTGAACATCTTTTGGAATTTTTTGGATTGATCTCCGAGCAGGAACTGCACGTCCACGTGTGTCCAAGATTCGTAACTGCTTCTCTCGCCACACGTCGTGCTCTTAAGAAGGAAGGATCTGAATTCAAGAGTTTGTTCTCGATACTCTCAAGTTCTTCCAACAACGTGATGGCGAGTGAGGTACACTTATGTTGATCAAAGTTGAACACGATCGTGGGAGTCTGATTACGAGAATTCAGATCTACGGCGAGTCGGAGTAAAAGTGTTGAGGAAGAGATGTTGTTCTCACTTTTTTGGTACTGAGCTTGTAGCCCTTTGTCCAAAATACTAACTACACGATGTGCTTGAGAAGGTATCTTTGCGTACCTGTGATCCGTGGAAAGAGAGAGAGAGAGAGAGGGTAAGAGAATAGAAATTGTAGAGAAAAAGAAGAAGAAAAGACATCTCGATTCTCACATACCACTCATTTAGTGTTTCGACGAGTTTCTTGCTCCATTCCAACACATCCTCGCGATGAAGAGGCGTGCGCTTTCGATCACCACTTGCGTTCCACCACATATCCGGAAACAAATTCTTCGAAACATTTGTATCGTCGACGCTCTTCATAGCATCGAACAAAGACAATGCGTCGGAGGGTTCCAAGGCTAGAGAAGGTGGAATCGATGTCGCCATTTGCACGGCTCCGTCAGAAGTGAGACTCGTGACGGAAAGAACAGGATGCATGCGACAATGATGATTCGAACTCCATCCCTTACAAAGCGGTGAGTTCGGTTGTACAGAAAGCAAAGGTAGAAGAGGAATCTGCGACTCGAACTCAAAAGTAAAAGAATGTTCCTTGATGACTTTTCGATCGCAAAGACGAGCAGTAGCAGCAGAGGATTCAGATTCGAAGATGACCCACAGCGTAGGATCAGGCCAACGTTTCGAGTCAAACGTATCTGCGCGAAACACAGCCAAAATCACACCATATGATCGAAGAGAGTCTCGAACGAGTTTGTCCAATATCTCCAAATCATCCAAATCGTTCTCCGAGTCAACGATTTTTACGGAGACGGCATTTCTGTGTGGTAACAGTGCACCATCCTTGGGACAGCAGTAGAGATGTTTTCGAAGATCGTTGTACCGAACATCATGCTCGATTAGATGTACGTCAGGTGCATCACTGATCTTTGAAGAGCGTTGTAACCAGTTTTGAAACGTAGTGGGTACACCCAACGTTGCACTTAATGCAATAAATGGACACTGTATGACTTGCAGACATCTTTCCCAGGATAATCCGATGTCTTTCATTTCAAGACAATGTACTTCGTCAAACACGACGTATCGAATGCGTCGAACCCAATCCACATTCGAAGCACTGAGAAGGAGTAGTTCGAGACACTCGGGTACGGTGACGAGAATCTGACATGTCTTCACGTTGACGTGAGACTCCTTCGTGAACACACCGTAGAGCGTTTTCTGGGATTGTGCGCTTCGTCCCTCAACCTTTTGAGCATATGACGAGATTCTGGAAGAAAATTGTCCGTAAATGGATGCAACAGATTGATGATTCAAGGACTTGTTCGGCGCTACGTACACCACGACACCCTCCCAACTCTCTTGTAGAATTTTCTTCATGGCATAAAAGGAAATGAACGTCTTTCCTGAAGATGTCGGTGCGCACACCACGACGCTCTCTCTTTTATCCACAATATCCAAAAGTCGTCTTTGCCAAGGATCGGGTCTGAAAGTCTCGATTCTCTCATCAAGACGACCACAAATACGTGGAAGTAAGTGTCCAGCATGTTGAAGTTGCCATCGTACGTATCTAAATGAATATGTTACGAGTAGGTGAAGAATAAGGAAGAGGATTATGGGAGATACGGAAACATAGAGAGAAAAAGTGGATGAAAAAACGATGGCGGAGGTGTAAATAAAAATCCAAACTCGTATTCACGTACGACTCGTTCGACGACGTTGTAATCGAGGACGAAGACTTCACAGACGGCAAATCAAGATCAAGTGTTTTCAAACGTCCGATCAAATCTCTTGCACCCTCCTCAAGATTTAAATGAGCAAATGCTCTCAACATCAACGTAACATCCGAGTCAAGTAACAACTCCTTTCGAACCGGCCTGGAACCTCCTACACCGTCCAAAATGCTAGGATCATGATCTAAAAATACTTTTCCGAGATTGTCCACTCGAGGATTTGCTACTTCGAGAAGAAGTTCCCACAACATAATCTTCGAAGTCTTTGAGGATGACGTCAACGTTCTCAACATAGCCATGAGAGCATCTGCGCATGTTCTCGGTGCACTCTTCCAATGCGTTTTCACAAAAGTACGCATTTGATCGAAACGTAATTCTCGAAGCAAACCAGAAGACACCATGGCACTCCATTGATCCTTGGCTTCTTTTGTTTCTCCCCAACCTGTCACGTGAAGCTCAACATTGTTAGGATGAAGAACTTCGAGAAGTTTTTTAGGTCCGTAAGGTAAGCTCTTTTTCTTCGTCTTGCTCTTCTTCTCGTTGTTAGAAATCAAGACGAGATTCTCGGCACATCTCGCCAAACACTCCTTCATCGAATCCAACAATTTCGGTTCCGCTTGCTCTCGAAACAATGACAAGAACGTGCTTCGTACACGAAACTCAAGAAGCGGATCAAAGGTCAAGTCCTCATCGTACTTGACTCTCATTACTATTGAGCGTTTTACGTTGGATCCACCAAACAGAACATCTTGAGAATTCAAATCCTCGCAGCATGAGCTCAACGATTCCTTCACGAGACGTTGAAGTTTTTTCAAGTGCTGACGACGAGGTTTCTTTTGATTTCTTTCTCTAGCTAGCAATGATTTGGATTGAATCGTGGATACGTTTCTTTGCACAAGCACGGCAGAGGAATGTTCCAACATCGAACCCTTGAGAGATTGAGCAGATCGTACGATGATTTTTGCAATACTTTGCTGAAATCGTTTCTCCTCCTCCTCCTCTTGCTTCTCTCGATGTCCTCGCACCACATCAAAGAACTCATGAACGGTGTACATCTTGTCACGATTTTCCTGAAAACGTCTGGAAATCAATTTCACGAAAGTTCTTCTCAAACCTTGCTCCTTCAGATCAATTCGATTCGATTGTACCGCGTGATGAAGTTTTTGACCCGAAACTCTGCCGTGCTCTCGCTCATCAAACGGTGGTCCTTTTCCTCGGGTCACACGACGATGCTCTTCCTTGGCAATCGAAATAATCATTTCTTTGGCAGCAAGATCAGCTTTTTCGATTTTTTTCTGTTTGGTCAAGGACCTTTCCCATTTCTTCTCCTCAGATCCCGGATACGATAGAGGTTGAGTGGAGTGCCACTTCCACATGTCCGAAACTTCACTTTTCGAAGAAGACGACGAAGTTTTCTTGCTCATTTCCTCCATTCTACCATCAACAGAGAGAAGCGGCGTGTCCATGTTGACGGTGAGATTGAAGTGCGTATTGTTTTTTGCACTTTCTGCGGCGATAGAACTTTTATTTTTCTCATCATCATCATCGTTGTTGTTGTTGTTCATAGCTCCGTTCGCGACGTTGAGCAGAAGAGTATCGAACGCTCTCACGATTTGAGTTGCGATGTTGCTATCCAAACCAAACGCTCTGAGTTTGCTGCTCTCAGCAGTGATGTGATCACATCCAAACACAACTCTCATTTCTATAGATACGAGTCGAAGCCAATGAACACGCAACATGTCACGATCACTTTCAGATAGCAGATTCGAGGCACAAGTTCCGCTGTGTAGCACCACGAAGGACGGTGCGACTCGAGAAAGATAGGATTCGTAGTACTCTTTTTCATATGGAGACGACATATTTGTAACGACACGAACAAGGTTCTTCGTCTTCACTTTGTTGATCAAATGATCTAAACAAAGTTTTCTCAGCTCTTTGAGTTTCGGAAGTTTCGAAAAAACGGGTAGATCAAATTTAGAAAACGCAACAACCTCGACGCGTCCTCTACGATCCAAGTACATACTCAACTCTCTCTCCATACGATATAAGATTTCATTTTCATTTAATTCTCTTGATTTTGTTGCAACGATTAAAAACAATGAATCGAAATCCACAACAAACAACGATCCGCTTCCAAAATCATTAATCACGTCTTCTCGAATTCGCCCTCCTACGGCAAACACTCTCGACGCTAACGACGACACATTTTCAATATTTATTTTACTTTCTTTTGTAGACATAATCTGTTATATAATAATATATTATTATTTAATGAGATATTTTGTGGCAATAGACAGAAACACAGAGAGAAGGAAAGAAAATTAGAGAGACTTTGTGTTTTTTTTGTTGTTTTTACCTTTTTCTTCTTTATTTCTTTTTCTTTTTCTGGTGGAGAGGGCGAGGCCTCGCAGAGATCTATAAATCGCCTCATCTTCAATTAAAATAAGAAAGAGAGAGAGAAAAAGAAGAGAGGAGGAGGAAAGAAAAAATAGAGAGAGAGGTTTTTTTCTCGTTTTTTTTGTTTTAATTATTTGTTTACCTTTTTTTCTTATTTCTTTTTTTTTTGTATTTTCTGGTGTGGAGAGGGTGCTGAATGAAGAAGCAAAGCACAACAAAAAACACAAAAGCAGGACACCCACCATCACCTCTTATTTACACTTTACATACATCTATACATAAAAAAAAAAAAACGTTTCTGTTTAAAAAAAGAAGGCAAGCAAAAATGAAATTTATTATACTCATCATAATGTTGCCATTTTTTGCATCATCATCATCATTATCATCATCATCCTCATCCTCATCCTCATGTTC
>JACKZZ010014505.1_pt1 | contig 20454 bp, 15 predicted proteins | sample 8027871 | NCBI WGS metagenome assembly JACKZZ01 (sample SAMN15724774, study PRJNA655200) | protist metagenome | isolation source: fluorescence activated cell sorting (FACS) single amplified genomes of... | place: USA: West Boothbay Harbor, Gulf of Maine | collected 2000-07-19
TCGGCGTGCAGTGAGCAATGGTCCGGGAACAGTATGCCCTCCGTGGGGTGGAGGAAAGCGTCACGTGCTATCACCACATCCTCAAGTCTCGAGTCTTGGAAGAGACAATAGCCAAACGCAAGTGAAAGAATCACGTCCACGTGTTCGCGAGGCGACGCACCCCTTTCCAACTCGGCGCGTACCCGTTTCTCGACATCGCCACCAGCCGCACGTGAGTCCGCGGCATGCGTCTTGTATGCACCTGCGTCTGCAGCACCGCCAGCAATTCTTCTGCTGCAGCCGCTGGCTGCAAAGCTCCCTTGTACAAACACAATCCGATCCGATACGCCGTTTTCGTCCGCAATTTTGCGAGCAAGGTTGAGCACCTCGCGACTCTCTTCCACAGCTATCACGCGGGAAGCTCCGAGACGCGCTGCGAGGACGGAGAGCTGTCCGACACCACACCCGACGTCGAGCACTACCTTGCCGCGCAGCAGGTGGGCGTTGCGCCGGAGCGCCGTCACATAGGCATTGCGAAGACCATCGTCTTTCAACAAAGACTCGAACACTGCACTGTTGCGGTAGCAGCGAAAATAGTAATCGGCGGAGGACTCGGCGGAAGCTTTTTGGTCCTCATGGTCCTCATCCCACCCCGTCGTGAGGAAATCTGTTAACGTCGCGTACGGCAGAGGCTCTGGCGAACTTCTCGAGGGAGGAGTACTACTCATCTTCTCATCTTCTTCTTCCCATGACAGGTAAAACAGAGGGTAAACTTGCTGCGCGTGATATGATATCCACGCCACATGGCCTTGACCCTGCCACAATTTGAACGCATCAACTCTCACGAAAGAGAGCAGAATATGCTGCCGCTTGAGATACCTCCGCAAAAACTCTAGTACCCCGCGACGCAGGAAATCCGAAATGACGGTTATGGCTGAATTCTGTGCAACACACGCAGCTTCGATACTTACCGTGCCATGACGCCTGACAGCAGCTTGGGGCTACGCATCCCACAACGTGTGCTTTCATTCTGCTAATGTTTCCTTACCGACATCAAATTCACACCTCGAATATTTTCGACACAATCGGTACGCTGTTTGGATTTGCCCACAAATGCGCAAAAGTCAACATTGATATTTCTGGACGAAACGCATTTCATTAGTAGGGCGTTTCACGAGATGGCATTTCAGTGCGTTTCCTACTCAATGTGTTACCAGTTCGCCGTATTGGCAGTTCGCCATATTTCTACTAATCGAAATGAGTTCGCGTCACGCCAGGGGCGTGCGTTACGACGAGACGGGGGCGAGCCGAGACGACGAGACGGGACTAAATCACAGATTTCTATATCACGGTAGTTCCCAATCGCGGTATTCCCATATCACGGTATTTCTAGTTCGCGGCATGTCCTTAGCAGCGGATTGTCGTATCAACAAAGGTTCAATTTCTATTTCAGGGATGTATGTGCGCTGGCCGTTTCGCGGCTCCACCATGGCAGGAGAGGGTTTTTTTTCCAACCCCACGACCAACAACCCTGAGACCTATTTCAGATTGCTCGGCTCTCGCCCTACAGCGCGCTCTTCTCATGACGAACCCTACGTGTCGCGAAGCAGCAATATCACAAAACAGAAATGCCATGCAACAGAAATACCATGAATCAGAAATAGCGCGAAATACAAATGCAACGATGTGCAAATGTCACGAAGTATAGATGCAACACAGGGGGGGATTAATGATCGGAGAAATGTGATGAACGAACAATGTGTGAAATGCAATTTCATGAATAAGGGTATGCCAGATATGGTGGGTATTCGATATTTGTTCATAGTTTCACAACATGGCCTAATTGTTTAAGTGAACCCTTGAACAAATGAGAATTTGCTCGAGATGGATGCCGAACCAGGAACCGGAACCATTCCACAAAAAAAAAGACAACATGATCGTCAGAATCAATATGAACATGCACTGTCAATCATAGAATGGGTACAGGAACACTCCATATCATGGAACCAATTTTCAAAAGGTTTTTGGGTCATACAAATCTCAAAACTGTTTCGATGCGAGAGACTTACATTGCGTTATTGGGCGGAACTAAATTCACGACTTTTGAAGATGTTCCGAGACGTTTTCTCTGTGGTGTCCTGGGGAAAGCACAGAACTGGTATCCAGGACATTTCCGCGACCGCACAGGTTCTCTGATGACATACATCCGCGGCATCGACAGCATGCCTCTGAGTCGCACACTTACTGGCTGCCGCGACAAATTCCGATTGATCATCGCGTCCATCACTCTGTATTATACATTTGCCCAATTGGAACGCACTTCTAACTTGACTGCCAAACTTGATTTCCTGTCATGATTGAACTTACTATTTAGCTTGATTGGTGATTCTTTTTCTCATCTTGCGGTCATCAGTACGGTTCGCAGAGACACATCGCGGATTTTCAGACCACTCCAGTATTTTCACAAACCACACTGGCACGACTCACGCGATGGGTTTTCACATCTACTTTCAATCCTAGAGTGCTCGTTTTTTTCGGCCCCAACGCTACGGTACGAACTCGAATAGTTTACCCGAGAAATTGAAATCCGTTTCCCGTTCGGGGTCGCTCTGCCGGCCTCTCTCGCTTGCTTGCGTCCTCGGACGCCATCACGCGACCCCGAGGCGTCAGATCGCTGGGAACTCGGACGTCGCAGTTTTTTGCGAGTTCCTCGAGCTGTTGCTCATGCAATGCTAGTGGTCTCTCAGTCGGTTTCGTCAAGGGTTTCGATGCCTTGAGCGCGCGGACAAAGCCCCGCGCCTGCTCAATCTGGCGCAACGCACTGAAGCGAACCTCCTCCGTCTCTGGAACCTGCGCCCCGTGTTTCGCGAAGGCCTGGAGGGTACTGCACGTAGTGTAGTAGTGATCCGTGCACGCCCTCAGGCTCTTTTCGTAGAACATGTCCTCGGGCAGTTTCAACGGGGGCAGGTATCCGGCTTGATCGAACGCGTGCGTCATCGTTCTCCGAGGCAGAAAGGCGAACCTGCCCGCGTATACCAACGCGTGTTTCGGATCTGGATCCGCGCACTTGTACTTGTCCGCTTTTCTCAGTGTCCTCCTCAATTTTTTTACGATAGCACTCAGCGGATCAGTACTGGGCCAAAAACTCGACATCGGGGAGCGAGAGCGAGACGGAATACGCTCCCTACCTCTGCTGTACGACCTGCGATGATTAGGCGGCGGACTCCCGTCGCTACCCCTGCTGAACGGACTGTGATTGCTACGCGCCGGACTAGTACTACTCTCGCTGCTCGAGTCAGACGGGAAGCGCGTCCTACGCGGCGAACTGCCGTCGCTAGGATTCGACCTCCACGCACCCGGACTCAGACTGCGCGGGATACCAAAAGCTGGTAAATACCGGCTCGGAGAACGTGGTGTGCTGCCGGAACTCCCTCCGTCGCTCGGAGGCGGACTGCGACTGCGACCGCGCTGACTGCGCGGGATACCAAAAGCTGGCAAATACCGGTTCGGAGAACGTGGTGTGCTGCCGGAAGTCCCTCCGTCGCTCGGAGGCGGACTGCGACTGCGACCGCGCGGAGCCCCGTCGGCGTCCATCGAGTCAGGCTCAACAACGCATGAATCAACACGTTGAAAGTCAAAGACAGCTTCGTCACTGGAGGCAGGCGCCTCAGTTTCGGCTTCTGAGGGAGGATACGTTGAGGTCTTTTTCGGATGTCGTTTTAGGAACTGTGTTGTGAGCGCTTGTAGTGCTCGTCGATCGGCGATTGCGTCATCCCTGAGGGCTTCTCCCCCAGTCTTCCACGCCGCATCAGGGTTCTCACAGGCAGTACGGAATGCAGATGCCTGCCTCACGAAGACGGCGGCAGAAAGCTTCTCCGCTTGCGACACCATTTCAGTATACATCTGGACCATAATCTTTCGATACCCCTCAAATTCCCGACATACGTCCGCAATTTCAGTGAGGCACTCTTGATGCGCGGTCCAGAGTGCATCACGAGGCAGCGTACTACCAGCGGGTCGAACAGGCGAAGGCGCCCCAGGGAGGCGATTCCAGCAATGGCTTAATACAGGTTCGACGCGCCGTAGATACCGATTTCGGTCAACCGAGGCGGCGACCAGCTCCCTGTGCCGCTTCGACGCACCGGCAACCAGCGCGCCATACAACAGCTCCTCCGAGGAGTCCTCGGGCGTGGCGACGGACGTGGCACTCGGAACCGAGCTGACGACGGAGACCTCGTTGATTCTGTGACTCTCACAGGCCATCATCAAGGGGTCGACGATGTCCTTCAGCTCCGTCTTCTGCTCGTACGCTAGTAGTTTCTGTAGGATGCCGAGGCGCTCCCTCAGCTGTGGCGTGCAACTCTTACGAGCCAGCGCGGCGCAATGATCCACATGCCCTTGTCCCTTCTCCACGTTCCAGTAACCGACCCCATATGTGACGTCGCACTTTTCATGCACGAATGCGTCGCGAAACGTTTGTACGGCCACTTCGTCGTCTCGGACAGCGGTGTCGGAGCGTATTTTGCGGAGCTGCCCCTTCGCGTTCGCCTCCTCCTCCACAGAGAGGTGCCGCATCTCGTTCCCCGAGCGGCATGATTCAATGCGTCCCTTTGCAAGCTTAATCTGGGTCTCAGTGTCGTCTTTCGGCAGCGCTGCCGATCGCAAATCTAGCGACTCTCGGAAGAGTTCCCAGCGCCGCTGCTCGATGCGGCCGAAGGTATCGTTGGCCTCGCACATAGCTGCCACGCGCCGCGAACATTCCTCTGGTTCTTTGAAGTCTTTACACAGCGTCAGGCTATCGGGCGTAGGACTCTCACTCGTAGGGAGCTTGCAACAGGTTGGGGATTGGTCACCTTCATTGCCAAAAGGATGTGCGGACCTTTCGAGAACGAAATGAGCTAGCGGAGAATTTGTCTCAGGCGATTCTTCGGGGCGCAAGTCTGCAAGCGCAAAGACTGAGTTCTGCATGACAAGAGCCAAGTCTTCCATTTCCGCGCCAGGACTGATCACATCTTGTGTGTTCCGCCGGTTAGCTACACTAGCTAAGCATCCGTGTTGCAACTGAAGAAATTTGTTAGCTTCATCGGCGGATTCAGCGTTTTGAATTCTGAAATCGCCGGCTACTAGCATAGTTGTCCTTATCACCGCAATAGGCGGAGCCTTAGATGCGAGAGCAATGTCAAAGTTACTGCCACAAAAAACATCGGTATTCAACTTCTTCAACCCTTCTATAATCGCATCACAATTCCAACTTTCTGAGTCATGCGTCAGGCTTTTTATGTGCGCAATCACACTGTTTTTCCTGTCATTATCAAGAGACTTCATACAGTTCACGATGTTCTCATCACCCATAATGCTGCCTCTTATAGTCCCATGATCGATTTCTCCATAACACCATACCAATCGGACAATTAAAATATACCAATATTTTACCATCTTTTGTCAATTGCACTCGAACTAAACTTAAAGACAACAATGACTGATTTCCCAATGACAATAATTTCCGTCTCCCTTAATGCATCGATAGATCAAAACAAACACTATTACTTTTCCTGTAAACACCCTCGGGATGAAGACACTCAACACAACTCAAATTCGATTTTAAAGGATTTCACGACCAATGATCCACCACCACTTTGAGACGCCACCGGTTTGACACTTCATGGATATGAACAATTTTTTTTTTTTGCAGTGATCCCCGGGGGGATCTGATTCGAATTAACATGCACGATTCTCGCTGCTCGATTTTCTCTCTTCTTCGAACCGATAATTTGTGATTGAAACAAAACAAATGTGGTTGAATGATCGAAACATGGATTCGGATTCGGATTCGGGTTACAGTAACAGTGCCATTGAGGCGCAACTAAAAATTTCCCCAAAGGCAAACGATTGCCTCGTTCGTTCCCCGAGGCAAAAGGTAAATGCACAAGATGAAACATGGCACAAGATCAATCATAACATTTCTGATTTGCTTGGTCTACCACAATTTCGCTGGGATCAGAATCGAACTGGATTTGAAAACCACAAATGAATGCCATTTCGGATTTTATCATTTTCGTAATTCACGTCTGCCAGATAGTAAAAAACATTATGATTATCGTATCGCTGGGTTGCTGTTCTCTATTATGGCGGTTTGCCTTAGGTCCGCAACCCCCACTGTGGAAGGGGAACACCCACACGGTCGCTGCTGGTGCCCGAAATGGTCAGACGCAGCTGCAGCTTGGCCGGCTGCAGCTGGTCTGGAAGCTGCCCGGCCTCTGGAACTTCCTTGGCATCCTGGACTTCCTGGACCAGGACCTGCTGCGCGCCCTGGTCCTGATGCGCTTGCTCGACCTGGGCCGTCTGCGCTGCCGGCTGCTCCCGTCTTTCACCGCCGCTCCCGGGGCGCTGCTTCTCACACTGGGGCTGCTCGATTCCGGATTCGAAACACCCCTGCTCATCGACATCACAAAGGACTAACAATCTTTCAACACAGTCCGGAAAAAAAATCAGATAGGAAGGAAAAAGCGCGATATCATCAACATCTACGCCCTCCCAGTCGGCAACTTTTCGTTAGCTCTTGAGATACTCACGCGCTCGACGAAACTCCCTGCGCAGTCCACATCAGAAGACCACTTCATGCCAAAACACGAGCGACACAACATCGGAGAGAAGAACAGAAATAATATCATTCTTAATATCATGCGACGTCTAACGATACCCACGACACCACGAAAGAACTGCGTTCGGATTTCATTGTTGGAATGCTGGAAAATATTGCCAAGATCACAATCACTGTAGAACATACTGGACCGCGGGCCGGGATCGGTACGACGTCACGATTTTCTCCGTCCACCATGCGATTTATCGCTTCCACTTCGGTTCCGGCCCCAGTCCGACTCTCCCTCTTCACGGCCCCGGCCGCGGCCGCCGTCACGGTCACGATCGCGATCTCGCGGACGGTCACGGTGCGCTTTCTTTTCCGATGCCTTGTCACGGTCTCGACCACCCTCGCGGTGTTGCTCACGTTGCCGGTCGTAACGGTGACCGCCCTCACGAAAATCAGTACGATGTTGGTGCGAGGCTTCCGATTCATGGTGAGAACGAGCTGCTCCGTGGTGACGGTCGCTGCGATGGGTTCCCTCACGGTGGCCATGGTGGTGGGTTTCATCATAGTGGCCATGGTGGCGGGTTCTATCGTGGTGGCCGCGGTGTCCATCGTGGTGACGATACCTCTCCCGGTCCTTGTCACGGTCGCGATGTCTATCGCGGGCCCCGTCGCTCCTGCGGTCCCGGTCGCTGCTCGAGAGCCGCTCGGATTTCGGATGTTTGTCACGCTCGCGATGTCTATCGCGATCCCTGTTGTCCTTGCGATCTTTGCTGTTCTGGCGCTCCGCCCCACCTATGCGATAGCGGCTGTCGCCGCGAGGGTCGGACTCACTTATCCTTGGATCTTCGCGACGCACGCGAGGCGACCTGTCACGTTGATCGCGATCGCCATGCCTGCGATCTATATCGCGCTCGCTATCAGAGTCTGCGCTCTTCCCAGCATCGCGCTCTCGGCTCCTCTCGTCGCGATTCCTACCGGGTGGCTTGTGCACGACGTGGTCGTCACGGTGGACCGCTGCGGATCGACGAGTGTTCGGCTGGTACATTTGCGGTTCTGGACCGGCGTCGTCCGCAAAAAGGTCCATCCCAACTGCCGCTCTCTCCGTTCGCTCCTTGATCTTCTCGCGCAGATCCAGATTCAGCTGTTCGCGGAATGCCTCGCCCTTTCTCTCTCGATGCAGCTTGTGCAGATTCGCGCCGATATCGTGCATCTCGCGGTCGTCACGGTCCCGCGCGTGGCTGCGGTCCTCTTCAGCCCAAAGTATCTCTTGCTCCGTCATGCGGATTTCGTCCTTGAGCGAGGCAGCCTCTACCTCCAATGAGTCGCATTCGCGTCGCAGGCGGAGGCCCTCATCGTCCAGCCGCGTGATCTCCTGTTTGAAGCGCGCGACCAACTCGCGTTTCCGCCTGTCCAGCGTCGAGTGGCCTTGCTGGCCCGTCTCCATCTGCAGGTCTTGCATGCGCGCATGCTCTTGCAGTCCGCTGCCGCGGTCATACGTCTTGACGGTGGGAGACTGTGCATGGTGGCGGGACAATGACTATGTTTTCGTACAAAAACACTGTTGTCAGGACCATCGTAAATCAATGCTGATCTGTCTGATCTCTCCAATCTGAATCTATCGGAATCAGCTATTTCACCTGTGATTTGCGTTCATGATGATCTGACTCCTTTCCAAGTCGTACGTGATACACATCGTGAAACTCTTCCTTTTAGTGTTGAGTTGCTACCTATTGCAACACGGTTCCCTCAATATTCTATTACTGGTGTTCTGAGTTCGTCTGTCTCCAACAACTGTTCTCGATCGCGACAACTGAGTAACATGGATGTGATGTCACATAACTGCATCCGTTACCACGACCGAAGCGCCCGCCTCCGCCCTGCCGCTCCTGATGTCGTCGAGGTCGCGCATGAGTTTTTCGTGCTCCTTGATTTGCTGCTGCAATTGCTCCTCCTCCAGCTTCATTTCGTCCACGCGGCCGCGCCAAAAATCGCGCCACGCATTGAGCTCCACTTCCTCCTGCACCAGCTCCTGTTTGCGGTGAACGAGCACCCGGATGCGCTCCTTGAGCGCAGCGATGCTCCCCTTCTTGGCGCTCACTTTTTGTATTTGACGCTGGCACTTCTCGATAATGTCGAGGTACTCCTGCGTGAGCTCGCGGCTCTGGTGCTTTTTCTGGGCCAGCGTGGCCACCAGGTGGTCGTGCTCCTTCTGTACAAGCTTGTACGCCTCGACGTCTTGTCCCGACACCTCCGTAAGCTGCGACAGCTTTAGCTCCTCCGCTTCGAGCTCCGCCTTCAGGTCATCGCGCAAGCTCTGCAACGCGAGGATCGGATCGCCGTCGCCATGACGCAGCTGATCCAGAATTGAGCGCCTGTGCGGATTCCACTCGTCACCGTGTGCTCCCAGAAGTTGCTTCGCTGACAGCAGGTCTGTCTCAGAGCCGCCGGTTTTATTCCCTGGCGTGTTGTAAACATTTTTTTCGGAGTCGTCGGCTAGAATTCCAAGCCCGTCCGCCAACCCGTCCACGTTAGAAAGCAGGCCGGTATCGCCGAACAGCGGGGACATACCCTCCAAAATGTGCGGCACGGCGTGCTGCCCAAAGAGATCCAGACCCCTCTTCGCGCGTGCGGCCAACTCCCGGTCGAAGAGTTCGCCGTCTCCCTCGTTTCCCTCTTTTTTCTCTTTTCTGTCTGCCGCACTCGGCGGCGAACGATCCGGGGAGTCCGCACCCTCGAGTAGCCCAGACGGTGCGTGCGCGTGGTCGCTGTCGAGCACGTCGCGCACGCTTGCAACGGCCGCTGTGCCCCCCGCCTCGTCGCCGTACCCCAGAAGACGCTGCAGCTCCATCACGCTGCGGCGGCGCGCCAAAGACCGCGGTGAGCGCGCGGCCGGAGACAAGCCCGCGTCACCATCGGAAGGTTTTGTGGGATCTACTCGCTTACCAGCTTCTTCCACTTTCTTCGACTCCAATCCGTCGCTGTAGTCTCGAAAGGTGATCGCGCCGCTAGCCAGCACACGCTTGAGGCCCTCGAGACGGTCGATCTCCATCAGGATTTTTTTTTCTGCCAGCACGTTTTTGTCGTATTCCGCGCGGAGCCTGTCCGTCTCGGTCACGCTCATTTCCAGCTCCGACTCTGCGCGCGCGCGTTCGCGCTGTACCGCCTTCTTCTCCTGGTCGATCTGCGCTCGTTGGGACGCCGAGAGGACGGGCCGGGAGAAAGAAGACGACGTGGAAGAGCACATCGCAGTCTCCTCAAGTACTATCCTAGAACTAGTAGGGGGCTTCGGGCTCCCCTTCGGGCTCCCACCAGTGTCACCACCGGTGTCACCACAGCAAAAAAACCCTCCCCGCGCGGCTGGAAGAGCGGCTGGAAGAGAGCCCAGCACGAAACGCTCCAGCCGCTCGAGCTCGTCATCAGCGCGCTTCATCTCGGCCTGCATGCTCAGCTCCCATGCCTGGAGGCCCTCCTCCGCCAGAATTTCTTGGTGGACGACGTGCGCAAGCTCCTCCTCCAGAGCCTGGACGCGCTCCCTAGCTTCCTCGTGGCCCTCTTTGGAGAGCGCACGCTGCGCCTCGCTGTGCTGCACACGCAGGTGTTCGTTCTCCTTCTGCAGCCGCGCGATTTCTTGCTCCAACACCCGCGTCAGACAGGCGGCGTAGCCGCTCTTGGTCTTGAGCGGGGACGACATGATGTCCTAGCCGCCGTCGCTGCGATAATATGTGACGGTCACCAGACCATGCTGCGCTTGCCTCGTGCCTACAGCCTGCTGGCGTGGCTGAAGCAATTAGTGGCACGGGGACTGACTTTCAAAAAGTTCTTAACACCGATGCTAGCAAAAGAGACTATCGATCATCAATAGCAACGATGCGGCGCAACTACCGGCACCCTCTCACACTGACTGTTGCGACCTTTATCCTGTGACGCTTCGCTTCCTCCGGCTCCATGTCTCGCGATTCTTGGAACACAAAATCAGGTCAAAAATTGCGTCTCTACGTACACGCATTAAAAAAAGACATGAATTTCTTTACGCGAGCACATAATGCGGTGCCAAGTGTCGAGTCCACTGGAGAGACGAGTTCGATAATATGAGAAATGAATGGTTGTATCCTTCAGGCCACAGGCCGGGCCCACACACACACCCTGCGTCACTCATCACTTGCTACTGCATTTGATCTGCAAATCGGAAACCCGCGGGCGTGAACTTTCTGGGACGTCCCAAGCGATTGATTTCCTGGTTCTGGGGATTCACCTGCAAGTTTCCAGAGTATTCACAGGATTCATTTGTAGAGTCGAATACAGCGGACTCGTTCTTCACCGAATGTCAACATCTTCCCTAGTGACATCACGAATCATGAATTAGGGAAAATGATCTTACTGGTTTTTACATGACAAACATCCTAGGCATCGGAAGTCGAAACTTTAATCATCAACTTTAATCATCACGAACAGAGCTTACATGATTGAACGGACGCTGGTTTTTTCCTCGGGTCAACTCGCGAAAGAAACCACCGATTTCTCCGCAGACACCTGTGAATGCGGATTATCAATGGACGTGCAGGCCAAACTTTGTGGAAAGTCAGGAAACATGATGAGACGATTCCTCAGCAAGATGTGCGACTCTCGACATTCATATTTCTTTGCATCACCGATCTTATCATGTCATGATAAATCTTCACGCCGATCAATGATCAATACCAATTTACATAGAAAGGTCCAATGGTTCTGAAGGAAAGAAAACTGTACCCTCGAGCATGATGACTGGCGTCTGATAGACATCAGTCATCATGACGGCCAGCCCCAGGGAAAGCTTTTTCGGAAACTTCCCCGACATCTTGCCACGGATTCTATTCTCCGAACAATGTACTGGCATCGGAGTGGGAGAGGGAAAATGTCGACATGAATTTGTCGGCAGTGTGGTGCGACGACGCACATCAATCGCGTGTCATCTAGACAAGTGTCGGTTCCGTTTGCGCGGATACCTGATTCGCTCTCGACACGTCTTTCGCTCCTACATTCCGAATCTGTGACGCAAGCAGAACACACCCTTAACCCGCTTTAGAATTCTGCTTTTTGCTCGCGTCGGGAGACGAACTCAGAATGTCACCCCTGTTTTTCGAAGACCGCACACACAGTGTCTCTCACTGGTAAACATATTGACCCTACTTACATGTCACTTTTCCTGTGTATGCGCAGGGGTACTATTCACGTCTTATGCTGTGCACAACGGTTACCACTTTTACAAACAAAAGAAGTCCATCCAGCAGACAATCCCCGAAGATTCACTTGCTCCCTCCCCGCGTGATGGTTATCATTTTCTTCGCAGAAGGTGGGGCCGGGGCAGCTGGAGCGCTACTGTGTTGCTTGCCGTTGGTCTTCGCGTAGACCTGGTAGTTCTGTGGCATTTTCGTATTGGGAACGAATGCCTGCGCCAGAGGAAAGCTGTTTCCTCGAGCGGACGCCCCCGATCTTGCAGGACTGGCGCAAAGCAGTGCATTTACGTACTCAAATAAGTCATTGTCCGTCACTTTCGCATCATAATACTGCTCCCCGGTCACGCGTTGATCCTCATGCCAGGCGCCCAGCCCCGAATGGAGGTTATCGAACCAGAATTGTGGGGCGGCGTTCGCGTGTCCACCCTTTCCCACCTGACTTGCGCGCCGCGCCTCCAGCTCACGTTTCGTGCCTGCCACGGAGTCAATACGTGTCCTTTGAAATCTATCTACGCGCTCACGCTCCATCACACATGTGGTAATTTGGATTGGCGGGTTGATGGGTTGATGGATTGATTGATTGGTTGGTTGATTGTAAACCCGGGCTTTCGCGGTCGACTCAAGCAGAAGCCTGGTCGCCCACCGAGTTGAGCTCAGCTCTGGTGGTAGCAACTTGGGGCTGCCAAACCTTTTTTCTTTTTTCCAACCCCCTGGGATGGGACGGGTAACCAGTTATCCCTGGCGGAGGGCGACCGAAATGAAGTTTCCCCAGTGGCCGAATCTCGCCGGAGCAGGGTTCAATCCCAGGACCTCGGGAACTCCTACCATTGGGTCAAACCACTGGGTCAATTTACAATGTCAATCAATGCTGGTAACACAATTCTTCCACACGAAAAACTCACGTCGACTATAGTGGTGAGTACAATGTTCAAAATGAGCTTTTCAGTTGGTTCCAGAGCATTACTGCCGGAATACAGCGCCACAACGATGAACTACAGGACGGCAAGCGGGATATGAGAGAAAAATACACGGGGAGAGTGGCGCAGGCGGCGCGGTGCGAGTTAGAGGTGAAGGATAAGCTCCAGATCATCTCTACATGGACACTCCCCACAGTCCGCTACAGTTTCATAGTCCTGGCGTGGACGCGGTCCGAGCTCAGACAGTCCGACGAGAAGACAAGGAAGGCGCTGCGGGAACAGGGGCTCACAGCGGGGAAAGAGGACGTCGACTGGCTGCATCTGCCACGGAAATAAGGACTCGAAGGGAGAGGACTACGATTCGAAGGAGCGTTGAAGACTCAACCAATGGTCACTGTCTCGGACTCGGAGACACACTTGCAGGAAACGGCAGCATTCAGACACTACCTCACCTGGAGAACGAGCTACCCGACGACGACTTCCTGAAAAGTCACGAAGATTAAGCATGTTGCGAAACCAGGGTACCCTGTTTAGACATACTCGACCACACCATGGTCCTGGAAGAGATGGCACAGATGGGTGTGCAGGAGGACACCGGCGAGGACCCGACGGATTCGGAAGCCATCGGCGCACAACAGCGCACCGGCAGCCGCACCACCCACCACGGCACCACGGCAAGATCAGGAAGAAACACACCGGCAACAACATTCAGAAAACCTTTGACGACCCCAAAAGACTAGACAAGGATTCAGGAAGAAGCGTCACGCGGCTGGCATGGAAAAAACATCCGAAAAACGAACCTCCCGACCGGAGTCACGTGAAATGGAGAAAAGAATCTTCACAATCCCTGAATCCGGCAGGACACCCTCCCGACGCGCGCGAAGCAGAAACAATGGAAACAGCGTGAGTCGGACAAGTGTAGGTGGTGTGGGCTGGAGGAAAGAAAGCATCTGCCATTTAATGGCCAGATGCAAAGCCCTTAACTTCACACACCACACTCATAGGCACGATTTGATCTGCGCGGAAGTACATGGGAAAATCGGGCGGCGGATCGGCGTGGTGAAAGGCCCCCCGCGGGGCCCGTGGAACCACAAACCGGAGCGCGCAACCTTTCAGGGGGACCACCAGCTGTTCTGGAACCGCGACTGGGACGACACAGCCAGACTGCAGCACTCGAAGCCGGACATAGTGTGGGCGAAAAAACACGAAGTGCTGGTCATCGAGGTCGCCACGCCGGCGGACCACAACGTCGGAACGCGGGAAGAAGAGAAAGTTACGAAGCACATCCCACTGTGCGAGCAGTCCCGGACCTTCCGGAGACCGGCGCGGAATGAAAGAATGAATGAAATACCCGGCGCCAAAGCGCGGGTCTGGCACCGTGCCAAGCACAGGTGCATTGTTTTTAGTGCGGGCCTCAGTGCATTCACCACCTCAGCGCGGGCGAGTTTGAACTAGTTAACCGGGTCCGAACACCGGTGCAGGAGAGCTTCCTTCCCGAGTCATCATCTCCGCCCTGCTGCGTCAGGCTCCCCAGGTGCCCCAATGCAGCAAGGTACGTCCCGCCAGTGGTAAAGGGAGAGAGCCACACCCTTCCATTACTAATCCGCCGCAACTCCAGAATCGCCAGGCATCATGTGGTCGGTGGTCGGTTTGTGTTGTTCCCGCAGTCGGAAGGGGGATGTCATGGGTGAATTTGGTTTGGAAGACGTTGGAGTTAGGTCAGGCCCTCCGGGTCGCTGCCCACTACCGGTTCAGCCGGAGTGGCTTTGCAGGAGAATTCGTGCTCGCGCATGCTCTCGACTCGTTTCCCGAGGGCGCGCGCAGAGAGGCCAGCCAACCCCCACTGGAAACTTCGAGACTTTCGACAACAAACTGTTCCTGGATTGGACCATACCGATAATTGTAGGCGCCACCGGAGTAATCAACAAGAATTTCATCAAGAACGCGGCGAAAATCGACCAGCGGAATCAGATATCACCAACGCAGCTGCAGCGCATAGCGACGGAAACTGTAACGAACTCCTGGGGGGAGAACCGTGAAGGCAACAAGAGAACCCCAGCACGAGCTAGGGGGCGCGGGCAGTTTTGGAAAACAAATTTGGAAAACCCAGGAGAATGCGGGGGGACGACCGGCGCGACGCCAGGAAACAACAAGAGAAAAGCTCCGTAGTGAACGATGGTGCCGGGCACCAGCTGGCGGTCGACGCCGCGCCCCTCGCGCCCGATGCCACATTGGCAGAGGGCGCGGCCCGCATCGAACCCCGCCCGCCCGGATCTAGCCAGCCACTGACACCATAAAACTATAAGAGAGTCGGAGAGTAGAAGAGAGAAAGAAACACCGAAAAAAGAGGGGGAACACTCGCACTTCGGATGGGTCGCCCAACGGCTGGCCCCCGTCTCGTCGCAACGCACGCCCCTGGCGCGACGCGAATTCATTTCGATTAGTAGCACACATCATACTGAGCATTGTGTGAGGAAAAAGAGTGCTGACTCGTACGCGGAGACGGTCCTCCCTTGTCCTGCCCTCGTCGGCGGGCTTCCGCGTCCGGTGGCAGAGGTACAGACGGCGCTTTGCGAGCGTGGGGAGCATGAGTGGTCGCCTTTGACCCCGGGGCGGAATTGCCTGGACCGAATTGCATCCTTGACCACTCTTCTTCTCCTTCTTACGCGGGCCGTCTGTGCGATGCAACGCCCCACAACATACAGGATGCACCCCGGTAAAAGCTTGCCCTAAATCCCGGGCCCCAGGCCTCCCGTCACCATGAATGATATTTTCTTGGTCACAACACTCTGCACATCAAAGAAACTTCGATATAATAATACATGCCCCACAGCACCAACATGTTTGTTAAAATTGGTACGCATACGAGGTTGTTGGATAAGGGTGGGGCAGCCCGAACTAGGGTTCAGGGTTGTAGGCTGGGGTGTTGAAGAAAAAAATGGCGGGCCCTGGCGCGGCGAAGCCGCGCCGCAGCCGCGAAGCGGCGAAAGTGCGCATGGAAGTGTGCGCATTTTTTGCTCAGTTGTTGTGGGTTTTTGCTCACTTTTTTGCTCGGTTTTTGTGGATTTTTGCTCACTTTTTTTGCTCGGTTTCTTTGAAATTTTGCTCACTTTTTTTTGCGCGGTTTCTTGGAAGTTTTGCTCACTTTTGTATCATTTTCGTCATAGTACCGTTAAAATTCCAGAACGACATTTTGTCAACAGGGACCTATTTTCGATTTTCATTGCCATAAAGACACGATGTCACTCTGAGGGGGCCTGTTTCTCACAGCCTGCAGGGCCATCACGAACACTCGGAAAAACATTGACTCAAATACTCCCTTGCTCTCTACTCTCTCATATTTCAACAGACGTCAGGACATTTATGAATCCTTTCTTCTCGCGTCCAAAAATTCGGTGGAGGCTTGCACCATCACGCCTGCCCAACCGAATGTCACGAACGTAGCCTAACTGGTACAAGTCGGCAGTCGCGGTACAATTTCGAATCTACTCCCGACCACGCGTAGAGTCGACCCTTTCCGCACTCGAGTGGACTCCTGTCCAAACTCGACGAGCGAAGCTCAGCTACCGTTGTTCGGCCACGGCCAATTATAACTGTCCCGGCACATCTGGCGGTACTTAGAGTCGATGTAGCTGCTCCCTTCATGCTTGGCGACAATCTCGGACAGACACCCCGGGACTCTGGGCTGACGGAAAAAACGTCTGTCTTACGACGAAGTTTGCCTTTCTGCGGATGAATGGCGAAGCCGTATCGTGCTGCAGATCCTTGACGCGTCTCGCCAATTCAGCGTGCAGCCTTTGCCTCGCCCAAAACAAGTCGGGCGGCATCGCTGCCACGAGAGCTGCCGGACTTCGGTGGCACGCAGCGGCGCAAATTGCGTGTCGATTGCGCTCCGCGCCACCAGAAGAATCAATAAGAGTTGCCCCCTTTTGGGAGCACGGCTGAGTCTCATCGCCCAACACCCCTCCCGTCAGCAGTGTGTTCGGCAATGCCACCGCATCCAGCGCCTCTGCGCGCACCAGCGGGTCGGGATCCGCGAGCAAACTTCCAAGAGTTCCCAGAACTGGCAGGTCATTCTGAAGGTCAGAAATTTTGCCGAGCGCGGCAACTGCCTGTATCCGCACACGTTGCACACCCTCCGGCCCAACCGGTGCTAGAGGGTGCACCTCCTCGGGCTTCGCTGCCAGCATCCTCAGGTGCTCGACCACGCCCGGCGCCGGTCTTGGCCCCACCAGGTTGCTGAGCGCCTCGCTGGGCGAAAAGAAAACGCTACTTGTCATGTCGCCCGTCGTGGTGAACGCCGTGCCCGACGGAACGACCGCTGCGGCGGCTACAAACGACGCGAGTACCTGTGGAATCCGTGCTGGAGCTGTGATCGGCGCGTCCTCGGGCAACATATGAGAGACCACCCCCGCCCACAATTCCAGGATCTGTGGTGCCGCGACCTCAATTTGCCTGGCCTTTTGCACCACCCTCGCTGTCGTGCTAAGACTCCCGACGAAGGCGGTGAGACCGTCCAGCGCACGGTCGCGACGCTCCAGACGCTGCCTCTCATACTCGCGATGCTCCCCTCGAGCGCGCGTTGCCACACATGCAAGAAGCCCACGCTGCGGGGCAGCAGAGAAGTCAAAGACTTTTCGCGACCATGCCACATCGCTCTTGTGATCGGCAATGGCACGCCGAGAAGCACAGGGAGTTTGCAGCGCTGCACACAAGAACAACAGAATATTTCTTGGCCACACTGCGAACGGCAGTCTGCAGAAGAACGGCATTACGACCGATAAACCTTGTCGGACGACGAAGAATGAAACTCGGCACAAAAAAAAAGATAATAGAAACCAAAAAACACAAAACTCTGGCTCCGACTCGTCTGCCAATCAGATCCCTGGCCTTTTAGTCCAAGCATAAGACACAGTCGGATGAATAGAAGCACCCAAAAGCTGGGAAAGAACCAAAACTTGTACGTCCAACGACCATGAAACATTCGAGATGAAAGGAGTCACTGTTATTATAGGCGACATGTAAACTACATCGAAGATGAGAAGTACAACGGAGACCGAACACGAGCTGCGAACCAGAAGTGCCCGCCTGGGGGACATCTATCATCGACCCAACCAATATCCTTATCTACATATCACGGTCCCATATCATGAAACCCCTTCCCGGACGACACCCATCAGATATCATACCAACCACAAGGCCACTGGATCATGATATGCGGACGACGAGCATGAATGTTGATGCGAAAGAATCACGCCAGGGGAACAACAAACCAAATGACAGTGTTCATTAATAGGATCGTTATGACTTCACGGGTGCATGTTCTATGAATGCATTCAACAGCGCATAACATTATGGTTCTAGTTCCGCATCCAGCAGCATCGTTCTGTCCTTCTCCGTCGGGACCGAATCCATGCTCCCAGGCGCCTGATCGTCGCTTCCAGGAGCATCCGGGTCTGTTACTATTGGCGCCACGTCGTCCCCTCCTGCCGGTGCGTCGGTCGCACTTGGTTCCGCCGCTGCATCTCCTGGCGCATTGCTCGCTCCCGGTTCCGCCGCTTCCTCTCTTGGCGCATTGCTCACTCCCGGTTCTGCGGCTGCGTCTCCTGGTGCATTGCTCGCGCCCGGTTCCGCGGATGCGTCTTCCACGGCAGCTTGCTCGTCTAGGTCCAAGTGCGGTATGCTCTCCGCCGCAGCAGTCGCGTCGGCCCTGGGATCGCCCCCCTTCTGGCTACCAGCATTATCAGTTTTCTCCCCCTCTGCCAGCTTCTCCTGCAGTCGCTTTTTCTTAATGGACGCCAGGTCTGCACTCGCACCCGCGTCGCCGTCAGCGTCGCCCGGTGCAACGCCGTCTTCTGACGGCACCTCCCCCCCGTCTGCTCCCGCAGGCACGAACACACTGTCCACCGCGAGTAACTCCCCCGCGGCAAAACCCTCTCCGTTTTCGCGCATGTTCGCGTTTTTTTCCGCGAGAAGGCGCTCCTTCTCGGCGCGCAGAATGTTTTCCTCGGCCTGCTTCGCCAGTTCGCGCTCCTTATCCACGTAGCTCCGCAGCTCCTCCTGCGCGCTCTTTTCGCCAGCGCCAGCGGCACGCGGGACGAGCTCGTTGATAAGCTGCGCTTCGCTGCGGACGTCCCTGTTGCGCAGCAGAATGTACTGGTCATCCGAAATGAGCAGGTTGTTGTCGCGATGAGGGTCGGGCGCGGTCCCGCCTCCGAACATGTTCAGCACTGACGGACCGGCGTAATACTGCCCGCCCTGGTAGAACTGCTCGGGGCTGTTTACAAAGACCGAATCGGACACCAGCGGGCGGTCCGAGATGTGACGGTTCAGCTGTTCTCCCATAGTGGGACCAGACCAACCGGAGAGACCCAGCTCGAAACTGGTCAGGGCCTTGGCTTCTTGGAAGAGCGGGTTCATAAGCTGGTTGATGCCGAGGAAATCCTCATACAGCCCCTTCTGGTGCTGCACCTGGATGTCGTACGCCTGCTTCTTCAGACTGTTCATCTGACCGCGGATCATGGCACGCTGGTCCTGCGAACGAAGGAGGAAAACACACCAAATAGGGAGAGAACGGGAATGGGAGCAAGGCGACCCAACGAGTGCAAGAGGTATCATGCGGAAAAAAGAAACTAACGACACTCAAACAATGGAACCATGCGGAATATTACGAATCATCAATATTCGACTGCAGATTTTGCACTAGATCAACACTACCATCTATTTCAACACCTTTCATTTTCACGACCAACTGACAAAAATAGCACCTTCGACTGCTCCTTGAGTCTGCTGAGCTCTTGCTGCATAATTGAGTTGCTCGCGCGATGCAATTGCAGGATCTGAGACTCTCTTTCCATAACGAGGTCGTGCCTGCCCGCATCCTTCACTGCCGTGTTCGGATGCTGGCGCCAGTTTCGTTGCGCATTTTTGACGTTCTCGTACACGCTGTTAGCAGGCCCGCTTCTGGCAGTTCCCGCGAAGGCGGCTACGGGCCCCGCGGTCGACGCGCCTGGATGCTCCTCATAGGTGTACTGCAAGTTCGGGTCGCGCGCCGCGCCCGAGCGCGCCGGGTACACGTCAACCCCATCTTTGTGGTCGAAAAAGCTGATCTTGCCGTAGCCTGCGGAGTCGTCCACCACGGAGCGCCCGAGGCCCTGCGTGAGGCCGCCGCGGTCCGCCGGTTTCGGGGAGGCGCTACGGCTGTAAAACCTGCCATCGTAGTCGGCACGCAGCCGCTCGTACTCAGTCTTGCGAAAACGCAGCAAGGCCTCGTCGTCCAGGTCTGGCTGCGCCCCCAGCTTTCCGTACTGGCTGTACCCACCCTGCACAATGGTGGGCTCGTTCTCGCCCATCCCCGGGCTGCACTCCAGCGCGTGGTGCACGTATGGCTCCGCCGGAGGCGAGCGCGGGACCAAGTCGCCGCGTGAGTGCGGCGGCGTGCCCGCGGGAGTCGTCTCGATGCCCCGCTTCTGCTTCCACTCACGCCATTCCGCATCGATGTCGATCACCTTGTGCGGTTTCTTTTGAAACGTTTGCGGATTGTCGAAACTACTGCCACCTACCTTGCCGCCAGGCGGGCCGACAGCTGCAGCGGCGGCCAGCGCGGCCGCTGCCGGGGCGGACTCCGCCGCCTGGGCGGGGAAGTTCGTGGTGGGATCTCGCAGTTCGGTTGCGCGCTCGGTATCTACGGCGCTGCGAATCTCATTGGCTTTACGCTTCATCTGCTCCCAGTCGTAGCGCGCCTGCAGGTCATCAC
>JACKZZ010013043.1_pt1 | contig 20447 bp, 7 predicted proteins | sample 8027871 | NCBI WGS metagenome assembly JACKZZ01 (sample SAMN15724774, study PRJNA655200) | protist metagenome | isolation source: fluorescence activated cell sorting (FACS) single amplified genomes of... | place: USA: West Boothbay Harbor, Gulf of Maine | collected 2000-07-19
TGAGCGTGTTGAACGCGAGGCACAGGCAGCGTTGGAGCAAAACACGCAACCTTCTCAACAGAATTATATTGCTAACAATCAGTCTAGTATACCTGTAGAACCTGAGAAACCGAGAGTGCCGACAGAAAAGGAAAAAATGGCCGCAGCCTTATTTGGTGGTTTCAGCGGTAGGTCAGGTTCTAGTGGTGGTGCAGCCAAGAATAGCGTATCCCGGCGCACTCGTTCTGCTGCTAACAAATCTGTCACTGTATTAGGGGATTCATCTGCACAGCAGACTGCAGCTCAAAATTCTCTTCTTGAAATGGGGGATGATTTGGTGTTAAGTGGAGATAGTAATAGTATTAGTGCTAGTAGTGCTGGCGTGATCGATATGGACGATTTGTCTCTCTTGGGAGAAGGTACCATGGATATGTCCGCGCCCTCGCCACCTGTACCTCTTGCTACATTGGCTTATGACGATGGTTTGCTTTTTGGTGGAATGAATATCAATTCAGCAGATTCTTCTATGCCCCCATCTGTACCATCGGTTGCATCGGCTACAACTCCACTGCATCTTAAAACTCCAGAATTTGGTAGTAAATGGGGTGCTTGCCCCCAAGAGGTGAGGCAAATTGTGGACCCATGTGAAATTCCCTCTTTGCCTCATTTGAAGAGTGTTTTCGAAGGCTCAGGAAGATATGCGCATGTTGAATCAATTGAAGCCACACAAGAGGCCATTTATGCAGCTAGTGCTGGAAACGGATCGACTATTCTGGTTCACGCCAAGCTTCTTGATGGGGATAAGTCAGAAGTCACGGTGAGATCGACCGAGATGAGCATATCTTCGGCAGAGTTCACCTTTTTAGACAATCTTATCAAAAACAGCTAAAGATATGTCAAGTCGTTTGGTGATGAGATCTAATGGCGAGCTTTTAAGGAGTTTGGAGAGAGCTGGGTGATAGGGGTGGCAAAGAGTGAATATCAGACGTCCAATGAGTATATTTGCTAAAAATCGTAATCGTATTTCACTCTTCTTAAACACTCTTACATTAAGTTTCACTTTGTATTGAGAGATTTAGGCTTCTTCAGGTCTTCAGTCTCAAGCATTCTACTAATTTTCGTCGACATATTTTGCATATCATCGGTACTCATCCATTGCAACATGTACCGTTTATCGATAGGACATTTGCATGTGGCGGCAAGGTGGCGCACGCACGATACCTTGTTACGATCACATTCACAAGCAAGGGCAGTCAGTAAACAAATATGCTTACAGTGGCAGCAGCTGCGAAGATCATCATAATTACTTGATATCTCATCGATACACCTGAAGTTATTGCTTGGAAGTTTCACTTTATTAGAAATGTCGCGAACACCTTGAGAAATAAGCCATGGACGAGCTAGCAATTCTTCATCTAAACACTTCTTGATTTCCAACAGCAGTGTCGTGTACGATGCCTTTTCACGAAATTGTCCCTTGCGCTCTTTTCCGAATTCTTGACCATTGTGATAAAGCAAGGTAAATAATAATCTTTGATGAGAGAAAACACTTGATCTAGCAAAAACACGGTAACGTTCGTCAGCTTCTGTTCCATCATGCAGCCAATCTGGTGTGGCAAAATTAACGGCCTCCCCACAATTGAAGCCGTAAGAGAAGCCAGCATGGAAAGCTTTCGGAAATGTAACTACAAATGATTTTGCCGACTGAATTGTTTGGCATACAGGAATACCATGTCGTGCAAGCAAAGATGGGCTAATTTGCGTGGTCATATGGTGGAGTAGATCAGGAGTATCCTTGAAACTCTCTAGTAGGAAATTCTTAGTCACCTGCTCGAATCGCTTGGCATGGGCACCAGGAACCCCATACCACTGCTTCGCTTCGCCAAAATGAGAATAATTGATGGAATACAGGTAGTTGTCTTCATTATGCCAGCAAAAGGAAGAGAAAAGCATACCAATATAAAGCCACGGCACATTGACGCCGTTAATGCTAGTTTTCAAGTGAGAGAGGACAGAACCTTCAGAAGAAGCAATATTCACTAAGTTCCAGCCAGTCCTTTTGTAATAATCGTCTGAGAACATGTCTTCGCATTCCTTCGACTCAACACCAATAGCCTTTTGCTCTGCAGCTAATAAACCTTCACCCATACCAAGACCTGTATCACCAGACGGATCCCCAACTTTTTCTTGTTTCGCTGAAGCTGCTGCAACTGCAGCAGCATTTGCAGCAACTACTGCTTCCGCTGTTGGAGGTCTATCATCTTCATCGCTGTACTCTTTAAACCAATTACCAGCTCCTGAGGTGTTGACAGAAGATCCTTTCAAAGGAAAACCAGAACAATACTTGGTCGTATCTAAATCATTTGCATATTCCACAGTAGCATGCTTGGAGACACTTCCTGTGCCCATTTCAACCATGTCCCAATAATCTTTTCTTAATTTGTCGTATCTCGCATTAGTTTCTTCATCAAGACCATTGTGTTCAGTATATAAGGATTCTGATTCTTTCTCGTCTTTTACTACATCCTTCGCATCTAATGCATTATTGTAGTGCTTCTTATTCCAAAGTTGATAAAATGTGTCCGCCATTGTTTTGTATTCTGCAATAGAATATCTCTTACCAGAATCAAAGCCTTGGCCTTCTTGCAAAGTATTTAGAATTTGTTTCTTTGTTGGAAATTTACGCGGATCCCTAAAATCAATCATATTAGGTGGAGACCATCCTTCAGGTGGGACGATTTTGCAGATACCCCATTTTTCTGCTTCCTTGCGTATGCTATCAATATATCCTAAAGGGTTCTTAAATTCTTCGACTGTTGGATAATAAACTGGTGCTTGAGGTAATGCCAGGTTTTCACGCTTCGTTTCTACTCTAGAGTTCTCAAGAGCCTGTTGAATCATCCTTTTTTCCTCATTTCCCACTTCTTCGGAATCGAGAAAATTAACCTTAGTACGCCTTCTTCTCTTGGGTACTGGCTCATCATCAACAGCAGACATTTCTAAAAATGTCAAACAACCTTGATTGCTCGAATCAAATCAAATTAAAATAATATGAGAATACCCTTGCAACCAAGAACGATTGGGTTTTTCTTCTAAAATTGTTCAGTGTGGACTGTGGGACGAAACAGCTCCGGGTTTTGGTGTGGTGCTTGTTCCCTTCCAGCAGGTTCAAGTTTCCTGATTTGACTGATGCACCCGACTGAGGTCGCTAGTAAGAGTAATGTGTGTGGGAGTAATGGGTGAAAAGAGAAAAAAAAAGCGTTAGAAACGTGTCGCTAAAGAAACCACATTTTCCCTGAGCACATTATCTTAAAGGAAACAGGATTGGAAAGATGAGAGGGTTGTGTTGGAGTATGTAAGGGTGTGCGGTCATCAAACTAACAAGAAAATTCCTGGAAAAACCTCACAAAGGAAGAAACCAAGGGTTTTGAAAGTCCCTGGGAACGCTGAGAAGTTGCGAGTGAAAAGTTTTGAATCAGAACAGATAAGAGGAAAAAGCAAAAAAAACAAGCACGTAAGCACCCAGTGATTGATCAAACCACTAAACATAAAATAAAACCACGTACCAAGGAGGTTGGGGGCTATGTTTCTACAATGGTTTGTGAAGGGGGAAAATGATGCTGCTGCGCTGGCTGGTTCCAAGCCAGCACCAAATCCCAAAACGACGACCTAAAACGGTGACCAATTCAACGTGAGTGGTGCACGTGGTGGGTGCGGGGGTTAGTGTGAGTGAATGTGAGAGATAGAGACAGAGAGACAAAGAGAAAAGGAGAGACAAAGAGACAGAAAAAAAAAGAGAGAGAGAGAGAGAGAGAGAGGCTTACTGGAGACGCTGGGCACTGCCATGCGACGGGGCTGCGTGCATGTTATGCACCGAGTCTGCGCAGACTGCGCATTACTACCCGCCCAGCCTCCAGCCAACAGTTGCTGCGGCACCACGGTGCTCTTGCCACAGCCGGTCTCGCCCTTGATGATGAGTACACGGTGCGAACCTTGATACCGCTGGATTGAGCCCACGGGTGAACGGGAACTTTGTTTTGTTGCGACAAGAGGCATTTTCGTCTACACACACGCCCAACAAACAGCCATGAAGAGGCGTATGAAACACAGGGAGATGGCTGAGCAACCTCTCACCACGCCAAGTGACCGACTTAGGACTCAATCCCTAGAAAGGACCCTCCCTGCCACAGTTCCTAGAGCGGCTCAAGGAAAACGCAGGCATGGACCACGACATCAGGGAGGAACTAAAAGGCGCAGGGCTCCACAGGAAACTAAGGGCCGTACAGAACGCACTCATGGCAAACCAGATTGTTGCATTAGTCGCAATGAGAGTATAATTCAACTTTTTCTTCTTCTTATGATCATTATAAACATGTACTTTAGTCGTTTCTGGTGGCTTTTATGTGTATTGTAAATATTAAGCACATTGAGTCGTGTACCAGTCGGTAAATCAATCCGGTAGAACCACGATCAGCCATTGCGTGCAAAACTACCAATGGAATATATCACAAGTACTTTGAAAATACTCCTCGGGAGGATTTTTTGTAAAGTGCGTTATGAATATTAAGCAAGCCCTCTTTCATGTCGCCACTGGCCTTCTTCTCCAGTCTCCACAGCATCTAAGTAGTTGTTCAATGCAGATCTGAACCCATTAATAGACACACGGTTGCCGCTTGGACCAGCATCATTAAATACTGCCTCAAAAACGTCATCTGCAAGACGAACATTAATTTTCTCAAACAAGTTGCGGATTTCTTGGCCATCTTTCAAGCTCTGGAAAGAAGTAGGCTCTAAATTCATATCAGAGAATGCAGGTGGGCTAATTAAATCTTGTGCTGGTACGTCATCGCCATAATTCTGGGAATCAGAAACGGACCGTTTGAGAGGGTCACCTTTAGGTAAATCAGTTCTAATGGAAGGGCAACCGTAGGCACGATCCTCCAAAGAAATGTTTCTAAATCCAGGAGTAATACTTTTGCCGAGATCATGATCTTGCTCTTGTTGCTTGTTAGTATATTGCCCTTTCAACACTTGAGCAGCACTCCAACCACCAGCACGTGCAGATGCCGCAGATCTACCATAGGCCGTCTCGAACGGTCGTGCCGCCGAGTCTTGTCCTAAGTTCTTGGTCTTGCCAACTATATCACCCATATTTCTGTAGTCTTCTACTTGCTTGGTATTAATAATAGATTTGGTTTCACCAGCACCCGTTAGTACTTCGGCAACATCCTTTGATACACCGTTTAAAGCAATATTCTTTCCCCCAACACCGAAACGCGTTGTCACCGGATCAACATACCAGTTATAATTACGGGATTTCTGTTCTCCAGGTGCATAGTTTCCGTGACTTCTCTTATATATCTCATCTCCTTTAATTTGTTCCGCAGAAACTTCGGGCCAAATGATAGTCTTGGCCTTTTCAGTTTCACCAGGACCAGGACGACCGAAAGGGGCATTACCTATTGTGAATCTTTCAGGCAAATGGTTGCCTCTGTCGACTGATCTACCCAGAGGCTCTCTAGCAGCACCAACATACACCTTCTCAGCCTTTTCCTTGTTCATACGTTGCATAGCTGTAAGCTGATGGTGATTGATGAGCTCAGCAGCATTCCCATTACCACGATCAGACTGAACTCCGTATGTACCTGAGGTTAAGTTCATCTTCTTCAAGTCATCGGCAATACCGTAGTGTGAAGACCTTTGCCCTGGTGCCAAAGTTGTTGAACGACGGTATTTAGCGTACTCAGGAGGAGTCGAAGGCCTCACAGGAAAATCGAGGCACTCCATGACATTACCTCCGCCACCAGCATCTGATGTGCCGGCAGCACGATATGGGTACGCCTTACTAGTGTTTGTGCCGCGCATTCCCGGCATTGTAGAGTCGTACAAGTTGTGGAACAATGGTACCAAGGTGCAAACTGGTGTCCCCCGTTCGCAACATCGTTATCGATTTTTATTGGCACGGACGTACTACCGGTACGCCGCCCCCCGCCCCCCGCGCCACATGCACATCCACAAAACAAAGTGCTCTGGCCCCTTGTCAGTTCCGTTGTAGTTCTGGGTTGATGCTGCTGCACCGGCTTGCGTTCTTGAGTTCTCGTGTTCTTGAGCAGACATAGACTCATTTGAACCCCAACCAATTTTTGTGGGAAACTATATTTGGAAAGCATAGCAATCAACAAACGCGGACTTTATCATACCATCAAGCTTTATAGATAGTGATGACTGATTCTTCTGCGAATAATCGGTCGCTTGATGCGGATCAAGCCTCGTACCATCACGATGAGTTCAATTATATCTTTGAGTACGTTTTGACTTGCTAACCTTGCAAACATTTTTTCCACATTCTCTTCTCTTATCACTTGTGAATGCTGTCCTATGTTTTCGCTTTACCAATGGCGGCATATGGAGCTTTCTTTATTCGTATTGTCTGTTCCTTTTTATGACAGCTTTCGCCAAACCTCTCTCACTCTCACTCTCACTCTCACTCTCACTCTCACTCTCACTCTCACTCTCACTTCTATAGTTTTTTTGGAAACGATTCGATATTTGCAATGTGGAAATGGATGATTTCATCCAAAGTTCGCTGGACCATTTTAATCCTTGTTCAAATTATCATAACTTCTGGTTGGGCCACTATCGCATTGTATGCAGTCAAATTAAATGTATATTGGCGTACATTCGGCTATGAAGGTTCTGATGGAGTTAATGGGAGCTTCACTGTGCCTTGGCTACGTAATGGTGTTGAGGATGAATACTTCTCGCCAGAGAAAAACTTATTCCTTGTTGCTTTTCCTGGAGTGATGGCAGCAACGCATGTTGTATGTATTTTTTGGCTATTACGGAATGTATGTTTTGGATGTTTCATGAATACAGTTCCGAAACCAGCTCCAAAGGAAAAAACGATTCACGTCGGTTATCTAGATAACTCTCAAATTTTGCATATCACAAAATTCACTTATACATCTTATATGCTGTGTGGGCTCTACATCTCTGCTGTTGCCTTTTCGAACGACGGCGAAAGGGCTTATCTACCTAGATCAGATGTGCTCACAGGTTTTATCTCCCTGCAATTCATGGCCCCCATGGCGTTCGGCCAAATAGGCTGTAGCAACCACACTATTTGGTTAATGTACGTATTGTCGATACGTCTTTTGCGTGTCCGCCTCTCTCACTCACTCATTCATTCACTCACTCACTCACTCTCTCTCTCTCTCACGTACAGTTATAGAATGAGCCTGGTGAGTTGGGCGCTGTATTTGAGAGGAGTACGGAAGTACTTCAGTGTGGCGGGAATCATCGCTACCTTCATGGCATTCACCCTGTGTGTCATTCTCGAGCACTTCCGGGACCTTGAGCTGAACTCGATGTATGATAAGTGGCATTCTTATTCGCAGGGGCTAGGGCTGGGCGCACCTGAGGATGGTAAATTTAAAGGTGGGTCCCATGAAATTGCATACACTATGAACACAATTCACAACAGTATTAAGCGGCTGACGGCCGAGTTGAAGTCTTATGGGGTCATAGAGATCCAAATGGAGCAATGTGAGCAACAACGCGGTAGAAATGGGGAGGGAGTGGTTGGGAATGCTGCCGCGGTTAGTGGCGAGGACGACAAAAGCAATAGTGAGAGTGAAAGCACTAACAACAATACGCAAAACGGGAACAAAAGTAGCAACAGCAGTAAGAGTAAGAGTGAGAGCGATAATAACAAGAACAAATCTAATACCGTGCATGAGAGCGAGAACAAGAACGAAGAAAAAGAAGAAAACAGCAGCGCTGTTGATGACGAAGGCAACGAAGGCAACGAAGTCAAAACCAGCCAGATTATCTTCGGATACAGGTGGAACAAAACAGCTGCACATGTGTCGGAATCAAGATTAATCTGCATCGCCATGATACTGGTAACAGGTAAAATGCGTGATGCAACTTCTGACAACTATGGAGCTCTGACAGAAACGAACTTCCCATTTGGCCTAATGTGTTTAAGAATATTCACAATGGTGGAGGCATCACGAGGACGATTACTACCCTTGTACACCGGTGATGGAACCTCTGAAGTTTCAATTTTGGCGAAGAAAGGCCTTCTGGAAATTATTCTACTGTTGCTGCTCTATGATGTGATACCGATCATTAGCAAGAGAAGCGACAGTAGCCGCCGCGCGAAAAACAAGTCTACAACTAATGCTACTACTTCCAACACGAATGATAGTGCTGGTGCTGGTACTGAAAAATCAAGGCCTGGTAGTGCTAATAATAGTACGAAGTTGGGAAATTCTGACGGAACTCCTAATCACAACAACTACAATAGCAAATACAAACGCAAAAAAACTCTTAGAGAAAAGGATGTCATTTCGTGTGTGCGGTGTAACATAGTGGAAGGTTCTTGGACCATGACTGTCAGTACAACACGGGCATATAACCCAAAGGACAGTTTACAACATCAAACTGGGGTATCTGCAAGCGGTGAAGGTCGTTCCCTATTCAAACTTGCGTCACACCTAGCAGAGATGTATATGGGCGGCCCTATCGAGGAAGGGGAATTTGCCGACCCAATTAACAAAGTCCTAGTCACGCATCGCAGTGTGCGTATTACTGGAAGGGCGAGGAATGCGTCTGGCGTAGTTGTGAAATCCAGAGTATTATCTGGTCATCCCTCGTGGCTCATCGTGGATTGTCATACCAGCGCACGTGACTTCCGAGATTATCAGATGTTTATAGTGCTGCTCAAGACGTTGGGCATTCCTTTTATGACATGCAGCAGTATGAAGGAACTCCACTATTGGAAGTTGCAGCACTCTATTGTGGTTATATCAGACATCACTCTGAATAGCAGACACTTGCATTTGCTGCTTGACCTTAAGAAAGTCACAGCGCGCAACTTGGTGGTCATTTCCGATACAAAATCAACAGACTTTTACAAAACCCGTTACGATATTGATGTGGCAAGAACCGTCGCTATCACTGCCAAGAGTATATTGGAGTGCAATGCAGCTCTGTTGAAGCAACAGCCTGCAACGCTTGTAAATGACAAAAACCTGTGCAGCTTCAACATTGGGAAAAACAACGAGTACGAAAGGGGCAGGGAGTAAGAAGATAATAGGCTTATAGCAATCTACTTTATGTGTGACACAAAACTCATCATCCCAACTCGTTACTCTCGACTCCTTCACTAAAAAATCATTACACTGTGTCAAAAGTGTGTTACAACAGCCAGTATTTGTTTATTTATGCACAGAAACTGCCATGTGCAAGCCGAAAGGAAAGAGAAAGAAGGAGAAAGAAAAAGCTTATCAGTTAGAAAGCCCCTTTGTTGCCCGTACATCAGCGACGAGTTCAGTTCTTCATGTTCTTAGTTATCTATAAATAGTATATGTACAGCAAATATCTAGTTTATTGTGAGCTGGTTCGTCCAGCGGGGAAACTATAACGATGAAGCCATGGGATTCTGCATAAATTCCACTTCAGCACCACCTCTATCACTACTATCACCACCGTCATCGTCGAGCACCTGGAACCACTTCAGGCTGCTGAGGAGCACCAGGCCCGACGCGCTCACCTGCGAGGATAGACTTGCTGTCCCCGGGCTTCGAGAACTAACTCTACTGCCGCCGCAGTCGCCCTCGAACCTCTTTCACACCGGCCCATCTGCCCTTCCGCGAAATGTTGTTCACGTTGCGTTTCTGAGAATTAATTTTAACTCTATTTCAAAAGGGCTAAATTAAGCACATCTGCAACGTCTTGCAAGATGGGACTTGATGAGACTGGATTCCCATCGGCATCGCGTATGTTTGCTGGTTCAAAATATTGCTTTCCATAGTCGGCATTCAAAATCAAACGTATTTGCAATTCAATAGGTTTGTCTAGTATGAAAACTTGGAGTAAATCAGCAGCTTGAGTCATCACAGGTTGCCAATCTTGTCGTCTAGGTGCCGTCGTGATCATATCATGTTCTGATAGTGGTATCACAGGCTCTCCACAGAAGATATGCATAAGCATTCTTAGGCTACTATGTTGTGCAATTGATGCAAATATGAAATAATCGTCAATTGTCATGGCTAAATCACGAATAGCACGGATGGTTTTGTATAGCAATACCAAAGCAGTTCCAGTTCCAGCTGTAATTCTTTCGTTTCCTCCATCGATAGGTGGATCTAGTAAATATTTAATTGCTCCCATCAGGATTTTCAGAGTTTCTTTTTCCATTTTCTTGGATATTACACATGAGCTCTCACATGAGACATTCCCAATGGTACTAGAACGTAGAGCATTAATGATGGAAAGAGCATTATCAAGTGTTTTGAGTTCATCCTTCAACCCAGCAAAGGTGCCAAGTGCAGCAACAGCATTCATCCATATAACTGGGGCCAAAGCAATGATGCTCTTTCCTTCACTTTCTGTGAGTGGAGATTTGTTCCAACGCGAAACACCTCTGTCTTCTCCGTGCTTTGGGCTCAAATATGTTTCTGAACTTTTGTTGTTTAATGACATGTCAGCATTTCTACTGTAAGTTGATTTCTGCGGCGAAGATAAAGATGCAGAACTGAATGAACTTGGTAAACTTTGTTTTCCTACTGGACTGCTAACTGCAGATATTATCGTTTCCATCGATAATGACTCGAATATTCCACCAAGACGTACCGGAGAGGCATTGCTGTCACCTTCACCACCATCTGATTTAGAAAGAATAGCTGCGTTTTTCTGTAAATTCACGAGGGCTAAGTGAACTCTGTGCTGAATAGGAGCAAGAAGGCTGCCTAGAAGCATTGCAAGATTCATCATCTTCGTATACTTCGGTAGTGGATGGTCCAAATACACTTTGATGTAGTGCGCACTTCGAATGACCGGCTCTAAGTAAACAAAGATATCTGCTGTGTGCAGCAGAACATCTACTCGGCCTCTTGGAGAGCGGCATAGATTAATCAATAAAGCAAGCAAAGTCTCAGCTTGCGTAATATATGGAATCATAATCTCTGTGGAGCCAGCCGTAGCACTCAGAAATGTTAATTTGTGTCCATGAGCTTTGTATTTTCGATAAGCACCAGTGATTATCGTGACGCTTAGTTCCATATGCAACTTCACACATATGCGATCCATGCGCTCCCTTGCACATTTCAAAAGCAATGGATTACTGCTAATAATATTTTCGCAATACTTGGATTGGGCACAGGATACACTATACAAAATTTTCAATATGCGTTCACAAATTTCATCATGTAGCGCCCAATGGCCCATAGTGGTCTCGTTGTCATGAACATATATAATGTAAGAAGTCAATTCTGCGGTGTATCCTCTTCCTTCCTTATCTCCGAGTATGAGGAAATCAGCTAATTCACTTTCGCAATATCGAGTAATATTGCTCAATACTTGAGAGCAATAGCCAACCAATTTAATGTGATCATCTGGCTCATCTCCACTTTCATCGAAAGTGCCACCATTCCACTGCAGACCTCGGTTAATACTCTTTCTACGACCAACATTGAACTTCGCACTCTTACTTCCCTCAATACCTACAGCAAAAATTGACAAGAGTGTGTCAAAAAGCTGTGAAGAATCTACTAAAGCCGTAGCACAATATTCGAGTTCTGTGAAAGTCACCAGCGCCTTCCAAAGACTATGCATGTGCGGCTTAACATTGATAGAGAAACTGTCTTGATGATCCATATCAGTTTGGAAGTATGTGTGAGTAATATCTAATTCGTCTTCCTCATCATCACTACGCTCTTCGTTTTCCTTGCTTCCTTTGGCTATTCTGTCATCATCTTCAAATCCATATAAACCTATTGCAACAGGTGTTACATCGACGCCTTGCTTAGTATTAGCATCTTTGCAAAGTGATTGCTGTGGAGAGTTATTTACTGCGATGTCATTCTGTTCTCGGTAATAAACATCCTCTCCAGCGAGCATGTCCAATATTCCTGTGCATAAACTGATTGACGCCACTTTTTCGTCCTCGGAATAGGATTCTGTCTCTTGGCTACCTTTAGATTGAAACAGAGCATATAATAAGGTAACTGCATCCGAATATTCATTGGTATCGTCTTCTGCGCCATCAACAAGGTGCGCATATCGAACTCTCACACTATCATGATTATTGCTACTACCACCACTTTCATTGATGCTATTGACGTTGATGTTTTGTCCATGGAAGTCAATAACGTGTTTCAAAACACGACAAGTCCCTTCCCTGGGTAGGACACCGAACACTATTCTACTCATTTCATCCGACGACTGAATGCCGCATACAAGTATGCTAAGTGCCACACGCGGTACACCAGCAGCAACTTTCTGTGTTTGTACAGTTTCATAATACGAATTAATGAGATTGTAAAGGGAACCTATGAAATCAGATGATGAGAACTTAATATTCACTTCTGGCCAAGAAAATAAACTTTGAAGCAATTTGCTTGCTGTTGGAGAATTCGGCATCATTTCTTCTAATGTATTCATAAAGCCAACACTGCACATATCCAAAACAGCTTTGTGTACTTCCTCAACATTCTCTTCTTGTGTAAGCTGTAAAATACCCCTGCACGCGAGAACTCTTGCGAACTCCACCGAAGCTAGGTCAATGCTAGACTTAAGAATACCAGCACCGTTTTCGCCACATGAAGGGCTCCCAAGGATCAAAACATCATGTAGTAAATGAATTTGTCTGTCTTTCAGCAGTTGTCGCCATAACGGGGCTCGCATATTGAGTTCAATATCTTTCGCATAAAGTGCCTCAATATTAAGTACATCGCAGGAAGGATTTGCATCACCAATGATAGTGCGAGTAAGTACAGATAAAGCCTTTGCGGATACTAATTCATCACCACCACTCCAAGAAGAAATTAGAAGGCGATACATAGAGTATCCTCGATTGTTCGCAACTTCAGACATTGTGTTTCCAAGGGTGTTCAAAAGGGACAATGCTTTCATTTTTTCAACACCTTCATGACCATGTGCAGTAATTTTTCTTCGGCTAATCACATAAAGCACTTCCAAGATTGCCACGGAAACTATGTCAGTACCATACGGCGCACCCTCGTCCCGCTTGACTATAGATGGCATATAGCCAGATGGAAGCAGGTCTACGCTAATGTCTAATAGAATCTCAATTACATCCAATCGATCTTCTGAATTTGTCAAAGTATTTCCAATATCTAACAAAAACTGGAGGTTTAGTTCAAGGCTTAGAGTTCGAGAAAGTGCTAAAATAGCTTCGACCCGTGGTTCGTGAGTAGGGATATCTCCCAACGTAAATGCACGTTTTACCTCCCATACAATATTTGAAGCTTCTCCATATAAATCTGATGCATCTTTTATTAGCACTAAAATGCATTTAATAAAGCTTTGTACAGCAAACATGACACTTTCGTTCTTTGAAAGGAGCTCACAAGTACGTAAAGTGTAAAGAAGTACAATTTCCATAGGGACATATTCGCACAGATCAAAATGCAATTCACTTTTATTGAAGATAAGCACATCAAAAATCAGTTTTCTCATTTCTTGGACGATATACTCATGGTAGATAGGCGATTGAGCCAACTCCATCGTGATCGCAAGCTTTTTAGCCAAGCAGAATGGGTCTAATGGCCCCGGGTAAAACCTGTGGCAAATTCCTAAGCAGTCCTCAATCAAATTTTGCTGCAAAGTAATATCAGCTAAACCATCACTAACTAAAGTATGCATGACATCCATGACATACGGTCCCAAATGAAGATGCACATTTAGAAGTGAAGTGAATGATTTATAAGATTTAGCAATCATTTCTTTTGCAATTCTTCGCGTTTCATTTCTTTTATCGCGAAGTAGACACTGCAATATACGCAAAGCACCCAAACAACATTCTGGCCCAAACTTTATTTGTAGAGCTTTTTCAATCTGTTCACAGATATCTCCTGTCATGTCTCCAGTATTATAGTGATTCACTTCACTATAATTATCGCTACTGTCATTAGTGAAGTTTCCAAGATCATGCACAAAATATGCTCTTTGTCGAGAGAATAGCAGAAGAGCCTTATGTAGGGTATCGTGATGCTGTAAACCTATCGAGTCTGTGAAATGCAGTTCCTCTTCCCATGGAAAGAAAGGCTTGGCGCCACATGCACTACCAATACAAAGGAGTACTGTTTCCACAAGCTGTGGTCGCATCTCTTCAGAAAATACTGCTGATCCAATGTACGTATCCATCAAATCATTCAAATTGATCATGCATCGCTTTTCGTGGAATCTCTTTCGAAATTTCTCCATTAATTTCACTGGGCCATCACAAGAAGCGAAGCTATCCAAAAAGCCTAGTACGGAAGTGCAACGCTCTTTGTGCTCTTCTTGACTTGTTGTGAGGGTTATAGCAGAATTGCCCATCATTTTAGCTTCAGTATTCATATACCGAATGTAGTAAAACACCAACTCCCACACATGAACTTTCGATGCAAGTAGACTATACATTCCTTCGAAATCCCAACGACGTAATTGAGCTTTCTTATCTTCTGATAAGACTGTTGATTCCTTTCTAGATATACATCTTGCTGTATAAGCAAAGTATAGGATTGCTGTCAGCAAATGGAAGGCTGTCATGTCAGATGGTACAAACAAAGGTGTATCTTGAGTGACTTCGCCTGAGTTAGGACCTATCTTTAATATGTTGCATGACTGTTGGAAAACTTCACATATTGCAATCACAATGTTCATCCCAGAATCATGACCACTGCTCAATACCAGATCTCCAAAAGATGATGAAAAGTGAAAATGGGAAAGTACTGCAATGCATTGATGCCATATGAACTTATGCTTGCAATTCTTTATCAGCTCTAAGCACGCAAAACCAAGCACTTTGCATTCCTCAAAAGTAACATTTTCATTGAATAGATCAGAAGATAACAAATTCAGCTCGAAAGATAGTGCGCAAGAGACAACACCCCACCAATTGTCACCATCAATTTCATCAAACGAAGCTAACTCTGATAATATATCCATCACCAAAAGACATGGTGACTTTTTTTCATTTCCTTCTTCTAATAATTTTTCATGAGATATAGAGCTCTCACTTAATACTTCTAATAATGTTAATGCGCTGTATTGCCCTGAAGTTATCACTGCAGCTGGATCTGGCTGAACTACCACTCCTCTGTCTACAGGATGCAATAATTCTTTCCAGTCTAGCAGCTTTACGCACTCATTAATCACTACAACATCAAATTGTTTCACAGTCGTTTCGTAGTGTTCAGTGTTTGTCAAACTACTGCTAATTTCAGCCAAAACCTCGATAACTCGAGTTTGCTGCTTTGATTCATTCATTTTGCCGATTAAATCATCGAGTACATTGCATTCAACTACTTTCTTGACAATAAGTCCATCTTCGTCGTTGCGAAGTAAAGTATTAAGCATCAGCTTCAAATTATTTCTGACTTGATCACTTTCAGAAGAGATAATAACTTCGCATATTTGTTTTAATTTTGAGCCATCTTTTATAAGAAAGGGGCCTCTCACTAGTTTAGCATCAGGAAATGACTTGTAAATGCTGTATAAAGCATAACTAGCGCTATTGCGAGTTATAGGATTCGACAAACTGTTCAAAACATACTGCAAGCCTGAATGGGGAGAGCTTTCGTTCTTGTGCAGAACAGGGATAATAGCATCTAGGTCATCAACGCGATTAGTAACTGCAGCAATAATCTTACAACCCAAATCATGTAATCTTAATATGAGGTCACTATTTGCATTACTTCTTTGGGCGCTCAAAACTCTTAAAATGGGCTGCCATAATTTAGTGAAGTTGTCTTTAGTATTGTCCTCATCACCTCCAAGAATATCTATGAGACCATACAGGCCTTTATAAAGATGATATTTGCGCTGATTTCCTTCTGTTTTGCGTACTTCTTCGGATTCAATACTTCTAAAGAAAGCATACATGGCAGAAAAAAAGTTCTCGTCATATTCAATTGGAGATGTATCCCTTAAAATTATATAATACCGAAGAATACAGTTCATATCGCCACTGCTAAAATGTGTCAAGCAATTATTGCATACTGAAGCTGTTTCCCCTGAGTGTGATCCTGGAGGGTATTCTATGCGTCGTACATGCGATTTGCAATACAATTCTCCACAACTTTTACAATGATACTTTTTGGTATGCAACAAACGCACAAAACCAAACTCAGCTTTGCAAGTATAGCAACTACTCCTCAATTCAGACGGTACCACCATTATCGGCTTGATTTTTTGTGCCAAATTCTGCAACTCACCACACCGTATGTAAATATCTGTAGACTTAATGTTTTGTGAGGCCTTTGTCCTTGAAATATGCTGTTGAATTTGCATAGAATGCTTACTTGTCGTTTCGTGTACTGTGTGTTCTTCAGCCTTGCCCAATGTCCTTCTTGGGTCCACGGTCCTAGCTCTCTTAATCATATCACTTGCAGGCATATTTTGCGTGAGATGTCGCGAAACAGAATATGTGCTCGACTTACTCTTGGAGCGACCAATATCTGTACTGATCGACATGGCAGACGAAGGCATTGAAGCTAGAATGCTTCCGCGCCGCTTTCCAGTGCGGATTGATGACATTCCGGTCATGACAGACTGGTTGTCATCGTCCATCTCCGCAAAAGCCTGCGGAGGGAACCCTGTGGCAGTAGAAAGTGTAGATGATGACCAGTTTCTCGCCATGCCACTCGTTGTGTCAACTTGGTTTCGTGCTTTTGACTCTTCTGTTACGTACACATTTTGTCGTTCTGGTTCCTCCTTAACAGCATCAGTGGGGGCACTGGTAAAGCTGGCAGTATCAGCAGCCAGAGGAGCAGAAGAAGAATTTTCATTAAGTACTGCAGGATTATTATCATCAGTAGAAGCGACATTCGAAGGTTGTACTGAGGAAGATAGTGGTAGCTCGACACTGCGAGATTCCACGATGGGAACAGAATGATCAGTATTGCTATCAATCTGTGAAAGTATTGTGGTTGTTGCTGCTGCCGCTGCCGGTGCTACTGGATCTAGCGCCTCTGATGAAGACATATGCACCGTATCACTCTCAAGTGTCGAAATAGGCAGCGCTCTAGCTGAGTTTTGCGGCTTGAAGGATGCCGAACCGCTTAACGTAGACACTGAGTTGTCGTTATCGTTGCCATCGACATCGACATCGGCATCAACATCAACATTGTCAGAGCCAGGCACGGCTGCTTCTAACACGATCTTGTCTTCTTGAGGTTCATCCACTGGGGGAAACAACTGTGCAACAAAGTTAGCAGTGCTTGAGACGCGTGCTAGAGACACCGGCCGCGAAGGGTAGGGAATGTGGTCCTCATCCTCTCCTGTATACACGTTAGCTATGGATGATCCAGGATCTGCATTTGCGGTCAGAGGTTCACACTTGGTTGAGGCCAGCAGTTCCTTCGTGGCAGTGGTATCAACATTTGCATTTGCATTTGCATTTGCATTTGCATTTGCATTTGCATTTGCATTTGCATTTGGATCTCTGGTTACTTCTCCCTCGGGCACAGCAACAACAGGGAACTTCCATGAGGTGACTCTATTGACATGGTCGACGTAGTAAGGACGCCCGGTCTTCTTGTCCTTCTTCGCTTCCCATCCGGGTGGCAGCTTACTTTCCACCATTTCTCAAATTAAAATTTCAACACAAAAGGTTTCTTCTTTGTTACGGGAGGCTGCGTCAGTCAGGAGCAGAGACACGAAACACAATGGTGAGGAGCTAGATACTTGTGGCGTGCGTGCGTGCGTGGTTGTTGCGCGCGGCGTCTTGGTGGTCGCCGCGCCGCGCCGGTCGTCTGAACGTGCGCATCCAAGTCAAAGCGAAACCCTTCTCCACTTTTGTAAAGACGCCCTTCGTATTATACTTTAGACCGCGATGGCACAGGAAGACGATCTGAAGGCCTACTTAGACGGAGTGGCCATGGGAAGCCTCGTCAAGGACATGACGAGTGCCCTTGCGGGTGATAAACCAGATGAGCCCATAGGATTCCTTATCAAGTACTTGAAGACGACATACCCGGAGCAATCTGCTAGTGCAAATGTCTCTGCATCTGGAGGTGGAGGTGCGTCTGCTATGGCTCCTTCGAGCTCTCTGGCCAAGTTGATGGCTGATGCCCCAGACGATGATACTGATGACGAAGAGGAAGAGGACGACGCTGATGCTCCTGTTTATGTTCCTCCTGTGAATATGAGCAAGAAAGCTCGTAAGACTGGATTCTCTGCTGAATCTATGGACCCTTCAAAAATGAAAGAGAAGATGAAGGAACTTGTCGTCATTCCCAAAGAGCAAGATGTGAAGGACATGCTTCTTGCTACAGTGGCCAAATCTACTCTTTTGAAGATGCTGGATCAGGAGCAGAAGAACAAGATTGTCGATGCCTTTGCAGGCCCTTTAGTGAAAGAAGCAGGTGAAAATGTCATCGTGCAAGGTGAAAACGGAGACGTTTTCTACCTACTAGAGGACGGAGCTGTCGACGTATACATTAAGAAGGGTGACGCGGACGAGGTGAAGGTGCACACCTACAAGCCTGGTGATGCTTTTGGAGAGCTGGCTATCATGTACAATGCGCCACGTGCTGCCACCTGTCGGGCTTCGGAAACAAGCAAGTTGTGGTCGCTAGACCGCCTTTCTTTCAAGGTAATTGTTGTTGCCGCTGCCATGCTGAAGAGAGAATTGTATGCTGGTTTCCTAGAGAAAGTGCCTATTTTGGAAACTTGTAATGCTGGTGAGATTCAAACTTTAGCTGATTCTCTTTCTGAGGAGGTATATGAAGATGGTGTTGAAATTTGCAAACAAGGGGACGCTGGTAACTACTTCTATATCATCAAAGAGGGTACTGCAAAATGCTACATCAGTGACAATGAAGTCGCTTCTTTAGACCCAGGTATGTATTTCGGTGAGATTGCCCTCATGACATCCAAGCCTAGACAGGCTACTGTTAAAGCTAAAGGTAGTCTGAAGGTGTTGGCCCTAGATAGGGCTACTTTCACACGTGTGCTAGGTAGCATGGAGGATATCATGAAGAGAAACATGGACAAATACAAGGAGTATATCGGCTCGGAAATTTAGGTTTGAAGTTACTTTTCTAACAAGAAGTGCAACAAATTCATGTCACTGCCAACAAATATTAGAACAAGTGGGAGCGGAGCAAAAATGCTCAACTGCAGTTTTCCCTCAGGATTGCATCATTTTCTCCATAAAACAAAAACAGACAATTTAATCTACAACTACTTTACAATTGTCCAAATTTCACATGTACAGCCTCTTGCACGTTGATTTCACTTTTAAGTGCACATACCCTTAAAACTCAATCTTTTGTCTCATTTTCTTTCATCTCTCTGAATGTCATCATAAGCCTTTTCATACTTCTCAATTTCTGCTGAACGAAATGACCAGGAATATGCGTCGATCATAATAGCTTGGGGATCTAAAGTCCTACTACGAACTCGAATAGTTCGCAAAATCTCTTCAAACGAGCCCTCCATAAGCTCAGCTCTCATGGAGTTTAATATCGTCAGAGCGACACGATACAGTACCTTAAAGCCTTCGTACATGAAGATTTCTACAACTCTTGTACTCAGCTGAAAGTCGAATCCTCGACAAAACAATGTCATGAACCATTCTGTAGCATACATCATGGGTTGCACACCGCTATCCATCAAGTGTTGCCAGAGGTCCTCCATGTGGTGCCAGCCGAGTTGCATTAGGACGTATTGTCTTCTTTGTAAGTCCACTAATCCTGGCAAATACATACACCGCAATCCCATGGTGCCCAGGCAATGTTTAAAGCAATACCATGCTTCTACCTTTGTGAAGTATGTCAATAGTAAGCCAGCCACGAAACTCATTCCTTGACAATATTCTGTTTCTGGATCATGTATCGAGTACCAAGTGAGCACATCACGTAAGTCCTCCTGCCCCTTTCCTTTTGTTGCGAACAGCTCGTGCTCTGGATATGTCCTGTCGATGTCCTTTTCTATATCATCTCTAACATGCTTTGGGGCTGCGAGCAAATCCATTTGACTTGGATCTTCTATTCTATGCCTCAGTGCCGAAACATCACACAAGCGATACCATGCCATGGGTCGTACTGCAGCTGGGATGCCACGTCGCAAGCGCCGTCGCAAAGAGCCGCTTCGAAACATGACAGTGAAGCCCCAATTGTTTAGCATATAAATCCATTTGGACTCGTTTTTAATCTCTAGTGCTGATTTGTTTGCTTGCGACAGACTGTTGTAAGCTTGCACAGCATCTTTTCCAGGTGTCCTTGCAAGCCCCTGGTTTGCACGCGGAGTTTTCCTTGGTGTGGCTTCCACATCATGTTTCCGCGGTGTCTGCATCACCATGGCAGGGCTGCTGTCGTTCTGTACGCTGCCGGGAGATAGACTAGGGGAGTAGTATAACTCGCTTCCATTAGAAGAGGAAGGTGACAGTGGTGTGCCATTGTCTTGGGTGCTCGGCTCCTTGCTGCCATTGCCAGCACCATCCATTTCGT
>JACKZZ010007134.1_pt1 | contig 20431 bp, 15 predicted proteins | sample 8027871 | NCBI WGS metagenome assembly JACKZZ01 (sample SAMN15724774, study PRJNA655200) | protist metagenome | isolation source: fluorescence activated cell sorting (FACS) single amplified genomes of... | place: USA: West Boothbay Harbor, Gulf of Maine | collected 2000-07-19
ATATATATATACATAGAAAATGGTACATGCAACGCAAATACGGCGTGCAGGGTAGAAGTCCAATGCTACCATCATTATCAGCCCTAAAAAATATATAAAATCTTTAATATATATCTAAAAATAAACTATATATGTCAATTAATGTACAATGAACGATATATAATCAGTAATATAGCACTTTATGTATACATTTATCTGTATAGCCTCTCTCTTTCTACCTTCCTCTCTGGCCCTAGGGAAACGCAAGCATTTACTTCTCCCCACCCCCTTATATTTTCTTCTCCTTTCTACACCAGCAGCAGCACCATCCATCATCCTGCTATTGTGTTAGTTAGTTAGTAGTAATTTTGTATATTTCAACTTATGGTAATGAAGTTTAGTGTCACTTTGAGCAAGCAGCACGTCACCAGCACAGCTTCGTGCCCGTAAGAAACAGTGACAGTAGACAGTGGTGTAGTATATTACGCATGCAATCAATGACAAATAGCTTTACTTAATAATATACCATATCTATTTTAAGAGGTTATCTATGCAATAGGCTAATGGTCGTTTAGTGTTTAGTATAATCTCAAGAAGCTACTTCTTATTATTTAATTAGTACATCATGAATATTCTAAATTTTAAACAGTAGCACTCAGTACTCACATGGTATCAACTGTAGTGGCGTAGACTTAGTTCTTATAGACTGCACGTCGTTACTCTCTTTCTATTAATAATCAAAAATGTTTAAAAATCAACTCTGAAAAAATACTTTTTTATTTCTAACTATACTATATTATAACAAATATGAGAATAGATGCTCTGTGTTAGAATTCTGCAAAGAGGGATTGTTGCTCAGCAGACAGCTCTTCCTCGTCCTTCTCATCTTCTTCTCCCTTATACAACATACCAGCCGTCTTATTGATATCGATTGGCGGTAAGCGGTGCGACTCGATGGCATCCCAATCCAAATGGTCCAAAAATGGATCCTTCTGCACCTCTGTTACCACGTCCTTTGATAGAGTGCTAATACGACGAATAGACGAAGGTGGTGCAAGAAGACACTTCGTTAAGAAGTTCCAAGCTTTCGCACTAACAGGAGTATCGTCTCCACTACGGCTAGGAAATGATAAGTAAGGACGACACTGGGTTGAAAAGAAATCAGCAATCAGATCATCTCTACAAACGGCACTACCACAATCCTTTCTTTCCTCAGCCATTAATTGCCATCGCTTTGATGGCTCAGTAAATGGTCGATTGCCAATAAGCATTTCATGCACTAATACCCCTAGCCACATAATAACAAGTTTTTATAAATTAAGTGATATCACCATATCTTTGATGCGTACACACATACACACCCGTTGACCAAACATCAGTGCCGTAAGAGTAGCCAACGCGCAGCAGCATTTCGGGACTCATGAACTCGATTGTTCCTATCAGTGTATACGTCTTTCCTTGCTTATCAGGCAAAGGGATTGAAGATTCGTCTAATATTTTTGCAGAAGAAAAATCACACAGTTTAATGTGCCCATCCTGATTCAATATACAGTTAGAGGCTTTGATATCTCTGTGCACACACCCTTTATGGTACATGTGACTAAGCGCTAAGAGTAACTCAGCCGTATATATAGAAACAGTATCTTCATCCAGATACCCTCCAGGAAATCGTCGCATGTGGCTATGCAATGGCCCTCCTAACACTGGTTCTAAATAAAAGTACAAGCAGACTTCATCTTTTGCTGTATCTAGGAGTCGCATTATATAGGGACACTGTACATATCGATTGAAGTAAAGTAATATCTGCATATCAGTTTCAGAAACCATATACATACATTCAGCTGCAGTAAGACTCTCTTTTCTTGTATGATCCTATCTCCCCTACCCAAGCGCATGTTAGCCTCACGTTGATATGCCTTCAAAGCTAACGGTATCAATACATAACGACTCAATGGTAAACCCGACTGTATATATACATGACGTCAACCTACTAAAGATCCATCATTTCTCTTTCCATAATGGACCCTGCATAGCAGAAATGAGGAAGATAATGCTATTGCATGGGCAAAGAGAACTCACGTGGCGAATGCACCAGCCCCTAGAGGTGCTATCACTTTGAATCCCTCTGGATAAAAGCCCTCTGAAGAGTGATTATCGGGATTCATGCTTAACCCTTTTGTTTATTCGGCCACCTGCTAGTGATAATTTATATAAGATATACGATATATCTCCCCTGCCGCATACATTGTGATAGGGGAGGTGTGAGTATAGCTGAAGTTTGTATGAATGAATAGTGAGTACGTGTTCACTATTTCTATACACGCACTTCGTGTAAAACGGCTTCGCAGCATCTCCACGCCATAGATAGATTTCTACAACCACATGAGATTGTTTGGTATCTTAGTAAGCAGATAGATAGGTTACATATTATATATAATATATACTAAGACTGCTTATAGGAGCATCTATATTATATTTAGCTATTCAGAATGGACGAAAATGACCTAGAGTTAGATCTGCCTTCTAAGTTAGGAGGCATGTTCGACATGTCTCCTCTTACAGGAGTTCTGGAGATCCTAATGCAGAGTCTGAAAGAGCAAAAGAAGGTTATATCTGGATTAAATGTTACAATAAATGCAATGGAATTGAAAACAGAAGAACTTGAAAAGGAAGCGAAAGAATCACAGAGAAAGACTGAAGAGCTGGAGCAGAAAGCGAAAGCATCACAGGATAGACTGATCGAACTAGAACAGAAGGCTAATGTAGAGCCGAAGTCTATCCCTAAGCCCCAGGAAGACACTTCGCAGATACTTCAGAGTCGCCCTGGATTATCAGAGGAAGAGATCAGGAAAATTATAGAAGAAGGAATCGTTACTCACTTCGAAGAGTATAAAAAGACATTGCCTGATTATGCAGCCATCTGTGACAATCGCATTCAAATATTCTTTGGAAATAGTGAACTTCTCAAAGAGTTCTCCCATAAAATAGATGATGCACATGAAGTCTATCGTGAATTTCCAAAAGTTGAGAAATTAACAAAAGAATTTCATGAACGACTCAATCAACTGGATGCTGACATGGAGCCTCATAAAAAGAAGTTAGATGAGACGGAAACCTCCGTTCAAACAGCTTTAGGACTTATTAAAGAAATGAAAAAGGAAGATATATTGCGTGCTTCAGCTCAAAAGAAACCAAAAACTAGAATGAGTTTTGCCGGCTCGTCGGAGTTTGGTCAGCCTAATGAGAGTGTCCCTGAGCCTGTTCCAAAGAGGGAGACGCGAGGCGTTGCTGTTGCGAATTCGAAACGATCAAAGGGCATAGTAAAGGTTACTGCAGATGCAGGGCAAGAAGAAGAGGATGAGAAGAAGGAGCCTGAAGGCGAAGAGATCCCACAGGAATCAGACAATGAAGAGACTGGAACTTGGGAGCCGCCAGTGGCGGATGAACCGGAGGAAGAGGAGGAAGAGCCTTTCCAAGATGAAGATGAGGAAGACGAACTGGATAATGCTGAAGAAGAGATACAGGAAAAAGTAATTGAAATAGAACCTATTGATGCACAGGGAATGGCTGAGCTGGCTGAAGAAGTGGCCCAGGTAGTGGAGGACAGTGTGATTGAAGCTATGGGCTCAAGGCCAACTTCGTCGCACGATTTCTTAATGTCTGATGATTTCCCATTGTCTGTATCAGAAGCTGATTTAAATGAAACTGAAAAGCTTCTAGAAGCTCCAAAAACTCAACAAGTTAAGGTCTTGAAGGCAAATCAGCGCGATATCCAGCCCTTAGAGAAGCCGCGATCTTTTCAGTACACACGCCCTCCTCAACCGAAACCTGCACAGGAGCCTATTGTTAATAGTCAGTCTTTTAGTATAGCGTGCGATCGAAACCGCCCGAATTCAGGTCGAGTGGTAAGTGCATGTAAATAGATCTATTATGTTAATGATTGTATTATCGTTGAAGTTGTATATATCTTTGATTGATGTGTAGACACCGGAAGAAGAGCAACGTCAATTGTCTGGAAGACGCAAACAGATATTTAGAGAAACTTTGTCCCAAAGGATGAACTCCATCAACTTATCTGAATTTGGAGATAGAAAAACGAAAGAAAATGAGCGCGAGAAATTCAACCCTGAAGACTCGCTTCAGACGCGTTTAAAAATAGTTGAAGAGATTCTTGAGAAATTGCCTTCGACTTTATCTGGAAAGTTAAATGACGTTCGACGCGAATTTCAAGTGTCTACAGCAGCGATACCCTCTCCTGGGCTAAATGTGCGAAATGAGCTTATCCAAGTGTATCAAACTACAGAAGCACTGAGCAAGAAATTGGAGCATCTAGATTCAAAACTGAATGGAGTTATCCAGGCTTCTCTTGATGGTCAGCGCCTGGATGCAAATGTAAAAGAGGAGCCTGTTCCAGTACCAGTACCGGCACCACAACCAATCATTCAGTATGTTCAACAACCTATTGGTAGGCTAACACTCACTAGTCTTCTTATCTTATTTGTAATATTTCTTATCTTTATTTTCAGCCGAGGTTCCACCTGCTGGTCCCAGCGTAGAGGAGGTAGATAAACGGATTAAAATTGCCTTAGGGGAATTTACGCGTGACTTAATCACAAGGCAACAGTGCCATGACCTTATATTAGCGGCATTTGATAAACCTCGGAAAGGGTATGCTTCCTCCAGCGATGTTGATAGCTTAATGGAATGGCGCAAGGGAATTGCACAAAAATTGGATACTATGATGAATCAAATGGCAACAAAAGAAGATACCAGTGTTCAAGTGGTAAAACTGAATGCCGAAACGGCACTAAAATTAGGAAATCTGAAAGATGAGCTTTCGAAAGCGATGGTAGATTCAAAAGCCGAAAACACAGAGTCAATGCTTCGATTGTATGCAAATCAAGATAGCTTAACCGCTTTTGTCACAAAGCTTGATATTGATTTAAGTAATCATTTAAGGCCTATTGTCAGTAGAAAAGATCGCCAAAGTGAAAGCAGTAAAGACGACATAGAAGATAAAATGAGCAGTTTCGAAAATAAAACAAATCAGCAACACGCTTATCAAATGGGAGAGATACAAAAGCTTGTGGATTCCTTAAGTGCAGTTCAGTATGAATTAGCGCACTGCCCGAAGCAGAAGCAGATTCAGGCAATGGTTGAAATGATCGAAAATGAATTTAAAAAGCAGCTAGGACATGATGTCGAAGGAATTCAAGGAACTATAAATAAAATAGTAAATGCTGTACATAATAAGGCCGGCAAGGGCGATGTTGTTAGATTAATATCAAAAAGCATTGCTGGTGTAAAGGTGGATATAGCTAGGTTAAATGGTGTGGAGATACCAGCTGGCGGTTACAAATGTCTGTCATGTGGCCATTCCGGAACCACTGTACGGTTGATGACCGGTGGCCCATCGCCTCGAAATGATGACGTAGAAGATCTAAGTTTTTCGTCGCATATAACTCATGGTGACGATGTAAGCGTGAATAGCACGTTGTCTATGCTATCGGATCCTTCCTTGGTGGCAGTTTTGAATAGGTCTGCAGGCCTAAAACCACTGGGACAGTATAGAGAGCCCGAAGATCCGAAAGTACAGGCAATTTCTGAAAAGAAAAAAGCTGTCCATGCTCATATTAACCGGAGACCACATACGACTAAAGAACCCCTTTACCGGAGAGCACGATTGGCCGCACAATTACGAGAAATTCCGAAGGTTACTCAAGTAGATCTAGGTCATATTCCCCAATATGCTCTAGACGATGATATAAGGGATGACTTTAGCTTAAATTCAAAGTCATCTATGTATTCCAACCAGAACAGTCAAAGTGAAAAGGGTTTGAAGTTACCCGTAATTTCTCCTGTTCGCTCATCACCCACCGCACTAGGGGAGTCTATGTTTGTTCTAGAGGATTCTGTGGAGACGAGTGCTGGTGTACAACCTTCGTAGGCACTCCACCATAGCTTCTCATGTCCATATTTGTTGCCCCTCTTGGCTTCCTATTAAAATTATTACTGATTACTATTATGTTGTTTATTACTATTAAAATGAATAGATAACTTCTTAAATCAACGTGTGACGTGTGTTATATGAAGCAAAAAATGCAAAAACCCTAGCAAGCTAGAACTCACCATGATAACACAATGCAATAGAGCTACTAAAATGAAGGTAGACCAACATTCTAGCTGCTAATTGAAGAGAAATCTAATCATCCTGCCACAAAGTGGAAAGAATGGTGGTAGAGGATACTAGATTTAGATTCTTATTTTACATGCTGCGAAACCTTAAGTCAGGCAAGTATACAAACATGGCCAAGAACCACACTTCACTCATGACGCGACCAGCAGCTAGAATCGTGTTCAGCCAGCCAACACATTTATTATTGTACCATATTTGCGCATTGTAAATCTATCTAAAAACCTAACAATTACCAACTTGTCATCGTAGCAGTAGTCGTTAGAAGTCTTAAATTACGAGGAAATTTATTTTCATCAATAATTAAAAAAAAAATCATGCCTGTAGCAATTAGCACTATTATTCTACACTAATCATGTAGCGATGAAATATTATTAAGGAATCAGCCTATCTCCTTGGTACATGATCATTATTGTCACCTGCTGTCGAGTTCATATAATGAGGAAGCGTTGTCCGAGTATAAGCTGAACCATACGCCTGATTAGGGTTGTGGCGTTTGACCTTAGCTTTCATTTTTTCCGGTCCACCTAAATTTCTTGTTGTTGAAAATGCTGCATATGACACCACCCCACCCTCATCACCGTACGGGTTCTTGTTCCTCAGCTTTTTATTTTTCTTACCCCAGGTTTTATTACGTTTGTGTTCGCGCTTAGATGAAGCTTCATTCTCTACAGATAAAAGATTCTCAACATACGACCGTTATAACAATATAATATTAGTATCAGACATACCTTCCTCCTCTTCAGCGCCTAGCAACTCTTGTTCATCGTCCACAAATTCAAATTCACCTCCTCCAAACACCATTCCATTACCCCCTTCAGGCTGAATTGAAGAAATAATCCCTTCTGCGACATCATTTTCAATACCTCCAGCTATTGATGCTTCTGCATCGGCTGCTCTTAACTTTTGAAGAGCTACTCTTTCAGCTACTTTTTCGGATCGAAGCATTGTTCTCTCCGATTCCTGGAGCCAACGCTTTTCATCCACTTGAACCTCTCCTTTTGCCATGGGTGGAGCCACATATAGTATCTTGCCATCATTAAAATCTCGAAGCATTTCTTTACAAGCACGAAACTCATCCCATCTACCCGTGCTGCTGGTAATGAGACCTCTAACCGCACAGTACGCTGATAGTAGCTCAGTTGCATTAGGCGGTCTGTTTACATTATCTTTCACGTCCAAATTTCTTTTGATTCGCATACCATATGTGGCATCCAATAGGTGCTGCGGAACTCTGGTAGAGATAACTTCCGCTGGAGAAATATAATCACGCATCTGATTAATAGGAAGAATGCCTGGATGCATTATAAGAAGTAGATAAGTATATGTGAAAAGCGATATCGTCCCAATATAGACATCTTATTACTGACCTGAGCACAGCATTTGACCCGTGCTACTCATAAATGATGGAAACACAAGACCTGGACAATCACAAAGCATGAGTTCATCTGAAACCATCAGAGTTTGAAAGTGTTTTGTTTTGCCAGGGGTGGAGGACACCCCCACCCTAGTGACCCCATGGACAGCTCTCGACGCCGACATTAGAGTATTTATCACTGAGGATTTACCAACATTAGGAAACCCAAGCATACCAACGCATATGCGATCTTTATGTCGATCTTGTGGTTGGAGACCAAGTTGGCGAGGCAGAAGATTCAATAGTAACTCTAAATCGTTCCTAGTCAGTACACGCGACACTCTCCTCAGGCGCTCTTCATATTCCAGACCCTCCAATCCTGGTGTCCGCCCTTCACTTGGAAAAGATTTCACTTCAGCACTAGATTTTATTTCTCGGTCTCCAAATACAAACACTGATTCATTCATCACCTCCCTAGTACAACCTTCATCCTTCAGCCGTTGCTCTATCTGCTGGTCATCTGTGCCCCCTAATGGTTCCTTCTGCTCATTTCTAATTCCATTCAGTGATAAGCTATCAATATTCGGCATGACGTCTACCCTCCAGAAATCCACTAGATCCCCAACTAGCTCGGTTATGGTATCTACAGAAGCATCAGGCCCATAAGGTTTGCAAGTCATGTCCTCGTCATCGGAGTCTGTCGCCATCCGAGCACTACGATTGATCGCACGAACGGCGTCGTCTAAGCGTTGCATTTCATTGGCCGCCGAATAAAAGACAAACCGAATACCAGCTTTGTCTAGATGTTGCGCCCATACTCGTCGCTGATACTCCGTCAGAAAATCTGCTTTATTAATCAGAAGGATCATTGGCTTAGAGGGACTCTGCTCAGACGCATATTTCATTAAATCTCGAGAGAAATACAAAACCGGATTCCTGGCGTCAACAATCTGCACCGCAAAGTCACTTCGTTCCAACACTCGCCACAACTGCCTCCATACTTCAATGTTTTTTTCAAATGGAGTCACTTTTAACTCAGGATTCGCTTGCTCCATTGTTGCGATTTCTCGTCTCCATTCTAAGAATGCATTACGTTCATTGCGTTCAACCTCAGCTGCTGTCATGTCACGGCTCCATGCAGGTTTACGAGGTATCCTCAAGTGCTCATAATCAAAGTTTGCCATATTAAGCGTTTGAAGGTTGACATGCACCGTAGGCTGAATCAAGAAGGAGTCGTTCTTGTGAACCCGGTGAACTTCGACTTCATCTTCATGCAGCACAGCTGTGTGCACGAAATCATCCAGTGCTGAAGACTCAAGCATGGATATCATGTTTGGTCCGTCCCTATCACGCTCTCCTTGAGATCCATTGGTTTGCTTACGGATTAAAGCGTTACCAAATCCTTTATCTCTTCGTTTTACTTTCCCTTTTCCTTGTCCTCCCGATTTGCCCATTTGTTCAACTCCTTACGCTCCTACCCGTAACCTGACAAGCACTATATGCTATAGATCTAATCTATCTAAGTATATATATAATTACTTCCGTTAACTACTCACAAGTCAACATAAGTAGTTATGGAACTAGATTTATACCAAAGTCCTTCTAACCCTCCCAGAGGAATGGACCTCAAACTGGTGGCTGCACGAAGTGTGACATTTATAGAGAGTGATTGGCCGAGATCGGACCGGATCGCATCGGGCGGGCGGGCGTTACAATTAACCAACGGAATTTTAGCAATTGATTCTGTGCTACAGGGTGTAGGATCAAGGAACTTATAAAGAAGAATAGCGCAGCTAAGGACTAGGGATTCTGTATTCAGGAAATATGAATGCTGAATAAAATAGAGTTGGTTTGGGGTCCCGCTCGATAAATACTGCAGCTTTGAGGAATAAAGACAATATTGAATCCGTGTTGGTTTTGTTTCTATAATGAGAACCAGTGAACCTGTGGCTGGTAATGATAGACGAGCGTCTGCAGCTATTGCCGATCCGGTCACAAGTCTTGGCGTCGATGATGATTTAGCAAACTTGGAGAATGCTGTGCAAGGTGTGTAGGGTGTGCTCTTTCTGTTCCTACAATACATTCATTTATGACTATACATTGGTTCTTATGGCAAATCCTCATTCTTTTATATAAACAGCTGCTCTTGCGAAGCACAGAGATGATAGAGACCAGAAAGTGCAATATGGTGAAGAAAATTTAGGGGAAAATTTCGACGAGACCCCATGGGTTCCCCCGACCCTAGAAGTGGTCAGTAACTGATTGAGTAGTGCAACATAAGAAGCTAATGGTGCGAACTAAAAAGTTTTTATTTATTTATTTATTTGTTTTGATAGGCTTGGGAATATCGACTCGACACAATATATCGGGCAGGTCAAGCAAAGCTCTCGAAGCTGCAAATTACGAAAGCTGCTGACTTGGGTACAGGAGTGCAGCTATACTTTGGGTTCCTGAAATCATTTGCAATATTAATGATGTTTTGTTCCATTCTTTCCCTCCCTTCTATTGCCTTTTGTTTTTATGGGTCTCGGGTAAGTACTTCAGATAGGGATTTTTTTGGATTGTATCAATTCATGATTGGTAACATCGGTTATAACGAGAGGTCATCGACCTATGTACAGGATGCTGCATGTGATTATGTAGACCTTACCAACCGAACGAATCATTATCTCTTAGCGAATGAAACTTGCATTAAGATATTCGGCAACGAATTGGACATGTTACAAGTAGCGGATTACTTGACGGTTTCAGAGGTGCTGCAGTGTATAATGACTGTCTTTGTGGTTTGGTTGTTGGCACGTAGGACTGTAATACTCTCAGCAAAAGCAGATGTAAATGTGTGCACGGTAACAGATTACAGTGTTGTGGTGACTGGTCTGCCAACAGTTTCAGACCACAAGGAGTTATTGAACTTCTTCAATGATTTATATCCTTTGGATAAAGTCGATTGGCGGCAGCGTCCACCAGTGAGTGGCGCCCTTCCGGTAGATTCTGTCTTGAACACTGGAAATCCTGTGTATTTAGGAACCTGGATATCTGAACTATTTATATTTCATAAAATGGGGGCATTTATTCATGCGTTCAAGGCAAAAGAGAAGCTAACGAATAAACTGTTACGCAGTCGTGCAATGATTAAAATGTATTCCGAAGGCACGAAACATATGGGAGGGCACCATGAGAAGAAACGTCTGCATTGGGAAGACAATATGCTCTCCACTGGCGCAGAAATAGAAAAAATAACTTTGAAAGTTATGAATGATACACGAAAGGATATCGTTTACAACAACAAGATTCATGAAGAGGAGGAAAAACTGAGCCAGAAACGGAAGTCGGAGAGAGATCAACAGCAGAAGGTACAAGCTGATGATACGCAGGAAGGAGGAGAAGCCACCCCAGCAGTACCCCCCGCTCCTCCGCCAACGACACAAATAGAGCAGGTACTGTTTGCAGATATGTTATCATATCAATCGGTATGCACGTACAACCTGTTAATAGTAATACTGTGTTCAATGGATGCATAGGAATCTTACTCGATGGAAGGCCCAGCCGTGGCCGCATTTGTGGTATTCAACCATTGCGAGTCTAAAGCTCGCTGTATTGAAGATTTTGCCCGCTATTCAAAATTTCCATTCAATTTGTGGTACCCCGATGAGCTTAAGTTTAATGGTTATAAACTAACTGTCAAGAAAGCTCCAGAGCCTGACGAAATATTGTGGGAGAACCTTGAAACTTCGAAAGCAGAGAAAGTTTCTAGGCAATCTTTAACGGCTGTTGTTACGATATTATGTCTATTAGTAGGATTCATTATTATTCTTCAGAGCTCACTGTATAAGCAACGCTTCAACGATGAAATTCCTCAGCTTAGTTTATGTGATACAGAGATCCCGGCATTGTTTCTTCAATCATACAAAACGAACGTTGACAACCCCCTCTTAGTGAGACCAACATCTAAGCAGCTCAATGGAACAAAGTTGTCTGATTTAGATGACTTATGTGACGAAATCAAATCTGGAACTTTCTACGCTGTACTTAATGATGATGATGATAATCTTCTTGCTGATTACAATATTGATATGTGTCGTAAGACTTCCTCACAGGACCCGAGCAGCAACTTTACTGGTACTGGTCTATGTCCTGTATATGGTAACGATGAGTTCTGCCCTTGTGTTTCCATCGAATCTACTGAAGACTGTGAAACCCTTTCATGTAACGTGTTCGCTGATGGTAAAGAATGCACTGATTTCCCTGCCCTCACACTGGGCTCTTGCTTTTGCTTTAACGCACTGTTGTCAGTGCTAGACTCTAGTGATATATCATCTGCCATTAGTCAATTAACAAGCCAGGAACCACAGTGTAGGAACTTCGCTGTAAATTATTCTGTGGCCATTGCGTTAACGATCGTAGCAGCAATGACAACTGTACTCATAAATCGTGTATTGCGCTACGTTCTTAAGCGTTTGGCTGTAAACGAAAGGCACCGAACAATCGATTCCGAGCAAGGGGCCATCATGTTCAAAGTTTTCATAGCTACATATATCAACATGGCCTTTGTTGCTCTGCTTGCTTTTGGTAGATTGGAGTCATTGGGTGGATATGGCGAAGACTTACAAATTTTGCAGGGAGAATATTCCGATTTCAGTATAGATTGGTATCCACAAGTCGGTGTCTATATGGTGCTGACGTTTGTGTTTGAAATAGTTAGCCCTTTGCTGTCTGTCCTCGCTAAATACTATATCATCTACCCTTTCCGTCGTGCTATGACTTATGCTTCGGTGGAAAGAATGAGTTCGCATAAAATTGCAATGCAGGCAGACTTAAACGCTTTAGAAGTTGGTAACGTGTTTGATGCGTCCACACATATGGCGAAGTGTCTAGCTCTTCTCTTCTTCGCAATGACATATTCGGCGGGAATTCCAATTCTGATGCCCGTTTGCGGTGTAGCATTTTGTATGTTTTTTTATGTCGATCGATTGTTGATCTGCAGATTCTATCAGAAACCGCCGAAATATGGAGATGCTGCAATGAAGCTTCTGTTGCGTGCGTTACCGTTTGCATTGCTAGCACGTGTTGGCTTCGGTATATGGATGCTGAGTAATGATTCAGTGCTGCCGAGAGGCCCCTTTTCAGTAACTGCACTACCGGATGCTGTAGAATCAATTAGTATTCTCCAAACTCTGTCTGATGAATATGCTGAGTTTGCTGAAACAATGGACGGTTACCGCCTATTCGGTTTCATAAATCTAGGAAGTCGCATCACTCGCCCTAACGTTTTACCGCTGTTAGTTTTGTTGGCTGCTATTGTTATCTACATGTTTCTGGCATATATTTGGCCTAAGCTTCCCATTCATTGGGTAATAAAACGGTCGCTGAACTGTGTCAGACAATGTAAGAAAAACAGGGTGCATACAGACAACAGGGGGTTTATATACAATGCCGATTTGATGGCTCTGAAAGATCCGCTGCGTACAGAGACTTCTCCATACTGTGGCGAGTATTATAAGCTTATTGAGTACGGAAATGCATCATCAATATGTAGCATGTGCTCGAAGCCGCGCGATGAGATTACTATGGCAGACACGGAAGATGGTTGGAAAGGCCTATACAAAGACGGAGTGTTATCGAAATGCAAAACATTTCTGAAGCCAACACACTTCGGTAATCAAGTGAGAAATGTCGGTGCCATAAAGAATACATACGAAGTTGTTGGGGATCATGGTGTTTTTAGTTATGAAATAAGCAAGATACCACAATATCGAAACGCGATACGAGCCCTGAAGGAAACAATGGACTTAATTCTGTCTGATGAAATGGATACGAATGTAAATTGGAATCATTCAAGTAGCAAAACGCGTGGAAAAAATATCAAACAAAATGTAATGGAGGAATATGAAAGGAAACGTAAACAACGTATCCTGGATGAGCAAAAAAGAAAGAAGGTATATTGTGATAATTGATTGTGTTAGAGATTTCCTGAATTATGTTCCCATATGCAGGATGAGTGGGACAAGGCTGTTCAGAAAAAACGGGTGTCGAATGAGGGAACCCGTAACAAGACGATGGCCTTGAATACAAATCTGCGGGAAGCTATGTATGCTGATGACGATGATTATAACGAGGTTAAGGGTTGTTTATTTGTATGTTTGATTAGTGGTATAATATGTCTTCCTGGACACCTTCATTATATAGGCTATTGAGAATGACGAGTATGAAGATCCATATTTTGATCCTAATGAGCAGCTGAATGAGCTCAGGGGAAGTGCTTCTCATCACGTAAGTAGCTTCCTGGCGCTCTTTAGCATCTCTTTTCTCTAATGATGTACACCTGTAGAATGATACACAGGATGATTATGCTGAAAACGAAGATGATTTAGAGTATGAAAGTTATGATGATCCGTATAAAGATGATGCAGATGTTGACTACTAGTGTAAAAGGCAGGCATTGCACATTGTGAATGAACTTTTTCTATTTTTGAAAGTCTGATATGACCATTTTGACTATGACGATTTTGGAAATAAATATGATTCTTATTAATTAGTACATACAATATATAATAATATAATAATACTTCTTAATGGTAGTAGTGTTTCCATCATGATAATAATATTATAAGATATAATAATAGCAGTATTTTTGGTACACATGTGAATAGATAGATAAATAGTTCCTCCTCCTCCTACTACTACTACTACTACTACTTGTAGTAATGGGAGGCTAGGTGAGTAATTAGGGTCCTAATTCTAATTAGGGTTTCGAGTAATAAGTAGTACGTGTTCAACACATATCATTGATTACGTGTACAATTCACTAATTATTACAGTCAAAAAAAATATTTTGTTAATTATTTCTACTCTATTTTTTGTAAAAGTTTATAAACTGTAAGAACACTTAACAACTGTAACTCGATTAAGTTATAATAGCAGCAGTACAACACACTGAGGAGAGAGACGTTGTGTGGTAGGTTGGATGGTTGTCGGTTACACACCGGCCAACCCTACACGCACATCAGTCAATCACTCTGTACAAATACTATACAACTCTACTAGACTACTACTACTCCTATCACTATATATATGACTTGTATAAACATACATACATAATATGTTCCTACACTCCTCCTCAAGACATACAGTATAGTAACAAGAGATAGAATAATAGTACAATCACAACATAATAAATAATTACATACACATAGGAACCCTCAGAGAACCTGACACAATATCAGGCAGCCCTAGCCTTTATGTCTCTGCCGTATAACCTATAATCACATGTACTCATCAGACGGAGTCTTCAACTCCCTAGTACCACTCTCAACAAACTGCTCATGTCCCAGCATCTGATTAGTAAGATAATTATTTACCTCAATAGTAACTGGCTTACTCATCGGATCAGACACATTCGATTTGGAATCAATATGACCAAGATGAATTACCTTGCAACTTCTCAAATGCCTCACATAGTGGTACTTAATGGCAATGTGCTTTGATTTTGAGCTTGCTACTGGATTCTCTGCTAGAGCATGAGCTGCAGTATTATCTCCTAGAACTGCTGAACTATACTTCAGTGTATTCACCACCTTCTCAACACGCAATGCAGATAAAAGCCAGCGTAGCCATTGCAGAATCTTAAGTGGGTCGTTCATTGCCATATACTCCGCCTCCTGTACAGATTGAGCAGGACTCTTCTGTAATTTGGAACCCCAAGCAATTGGAGCCAACCCGAGAAACATAATAAACCCGCTAGTTGATAATCGAGTAGAACGGCAACCAGCCCAATCAGAGTCTGTAAACAATGTAATCCACGTAGCATCTCCACTCAATTTCAACGTAAAATGTTTTGTGTTGTATACATATTGTAAAAGACGAGTTACACCATTACACACAATCTTGTTCACCTTATCACTGTATCTAGCTAGAAAGCTCACAGCAAATGCGATATCAGGTCTAATACAAATCATCAAATATATTAAACTGCCAATCTTTTCACGGTACTGGAAATCATTCACGAACTGAGTATCAGCCAAATCTACACTCTCCAGCTGAGCCTGAATATTGTCTGCCATTGGAGACTTCACTGATTGCTTGGGGACAAGACCAAAACGCTTAAATACTTTCTCAATATATTCAGTCATGCTTAAATCTATCCACTTCCTATTTCTACCAAATGTAATATTGATTCCTAGGAATGTATTTAATTCACTGCACGACGATATTCGAAACCTCTTTTTAATTGCACCAGCAAGTTCGTCCAACAGAGACTGCTTAGAGCTTGCCAAAATAAAATCATCAACATAAACCAAAATAAATGCAAAGGTTCCATCCGACAAATATAAGACTAACAGACATGCATCAGCTGTAGTTGCTACAAAACCCAAACCAATTAAGAATTCAAGCAACTCTTTCCACCACTGCCTCGGCGCTTGCTTTAAACCATACAACGCCTTCTTCAACCTCAAGACTCCTCCACTTAACAAACCAGCGATCTGTGATGACAACCTTGCACAGTCACCAGCATCACTCAAGTCCTCACGAAGTGCACGCATCACATCTACCAAATCAGAAGTAGGTGACAAGTAAATCTCCTCCTCAAGGGAGGCATTTAAGAACGCTGTTTTGACATCCATCTGCAAAGTACACGTTCCCAAAATAACCACTAGAGTCAGAAATATTCGTAAGGTAGTGAGTTTTGCCACAGGGGCATAAGTTTCGGAATAATCAACGCCATGACGTTGACGAAAACCACGAGCAATATACCGCGATTTGTCCTTCGGCACCGGATGGGTTTTAGCAGTGTTGACCCACTTAGAGTCAACAGCAGAACGTCCAGCTGGTAGAGAAGTAACCTCCCACGTATCATGCTCTATGACTAACGACTTCACTTCAGCCTTCTTCGATTTCAGCCAACGATCAGACGACGAGTCAGAGAGATCTACAGCCAACGTATCTTGAGCAGAGAGATATGCTAATTTTTCCAGTGGGGTCACATTAGAATTATCACGAAGGAGGCGCAAGGTATCACCAATATTTCCTAGTGTGCCCACGTTTAGTGGAGCACGGGACACTCTCCTCCGGCGAGAAGCAACCACTGAATCATTCTCATTATTAAAACCAGAGAAACCAATAAAGGATGTAGAACCGTCATTAATTCCACTATTATACTCATCAGAAATCAAATTACTATTCACACTAGACACTGTCGTATTCAAGTTTGTACTACCACCAGAGACACTACTACCACTAGAGACGATAGACGAAGACACACCACTGGCAGTACTATTCACAAAAGATACATCACTAACATTAACACTAGACGCATTAGAATTTGCAGAACCAGCACCACCAGTATCTCCAGTAGAGATAGAATCAGCAACAAAACGAACACTGCGACTACCACGCCCACTACGGGCCTTCCTCTTACTAGAGGATACTCCTCCAGTACTAAGACCAGAGTCAACATAAGTCCTCGCGTCCGAGGACAATGCAACAGTCCCTGCACTCGCAGCAGACTGAGGGAGCGTCTCTATAGCTCCAGAGGGCCGGGGCGTCTCACTAGCTCCTGGCTCAGGGGGCGTCTCAATAGCCCCAGACGTGTGGGGCGTCTCAGTAGCCACCACAGTTGTGGGAGCGACCCACTGCCGGCTTTCATCCACAAGTGCACTTTGATCTACAATACAAACATCGATGAGAGTTTTAGACACAACATCATAACGTTTAGGAGCATTATGTTGCAAATACTCCCTTAGCATGACTTCTACATCTTTCGCATGCGTGGGGCGTGGCTCTTCTTTCCCAAGACGGCCATTAACCCACGGCGAACGAAACGCACAAATATAGCCTCGGTATTTTTCAACACGAGTCGTCACATATAATATAGAGTCTTCCAAATACGCCATATGGCGCAAAAAATAAAAATTCTCAATTACTTTCCGCTCAGAATCAACCACAAGAATGTGATCATCTTTCCGCTCCGTCAAGAAAATTTCATCAAACAAGACATGCGCACTAACAACGACCTTGTCCAACACAGGGACAAAAACTAAATATCTGTCCCACATAGGCCACTGTAGGCCCACAAACCATCCCTTATAGGCTTTTTCAGCCATACCCGTGCGTAACTGTTCAGGTATATGAACATAACATAGGCAACCAAACTTATGAAACAAAGAAATGTCTGGAATTATACCATACTTGCACTCTAATGGGGACATCCAACCCTTGTATGTCCAGGTCGGAAAACAATTTGCAACGGCAGTGGAATACTGCACAGCATAGACCCAAAAGACTAGTGGAAGCAAACTTGCCATCAGCATGGTAATGGCCGGTTCCCAAATAACGCGATTAGACACTTCTGCGAGACCATTCTGTTCAGGCGTATAGGGAGAACTAAATGTGACACGACAACCCCGCTCAGCCAGAAATTTAACAACCTCAGAGCAAATCAACTCTGGAGCACCATCAGCGTGGTATCTAATAATCTTTAAGGACTCCCTAGCACAATCAATACCGAAATATTCTTTAATGGCCTCTGGAGCATTCGATCGCTTTGCATACAATTTCGTCGTCCTCCAACGCGACCGCTTTTCAGTAAATGTCTGCGACCAGCGCTCACCATTTGGCCCTTCCACCTCCATCGGACCTTTCACATCGGTAACAACCTCTTCTTCGTAAGGGTTTAAAGGAACTAAAGGACACAGGCGCAAAGGCTTTGATTGTTCATCCGAGGATCGGGCCCGGGCAAAGCTGTGGCGTGTAGCCTTTGCTTTTGCACAGGCCCCGCACATCGGGCCACGTCTGCACACAACTTGCTCAGGGGTGGCGCCCGTAAGCTTTCCCTTTATAACAGCTTCTCTGCACGTCCGTTTACTACGATGACCGAATACTTCATGAATGTAGTCAACAGTCATCGGAGGACGTGCCTGAGCAACCCTGAGTACCTCCGTCACCTCGGGAAGGGTCATGAGATCCAAACCAGTAAACCGGTAAGTTCTATCATCACCCAAAACAGCTTCAGCATGGATTGTAAATGACCCCGATTCATCCAGGACACCAATCCGTGCTTTGCGACCACCAAACAGAATCCAGCGGCCATCCAGATCAAACTGTGGTACGCTGGCGATATTATCGACCAAGCGCCCATCAGTAACTACCAAGGTATTGTTGAGGCTGCCAATATCTGCTCTTCCTCGAGACTTCATTATTTTTCCTTGTTCTCCTAATTGAATATTCGTGTGAACAGGGCGAATGACCACATCTGCTTCCAACTCGCCTGCCGCAGATTCTCCAACCATATGAGAAGTACCCCCCGAATCGAGGATAAGTGTCGCCTCGCCAGCAGTGTTGCTGAGACCAACCCGCATAGTGTTGCCATCAGCCATCCTCTGGAGCGACTCAGAACTCGAGTCAGCGGCGAGTCAAGAGCTGGCTGTCGTCGTATCCGCCGCTTTATGCCTTTTGATACACTTGTGAGCCTTATGGCCCTTCTTTCCACACACGTAGCATATAATATTACTAGAGGTATGGGTAGATTGATTAGTAGATCCAGACCCTTCCTCACGCTTTCGCTTCTGTCCTTTCTTAGGGATTTTTAGCATCCGCTTTAGTTGTTCGATGCCCTTCGAGTCCAACTTTAAAGTTGGTGCCACGTTGCCCTGTGTGGAGGTAGGGGTTTGGGTCAATTTCCTTCTCGCGCGTCCGTCATGCGATGCCACCAGATTGACAGCTCTTTCCCAGGTAAGATCAGGTATGCTTTCCAAAGTTTGAGCTAATTGCTCATATCTAGGGTCAGCTGCGAGACCATTTACCAGCCGTTCTAAGCAGTGAATGTTGCGATCAAGCTTGTGTCCGAGGCCTTCCAAGGTGAGTGCATTGCGTATGATTCTATCAGAATACAAACCACCATCTTCCTGTTGTGAGATCTCCATCACATTAAATGAACCAAGCTTGAAATTAATCACTGCGTTCTTGTCTTTAGGCACAAACCTAGCATCCAGTTTCTCCTTCAGAACTTTAGCGGAAACTCCTTTGTTGTCCATCCAGACGGTTTTTCCCTCGACGCAGTACAGGCAGGATTTCACGAGCACGTCGAAACACGTGGCATTGTGTTTATCCCATTTTTCAGCCCGGCGGGTCACTGAGCGACGGTAAGAGTGCGCATAGCGCCTTCCATCCATACGATAAATTTCCTCATACTTTTCCTCACTAAATGTAGGACGAGGCTTCCGTAGAGCGTCTAGGCACCCTTTTGCGTCCAAATGAGCCTCCAAGAGAATCGTCCATTGCGGAATATCCTCAGGAAGAATCCACGGAAAAGTTGACTTCTCATCATTCGAAATTTTTGAAAGCGACATTTTAACTTGACTTTAAAGTAATAAGAAGCGAAAAAATTTAAAATAAGCTAATAGGACTTATAAACTGTAAGAACACTTGATAAAGGTAACTATATTAAGTTATAATAAACATAGCACAACACAGAGAGAGGGTGAGCCGTTGTGTGGTAGGATGGACGTTGTGTGGTGCACAGACGTCCAGGCTACACGCACATCAAACAAACACTCTATATAACTCTACTATGATACTACAACTACTCCTATCACTATAACTATGACTTGTATAAGCATACATAAATATAATGCTCCTACACTCCTCCTCAAGACATAGTATATAATAACATGATAGAGTAATAATATCAACACAATATAATAAATCATTTAACACTAATAGGAACCCTCAGAGAACCTGATACAACACCAGGCAGCCCTAGCCTTTAAGTCTCTGCCGTCTAACCTATTTCACATATATTCATCGGAAGGAAGTTTAAGCTCTCTTTCACCACTATCCACGAACGCTTCATGTCCAAGTACCTGAGGTGTAAGTTTAGTATTTACTTCAATTACAACAGGTTTACT
>JACKZZ010014896.1_pt1 | contig 20429 bp, 6 predicted proteins | sample 8027871 | NCBI WGS metagenome assembly JACKZZ01 (sample SAMN15724774, study PRJNA655200) | protist metagenome | isolation source: fluorescence activated cell sorting (FACS) single amplified genomes of... | place: USA: West Boothbay Harbor, Gulf of Maine | collected 2000-07-19
TCGAATAGAATTCATTTATATTGTTTTAGTCTTCCCTTTTTTCTTAATAGGAGTATAGAGAAAAAATATATGTAGGTTCAGGGGAGTATAAATTTATATAGATAATTCGGTAAATCAGTAAATGTGTAAAAAGGTCATTCTAGCAGTCAACAGCTCAAATATTCTAAGCTTACCGTTCTTCTCCATTATATTATTAACTTGTATCATTCAACGTACATAGGCACAAGTCGATGTGTGGATAAAGGCAAATACGATAAGTTAACCCTAGTTACACTGAAATACAATAAAAATAACATATTCAACAGTAATACATTTGCTTATATGTGCAAGTACAGATCTACATTACATATCTCCTTGAATAAAGCGCACGCCTTCCTCCGTCTCTTCTCCTCCGAACTCGAATCAGGAATCATAGCAGGGGGATTACAAGGACTACCACCACATTTGTGGTCACAGAACCCACGTATAGTGATTGATTTGAGGGACTCAAGGTTACTCTTACCATTACTACTACCGCTATTGTTGCAACTATTATCCTTTTGTGATTTCAGTCTCACTGCAAACAACAAAAGGGACTCTATATTGAAATTCCAGTTGCAATGATCAAACATGATGTGCTGCAAGTTCTCGTACCCACGTACGTACCCTTGTCCATTATGTAAAATTGCGCTACTGACAAAAGTAGTATCATCAGTAGCATTACTATAAGTCGTATCATCAGATGCACTCTCTATTCCTACAGGTGTCAGAAATAAAGACGTTAACAATTGGCCACAACTGAAGTTCAAGCACGAACTGGAATTTTGTCCGTTATTAATGCTACTGTAAGAACGAGAGTAAGAAGATGGCACATAGAAAGGTGATCCACGATTAGGGTTATCTATAGTACTACTTGGCAGCTGTTGTGGTAATAATTTTGCGGTTCTCATTCTGCTGACAACAGTATCCTTATCAGGTACAACTCGGAACTTAGCATAATTTTTATTTAATTGTAATGTCCTTTTCTTTTGTGCAATTGTAACAGTATTTATGGGTATGGGTACCGCATGTAAGACAAGTGTTTTTAAAGAAAATAATTCTTTTATATATGAAAATGTTGCATATTCTAATCTTGTACCTAGTACATAAAGATTCTTGACACCAACCACTCTGTTGATAGCCCAAGCATCATCTCTTGATATTCCGCTACAGATTGTGTCATACGATACTTCTTCTTCTCTGTTTGCATGTGCTATGATGTCATCTTGATTATTATCAGCATCTACTATGTCTTCCCACGAGTCGTATGCATGTAAGGCCACCATGCCCGACGTACTGGTGGATTTCAGAAGAGAGAGGAGGCCATGTTGACTGACGCTCTGGGAGCACAGAACTGCATTCTCTGTATCAAGCATAATACTATTATCTCCAATACAAGCTTCATCATTGCTAACACAACTATTTGTCGTAGTTGTAGTTGATGGTGTTGCAAATAAACTCGCATCATCCCAAGTGTTGTACCGGGTTGCAGCAAGGGCAACGTAAGTGACAGAAGCTGGATCCAAATTATTCGTCAAAAATAATTGTAAATCTTGAGGATCGTCGTACGCTTGGATATTGCGTGCAATCTGTTGAAGACATAGTGTGTGCAATGATGGTACTGTACTTATAGTTGCTGAGTCGGCAAGAAAGGAAGGGCCTCCATTACGAGCACAAGTTGCTTCGAGTTTGTCCAACAACGCTTCACGGGACGCTTGTACTTCAGGTTGATTATAGTGATCACTACTTTTTGGATTAAAATTGTCTTCAAGAACTCTATCTACTTCTTTTTTAGTCGTAGATTTTTGGGCAACAAGTATTGTAGTGCTGTGAGGAGCTACTATTCCACTGCGCGGCCATCTCTCCTGTGCGTCTGGCTCACTGTGCCCACTATAAGACTGAACACTGGATATAGAATCAACACTTTCCTCACTATTACGTCTTGGTCTTAATCCTGTAAGCTTCGATAGTTCATAAAATAGAACTGTCTTGCTGGAATACCTCTTTGAAGGGTTATCAGTGCAACTACCATTGCGACCCTTCTTGCCCATGATAGATACTCATCAATATAACATTGAAATTCTACGGATTATTTTGTAGAATAGTGTTGTTTTAATAGTAATCTAGATTCCGCCCGGAACCCGGTTTTGGATTTGAGGACCATCAAAGTCACGGATTAAAGGAAAAGTTATATCAATAGAAGTACGAGCTTTCTTAAGTGCATATTATTGATAAAATGATGCTCCGTACAAGTATTGGACTTCGAGTGGCTCTAAGAAATAAGCAATTCCTTCAAGTTTGCGCGACTCTGTCAAGTTCCTCTCATAATGGCGATATGGATGATGAACCAAGCTCCAGAAGGCAATTGGATGAGCGTTATAGAAGAGGTAGAGACCGTCCACCAATGCGTGAAAGACACGAACGCCGTGGTCCACCACAATCAAGAGAAGGGGATTGGACATGCACATCATGTGGATACCTTAATTACGCTTTTAGAGGCACATGGTGTGGTCAATGCAATATGAAACGAGATGATGCACCTCATAGTAATGACAATAAATACCAGGAACATAGCGGAGAAGAACCAAGCAAGCGTTTTCAACGAAGACGAGATTACCATGAGAATCATGCGGAAGCTGGCTCTAGAGATGATGGTCCTAGTATTGCTAGCAGGGTCCGCGAATACAGTCAACGAGACGGTAATCGTGATAATAGTGGTGGTAGTAGTAACTGGCGTAGTAGAGGTGATGGTGAAAGCAGACAAAGAAATACTTACCAAAATGTAAGAAATTACGATCGAAGTCGCCGTACTGACGGGCCTCACAGTGGTAACTATAATAGTAGTGATATGGGTCGTGACAGAGCTCAGTGGGGTGAATGGGATGGTGATCATCTCTTTGGATTGAGTCCTGTGAAAGCTGCATTGTTATGTCAAAAGCGTACTATGAAAGAACTATTTATTAAAGAAACATTTAATACCGCAGCAAATGAAATAGCTGCTACCGTTGATAACATTACTATCACAAGCGATGACGCTGATGACTTGCTTGCAAAAGCTAGATATCATAGTGGTGTTTCTGAAGTTGTATCTATTGCAGAAAATGCTGGTATCCCTGTAAGACGTGTAACAAAGCATGCTCTTAACATGCTTACTGGTGGTAATAAAACTAATCATCAAGGTGTCGTGCTCCGTGCGACTCACGCTGAATATATTAATGTCACTAAAGGGGGGATTCTTGGATCCGATGACTTGCCACTATCAGTACCAAGCACAACACCACTTGTACTCGCACTTGACGAACTCCATGACCCAATGAATCTAGGAGCTCTGCTACGCTCTGCACATTACCTTGGAGCACATGGCGTAGTAGTAACTGCAAAAAATTCTGCTCCATTAAGTTCAACAGTATCTAAAGCAAGTAGTGGTGCTATGGAACTAATGCAAATACATAATACAACAAATATGATGCGATTTTTAGACGATCATATCGAAAATGGCTGGAATGTGATCGGAACCGCACTGACAGATGATGCTGTTGACATCAAGGAAGTTGCATTGCACGGAAAACCGACTATACTTGTGTTAGGCAATGAAGGTCATGGTATTCGTACAAATATATTGAACAGGTGTACACATTTAGTGAAGATACCACGTGGTAATCATGATATTATTGCATCTACAGCAGTCAATGTGGTGGATTCTCTGAACGTTTCCGTCACTGGAGCCATCCTTATGAATTCTCTTTTGACGAAAATATACTAAGTAATAACAATAGCTAGTAGTACTAAGGGAGGTATAGTATTGTAGTTAATATAAACAGTGTTTTACATGGCTAAAGCTATTTTACATGAATAAAAAATCTACAGTTTTACAACAAGAACGAACGCACCACCTTCGGTTCCTACGTTGGGGCGGCGTTCTTTATATATATTATCTATTTAAACTACAATTCTTATTTAATTGTAATAAGCCATTAAAATTTGAAAAATTACCAAATCCAGTTGTGTGCCTGTAGCCACGTTGGTTGCGAGTCCCGTGCTGTAAGATTTTTCCGTCGCCGGCCGCATTTGTCATTAAATTTGTCATTTTCATTGACCTTTCTTTACGTGATGTGTCATATGACATAAGATAAGGGTCTGTTTTGATAATAGCTTTACTATCGCTTGTTCTATTATCGTTGTAGCATGACTGGAATTGCATGGAGCTGCTGACCTTCATAGCCCGTTCAATTTTATTAAATTTTTGCATTCTTGTTAATAAACCTTCTTCTGACATCATTTGATTTACAACAGTTCTAGGTGTTTTGCCAGTAAATTTTAAATCATATCTCCACATTTTATCCTGATTTCTTTCTACGAACTCACGACAACGTTCTACTTTTGACTCCACGTCTAATAATGCTGCTGCTTGATCTAAGGTTTCAAACCAATTTGGTGCTAAATTTGCTTCAACAAAACCATCAGGACAAATACTATGTGAACGTTTTTTAGATACACCTAATGTCTTATCAGATGGTGGTACCGTTGGAAATCTATTCTTTGGTAGTATTGGTGGTCTCTGAATATGAGAATCTGATACTGTAACTTCGGGACTATAAGGACGAAATACTTCTAAAGGGTTATTCAATTGCTCTTTGCGTGATGTTGGAAGAGTATCATCAGTACGTCCTGTGTCTAATCGTGAACTTATAGCTGGTGAACGAGCAGATAATCCTCCTCCTGATCTTACACTAGATGCATTGGACTTTCCAGAGAAGGGCACTCGATCACGGGATGGCATGGTTTCTAAATAAATCCCGAATGGACACACAAGGATTCACGTCGACTAGATGCAATAAAAAGTGTCTCAAGTACCTCATTGGCCCTTCGTTATATGCTCGTGATACGTCGTTTTGGGACCGACGTCGCACGAGCGTTGCTGATGAAGCTCATTCCCTTCTACGACCTCTATATTGTGCATATTTGCACATATTGTGGTCCAAGATGGAGAGTAAGCAGCTGTTTAGTAAGACAGCTCCTGCTGGTGCAACTAGTGCGCCTGGCAAGAAGAAGAAGGCTAGTGATAAGCAACCTTCATCAATAAAAGCTCTTGATCATAATAACATGACAAAGAATTCTGTTGAAAATGATAAACTAGCTCCTAATCGTTTGCTAAAGACCACTATTCCACCACCATTACGTAAATATCCTGGTGAATTACGTAAGGAAATTAAAGGTGTCATCAATGGTGCAGTTTATGCTGAAGACATTGAACGTGAAGAAGCTGAGGAGAAACAACGTTATGAGGAATTATACGGTATTAAAACTGAATTAACAAGTGAAGATTTAATGCGTGATGATCAGTACTTGAAATTAGATCAATCTAAGTTACCATTAGAAATATTTGATGATATCGAATTAGCTTTGTTAGATAAATCCCCCCAAGAATGGTTAGATTCGCATTCCTTAGCTAAAACACCTTATTACCAAGCAGATCAATGGGTATGGAGACAATGCCAAGTATATTCATATGATGATCAAACAAAAATGTTTGAAGTACAATTTCTTCCCGATGGTATCACAAAATGGGTATCAAGATTGAATTTACAATTTGACAAGGAAGATAAGAAATTATTTAAACAACGTCGCGATGTTGCTGAAAATGGTAGAAATGAAGCTAAACAAATTATGAGATTAGATCATTTTATCACCATGCAACCTAAAGAAACTATTAGAGTCATCAGACAGGAAGGTATCCGAAAAATTCACGAAAGGGTTATCGAAGGTCTCAGTGCGTCTGTTCCTTTTCCTGAACCTGGTACTAGAATAGGTAACTTATTGAGATCATTAACAGGTGAAACAATCTTATGGTATACACGCACAATGAAGAAAACAGCATTACAAGCTAAACTAGAAGGTGTGTATGAAGATGACGAACTAAAGTTCAGATACGGCCAGTTGCGTCTACCAGCGCCCGAACCCAAATCACCAGTGCCATATTGTGCAAAAATGCCATGTCCTGAATATCCATTTCATGAACGTAGTGATCGTATTGCTTCAGTACATTATAGTGCACAAAAAGAAGTTTTAACAGTTTACAGATGGATCCATGATAAATGGATCATGAATTGGAAGAGTCAAATTTTTGTTGACTGCCACCTATCTGGTCTCGAGCGCCCTTTGTCTCTCGAAGATTTTCGTAAAGCACAAATTGAAAAATCAGAATTATCTGCAACATTTTTGCAGCGTGATTTTAGGAGAGCATTTATGGACCAACTTCTCGATTCTTGTCAAGACTTATATGATTTTTTCCAGTCAAATCTTAATGTGTATACTCATGGAGGACTTTGCAAACTATTCAGAGTTCTTGATTTGAAATTAAGTGATATGTTACGTACGTTAATGATCAGCTCATTAGATGAATGGAGTGCATATGTTGAGTCGCAGACATCAATCACGGCAGCACCAGCAGACATGGTATGTAACATACCAATTGATGAAGTTACTGAAGTTAACAACTTATCACCAGCAGCTATATTAGGTTCATCAGGTGTTAATGCTGATGCAGCAGTTTTTGATAACGGTGTTGAAGAAGCAAAAGAAGCTGTTGTACCACCTGTTGCTACTGAAAAGATAGCTAAATCACGAGGGCCATCTCCTCGTGGTAGTGCGCGGGGCTCCCCTCGTAACACACATTGGCGTGAACGTCGTCCGTTGACCAAGCGCACTACAGAATTAAATTTTCCTTTTGAATTTAATTCACCATTATTTGCAGCAGAATTAGTGATTAAAGATTTTAAAGTAGTATTAGAACCATCACCAGATGCAATTGAATTAGCCTTCATAGAAAGTATAGATATGATGGTAAATAACATTCAGAATGTGACTTCCGTCGATGTGGAGGCTATGTCTTTATTGACATTAGACAGTCGTGTATTGTTTAATGTTGGTTCTAATGATCCATTATATACAAAAATGGATGAACTAATTGCTAGTAAAAAGTCTGATATTTCTATAATGATCCATAAGGCGGCGGAGAGGCCATTGAATTTAGCAAAATTCTTTAATCAATTTGCTTGGATCGTCAGTGAAGATATCGATTCTTATTTAGAAAATTTAATGATGGATCCTGATTCACCACCTACACTAGATGATTTCAAGAATGAATTTAAGAAGATTGATGACGCTATTACGGCTCTGAACGATCTATCATTCCGAACAGAAAATTTTGGATTACTTCAAGTCAATACTATGAAAGTGCAGAACTTATTACTTACTCAAGCCACAGAAATGCGCAATGCATTAGGTACTATGGTTGCTGATTCACAACGTGAAATTAATATGGATGTTCTTGGACAATATAATGAAATACTCGAACGAATTATGGTAAAACCATCAAATGAGAAAGAGCTCGCGGGTTTACGTGAATTCATCGATAATTCAAGAAATACTGTTGATGATCTTATGGAAGTTGTTGATAAAGTAAGATCTCATTTAAATATGTTAGAATATTATCGTGTACCAGTACCAGTAGAAGATATTTCTCTCTCATGGACGACATTGGAATATCCATCGAAAGTTGAATGGCAGGGTAAAGAAGTAGAGGTACAATTAGAGGCAGATAAAGTGAGAATGATGGATAAATTATCATTACAAAAAGATCAATTTGAAAAAACTATGGAAGAATTAAGTACATCAGTTAAATCAGCATCTAAATTAAAAGATTATGATGATTTTGAAAAAACTGTTGAACATGTTAATAATTTAATGGATAGTCTGACTGCGGCTAAAGAAACTGGTGCTGATTTTAATATGAGAGAAAAAGTCTTTGGATTTGCTCCCACTGATTATTTTATATTAGATAAATATGTTGAAGAATTAACACCATTTTATAAATTATGGAATATGGTATCTGATTTTCACAATGGTAAAAATGATTGGTTAAATGGTGAATTTAAGAATTTAGAGGGTAATAAAATTGAAGAATCTGTTACTGATTGGTGGAAAACATCATATAAAATGGTCAAAGGTTTAGATGAAGATTTCCCTGATGCAGCACAAATCGCGCAAACATTACGTGACAATACAACAGAATTTAGAAAACATTTACCAGTCATACAGTCATTGGCGAGCAAGGCATTAAAAGTGCGTCATTGGGAGGCTTTGTCAGAATTATTAGGATCTGAAATTAATCCTGATGAAGATTTAACATTACAAGGTTTATTAGATTTAGACGCAGCTGGACACATTGAAGATATACAAGGCATTACTATTGCTGCAGAAAAAGAATATAATTTAGAACGTACAATGCAAGGTATGATGGGTGAATGGGCAGTTATTGAATATGAAGTACGAGCATATAAAAATAGTGGTACTTATGTTGTTGGTGGTTTGGATGATATTATCACTTTACTGGATGATCATATCGTAAAAACACAAACAATGCGTGGTTCACCGTATGTGAAACCCATCGAAGCAGAAATGAAGGAATGGGAGTTTAGACTCAAGTACGCGCAAGGTCTTCTCGATGCACTCATTTCATGTCAAAGAAGTTGGATGTATTTAGAGCCTATCTTCGGTTCAGAGGATATTATGAGACAACTACCAACGGAAGCAAGGCGTTTTCAATCTGTTGATCAATTATGGCGTAAAACTTTAGCAGATACAGCTCAGGATCCTAATTTTATGGTTATGGCGGACCCAGAAAAAAGACTTGAAGGTAAATTCATCAAAGCTAATGAAAAATTAGAAGAAATTACCAAAGGTCTAAACGATTATTTAGAAATTAAAAGATTATATTTCCCTCGTTTCTTTTTCTTATCAAATGATGAATTATTAGAAATTTTATCACAAACTAAAGAACCTAGAGCTGTGCAGCCACATCTTGGTAAATGCTTTGAAGGTGTTAATAAAGTTCATTTTGAAAAAGATTTAAAAATTACGGTTATGATATCTTCAGAAGGTGAGCGAGTGAAAATGGATGAACCTGTTGACCCAGAAACGAGCGCTAATAAGGGCAATGTTGAGAAGTGGTTATTACAATTAGAGTCAATTCAATGGGACTCTTTACGTTCATTGACCGTGGCATCATTAGCGGAGTATAAAAAAATTTCAAGAAGTGATTGGATATTAAATTGGCCAGCACAAGTTATTTTATGTGTATCTGCAGTTTATTGGACAGATGAAGTTTCCACCGCATTACGCGCTGGTACTAAAGAAGCCATTCATGGTTGTTTAGAAAAACAAAATAAACAATTGAAAGATATTGTACAATTAGTCCGTGGTGATATCAATAAACTAGCTCGTAAAACACTTGGTGCACTCACCACAACTGATGTTCATAATCGTGATGTTGTTGCTACTATAGTTGAAATGGGTATACATGATGTGAATGACTTTGCATGGATGTCTCAATTACGATATGTATGGGAGGATGCATGGAAAGATGGACAAGCGGCTAAAAAAGGTGATAAAACAGTTGTTGTCCGTATTGTGAATGCAAAATGTTTATACGGATATGAGTACCTTGGTAACACAATGCGTTTAGTTATTACACCGTTAACTGATAGGTGTTATCGTACTATGATTGGTGCTGTTGATTTATTATATGGTGGTGCACCTGAAGGACCAGCAGGTACAGGTAAAACTGAAACTGTCAAAGATCTTTCTAAAGCTGTGGCTATTCATTGTGTGGTTTTCAACTGTTCAGATGGTCTTGATTATTTAGCTATGGCTAAATTTTTCAAAGGTTTAGCTGGATGTGGTTCATGGTGTTGTTTTGATGAATTTAATCGTATTAATATTGAAGTGCTATCTGTTATCGCACAACAAATCCTCGTTATTAATCAAGGTAAACGTGAAAACAAGGAAATGTTCCGATTCGAAGGTACATATATGAAATTAAATACTAATTGTAATGTATTTATTACCATGAATCCTGGTTATGCTGGTAGAGCAGAATTACCTGATAATTTAAAAGCATTGTTCAGACCATGTGCAATGATGGTTCCCGATTACGCTATGATTGGAGAAATTCGTCTATATTCCTTTGGTTTTGAAGATGCCCGCAGTAATGCCCAAAAAATTGTACGTGTCTTACAATTATCATCAGAACAATTATCTAGTCAAAAACATTATGATTATGGTATGCGTGCAGTTAATAGTATTCTCGTTGCAGCAGGTAATTTAAGACAACAACTTGGTAATGACCCCGATTGGAGTGAATCACGACTCGTACTACGATCTATTAATGATGTTAATTTAGCCAAATTTTTAGTGGAAGATATTCCCTTATTTAATGGTATTACATCCGATTTGTTCCCAGGTGTTGTATTGCCTGGAGCAGAATATGGCGTGTTGACACAATGTTTGATTGATGTTGCAGCAGAAGGTATCGAAGTGGCCCCCGAAAATGTACATATTGTTGAACCTAAAGCAGATTATATGCAAAAAGTGATTCAATTATATGAAATGCTTTTAGTCCGACATGGTATTATGGTTGTAGGTCAAACATGTTCTGGAAAAACGGCTACCATTCATAATTTAGCGAAAGGTCTGACAAAAGCGGCGAATGAAGGTGCAGCAGATTTTGAAAAGACTGAAATATATACCATAAATCCTAAGTCTGTAACAAGTGGACAACTATATGGTCTATTTGATGATAATACCAGAGAGTTTGTGGAAGGTATATTAGCAGTAACATTCAGAAGAGTTGCTAAAGACACTTCACCTAATCGTAAATGGATTTTATTTGATGGTCCTGTTGATGCTGTCTGGATTGAAAATATGAATACAGTACTTGATGATAATAAGAAGCTTTGTTTGACATCTGGTGAAATTATTAAAATGTCTGACCAAATGACAATGTTCTTTGAAGCAGAAGATTTAGAACAAGCATCACCAGCTACTGTCTCTCGAGTTGGAATGATTTTTTGTGAAACAAGAAATATTCAATGGCAACCAATTCGTAATATTTGGATGAATACTTTATCTGAACAATGTATACAGCAATCTGATATGTTAAATATGTTATTTGACTGGTTATTTCCGGTCATGACTTATTACGTTAGCAAGTACTGTCGCATGCCAACACCAATGCAACCTCAGGAACTTATCTTTTCTTTGTGCCGATTATTAAAATCAATGCTTGACTTCGATGATGGTTGCTGTAGTGATATTACAAAAGCAATTGAAGGTTGTTTCGTATTTAGTATGGTATGGACTGTTGGTGCCTGTGTTGATGGTAAGGGACGTCAAAAATTCGATGTCTACATACGTCAGTTACTTACAGGTACTATTTATGAATTCCCAGAGTGGGATGATTTCGTTGTTAAAAATCCTGATTATGACATCGATGATTCGCGCAAAGCACAAATTGCTCTACCAGATAATGGTGGTTTACATGATTTCTTTTTTGATGCAAAAACAGGTAAATATGTGCATTGGCTTGATGGACAAGAACAATTTAAAATTCCACGTGAAGCCAAATTTAATTCTATAGTGGTACCCACTATTGATACGATTCGTAATGAATGGATATTTGAGAAGTTGATTATCAAAGGATATCATGTTATGTGTACTGGTGATACAGGTACAGGTAAATCTGTATCCATTAAGAACAAGCTTCTTTACGGTATGCCCTCCAGATTTACTTCTCCTATTAATCTAAATTTCAGTGCTCAAACATCAGCAAATCAAACTCAAGATTTAATTGATAGTAAACTCGATAAAAGGCGTAAAGGTGTATTAGGTCCGCCATTGGGCTCAACAACTGTTGTCTTTGTTGATGATGTCAACATGCCCGCAAAAGAAATCTTTGGTGCACAACCACCCATTGAAATTTTACGTCAATGGATGGATCATCGTGGCTGGTACGACCGTAAGGAAAATGAATTTAGACGTTTAGTCGACATACAATTTTGTGGTGCTATGGGTCCACCTGGTGGTGGACGTACACGCATTACTCAACGTTACTTAAGACACTTTAATGTGATTAATTTCATTAATTTCAGTGACGAATCGTTAGGTAGAGTATTCGCTACTATACTAGATTGGAAATTTGCACAAGGATTTGCAGGTCCCGTGAAATCCATGACGCAAACTATTGTTGAAGCAACAATCAATGTTTATAATCAAATTTCTCATGCATTATTACCAACACCCGCTAAATCACATTATACATTTAATTTACGTGATTTATCGAAAGTATTTCAGGGTACCCTAATGGCTTCACCCGATCATTTGAAAGATAAAGAAGGTATGATTCGTTTATGGTCACATGAATGTATGCGTGTCTTTTATGATCGTTTAATTGATGATGATGATAGAAATTGGTTCAAAAGTTTAATTATTGATGTTGTTAAAGATAACTTTAATGCTGATTTTAGCAAAATCAAGGGACAGCACGAGGAAATAATATTTTGTTCATTCAGTGATCCTAAATCCTTAACGAAGCCATATGTGGAATGGGTTGATAGATCTGCACAAGCTAAAGTTATGGATGATTATTTGGATGATTTTAATCAAATGACAACAAAACCAATGTCATTAGTTCTTTTTCAAGCTGCCATTAGTCATATTGCAAAAATATCTCGAATTATTAATCAACCATATGGCAATGCCTTGTTAGTTGGTGTTGGTGGTTCTGGTCGTAAATCTGTGACTGCATTAGCTGTTCATATCGCTGATTTTGAAATGTTTTCAATTGAAATTACCAAATCATATGCAATGTTCGACTGGCGTGAAGATATCAAAAAAGTCATGACTCAAGCTGGCGTTAATAATAAGGGTACATGTTTTGTCATGGATGATACGCAAATTGTAAATGAATCCTTTTTAGAAGATATTAATGGTATTTTAAATACAGGTGAAGTTGCTAATTTATTTAATAATGAAGAAATGGGAGTATTAATCGAAGGTATGCAGAAAGCGTGCCAAGAGAATGGCATTAATGCTGGTGTGCCTGCTGAGGTTTATAACTTCTTCGTTGATCGTGTCAGATCTAATTTACATATGGTATTGTGTCTATCACCTATTGGTGATGCATTTAGAACACGTTTAAGAATGTTTCCAGCTTTAGTCAACTGTTGTACTATTGATTGGTTCACCGACTGGCCTGAAGATGCGTTAAGATCAGTTGCAAACTATTTCTTACATGGTGTAGAAGGTATGACAGAGCAAGTGAAAGAAGGTGTCATTGATGTCTGTGTTGATATGCAATTGCGTGTTGTACAATTATCAAAACGTTTCTTAGCAGAAATGTCAAGAAATTATTATGTAACACCAACATCCTATTTGGAACTAATTAACTTATTCAAACAATTGTTAAATAAACAACAAACTTCAGTATTTGATGCAAAAGCACGTTATGATAATGGTTTAGCAAAGTTAAAAGAAACAGAAGAACAAGTTGATGGTATGAAAGAATTTTTAGTTGATTTACAACCAAAATTACAAGTGGCTACAGTTGAAACGGATGCATTGATTGTGCAAGTAACTGCTGATCGTATTGTCGCTAATGAACAATCAGAATTAGTTGGTGCTGAAGCAGACAAATGTAAAAAGATTGCATCTGATGCAAATGAATTAAAAGAATCATGTGAAGCTGATTTAGCTGAAGCTATTCCTGCTTTAGAAGCTGCAGAAAAGGCATTAAAATCTTTAGATAAATCTGATATTACAGAAATGAAAGCAATGAAAAAACCATCAATGGCTATTAAAATGACCATGGCTGCTATTGCCATCATGATGGGAGTTGCTAAAGATAAAAAAGTTAAAGATGGTGATCCACGTATTGATCCTTATTGGGGACCTGCATCAAAAGAACTTTTAGGTGACTCTAAATTTTTACAGAGATTAGTGGGTTATGATCGCGACAACATGAAACCAGAGATCGTAACCCTTGCAGAAACATTTACTACTGATCCAGATTTTGCACCAGATGTTGTTGCTAAAAAAGGTTCACAAGCTGCTGCAGGATTAGCTAAATGGGTACATGCCATGGTTAAATATGATCGTGTTGCGAAAAATGTTGCCCCTAAGAAAGCCGCCCTTAAAGTTGCTGAAACCACATTAAAGGAGGCTACCGAACAATTGAATGAAAAGCAAACTGCATTAAAAGTCGTACTTGACAAAGTTGCTGCATTAGAACAACAATTAAGTGAAGCCGAAGCTAAAAAAGGTGCATTAGTTGAACAAGTTGCTGATTGTGAAGCTAAATTACGAAGAGCAGATAGTTTGATAAAAGGCTTAGGTGGTGAAAAAGTTGCTTGGGGTGGACGCTCTGAAAAATTAGAAATTTTATACAAGAACGTCACTGGTGATGTTGTTCTATCATCTGGTGTTATTGCTTATTTAGGTGCATTTACAACATTATATCGTGATTCTGTTCTTGATCAATGGAGTAAAATGCTTGTTTCGAAAGGTATTCCATGTTCTGAAAATTTCTCTCTAGCAGAAACTTTAGGTGACCCTGTCACAATTCGTAAATGGATTATTGATAAATTACCTAATGATTCATTTAGTATTGAAAATGCTATTATGATGTCACGCTCAAATAGATGGCCATTAATGATCGATCCACAAGGACAAGCAAATAAGTGGGTTAAAAAAATGGAAGAATCTAATGGTTTAAAGGTAGTGAAACAAAATCAATCTAATTTTGTAAGAATGATTGAAAATGCTATACAATTCGGTGCACCAGTATTATTAGAAAATGTTCCAGAAGCTATTGATCCTATATTAGAATCTGTATTATTAAAACAAATTGTAATTGCTGGTGGAGTGGCAACGATAAGATTGGGTGACAGTACAATTGAATATGATCAAAACTTCAAATTGTATATTACAACAAAATTAACGAACCCACATTATCCACCAGAGCTGTGTGTTAAAGTTAATTTATTAAATTTCATGGCTACTGCAATTGGTTTAGAAGATCAAATGCTCGGCAAGGTCGTCGCTATGGAGCAGCAAGAACTGGAATTAACTAGACAAAAACTCGTCATAGAAGATGCTGAAAATCAAAGACAATTAAAAGAAATTGAAGATAAAATTTTACATTTATTGAAAAATGCGGAAGGTAATATCTTAGATGATGAAGTCTTGATTAATACATTAGCAGATTCTAAGAAAACAGGTGATATTATTCAAGAAAAAGTGAAAGTTGCTGACATTACAACTGCTAAAATTGCTAAAGTACGTAAAGGTTATGTCCCCGTCGCCTTCCAAGCCGCCCAATTGTTCTTTTGTATTGCTGATTTAGGAAATGTAGATCCTATGTATCAATATTCATTAGAATGGTACATTGGATTATATGAACTAGCAATCAATAATGCTGAAAAGACCAAAGTACTTGATGATCGATTGAAAAACTTAAATGACACCTTCATGACCATCCTGTATAATAACGTATGTAGATCATTATTTGAGAAAGATAAGTTATTATTTTCATTCTTATTAACAACTAAGATATTGCTAGGTGCAAAGTCATTAGATCCATTGGAATTGCGTTTTTTCTTACAAGGCAGTACCCTGATGGACCTACCTGAAATTAATCCCGCAAACGACTGGTTATCTGATAAGGCATGGGGTGATATTCTAACTATGTCAGAAATACCACAATTATCATCATTTAAAAGTGATTTCTTAAAGAATTTACCAAAGTGGCAAGAAGTTGCTGAAGTAAATAATCCTTTAGAAATGATCAATACCTTGGTTGGTGGTCCTGAGAAAATGGATACGTTTAAACAATTATGTGTATTGCGTAGTATTCGTCCAGATAAAGTTGTTCCAGGTGTCATGGAATATATTGCAGCACAAATGGGACATCGTTATATTGAACCACCACCATTTGATTTAGAAATGTGCTATAATGATTCAAAATGTTATACGCCATTAATTTTTGTTTTAACACCTGGTGCAGCACCCATGACTGAACTACAAAAATTAGCTGATGAAAAGGGTTTTGGTAGTAAATTGTTTGCTATTTCATTAGGACAAGGACAAGGGCCTATTGCTGAAAATGCTATTGCTGAAGCATCTGAAAAAGGATCATGGGTATGTTTACAAAATTGTCATTTATGTATTTCATGGATGCCAACTTTAGAACGCATCTGTGAAGAGTTCAGTGAAGAGTCATTGAATAGTGGATTTAGATTGTGGTTAACATCTGAACCATCACCAGCATTTCCTGCATTTGTGTTACAAAATGGTATTAAAATGACCATGGAACCACCAAAAGGTATGCGTGCCAATTTATTAGGCTCCTTATCATCAGTTGACAGCGATTGGTTCGAAACGTGCAAACGTCGTACAGAATTCAAGAAGATGTTATTTGGTTTATGTTTCTTTCATGCAAGTGTCAGAGAACGTCGTAAGTTTGGTCCATTAGGATGGAATATTCAATATGTATTCAGTGCACCAGATTTAAAGATTACTATGGATCAACTACGTATTTTCTTAGATGATTTAGAACCGGAAGATTCTATTCCATATGCAGCTCTTGCATACCTTGCTGGTGAATGTAATTATGGTGGACGTGTGACTGATGATAAAGATCGTAGATGTATATTGAATATTTTAGATGATTTTTACACACCTGATATTCAATCAAATAATTATAAATTTTCACCTAGTGGTATATACTATGCACCTGAAAATGGTACATTAGAAAATATGCGAGAATATGTCCGAAAACTTCCTATGAATGAGGGTCCAGAAGTGTTTGGATTACATGAGAATGCTAATATATCATGTGCTATTAGTGAAACTAATGCATTATTAGATACAGCATTATCGTTACAACCTCGTAGTGCTGGAGGAGAAGGTAAGACATGGGCGGAAACTCTCGACGAGTTGGCAAAAGAAATTGCTTCGAAAGTTCCTAAAGAATTTGATATTGAAAAAGCTATCATTAAATTTCCAGTACAATATAATGAAAGTATGAATACAGTATTAACACAAGAAATGATTAGATTTAATAAATTAATATCAACTGTTACATCATCACTTGCTGACGTACAGAAAGCCATCAAGGGTCTTGTTGTCATGTCTGCAGAGTTAGAGGCTTGTGGTAACTCTATGGTGATTGGCAAAGTGCCACTTATGTGGGCAGCTGTTGCATATCCATCATTAAAACCATTAGGTTCGTGGACAACAGATTTATTAGCTCGTATATCATTTTTAGATCAAGAATGGTTTGAACAAGGAATAGCACCCCCGTCTTTTTGGATTAGTGGATTCTTTTTCGCACAAGCATTTATCACAGGTGCATTACAAAATTTTGCCCGAAAATATAAAACACCTATTGATCAATGTGAATTTGATTTTGAAGTGCTTACTCCAAGTGGATGTGAAAATGCGAAAACAAATAGACCAGAAGACGGTGTCTACGTACACGGCCTGTACCTCGAAGGAGCACGCTGGGACGTCATGTCTCACGCAATTGACGAGTCACATCCTCGTGAATTGTATGTATTAATGCCAAATATATGGTTAGTTGCAAAGAAAAAGGATGAAGTACCCTTAGTAGAGGGTATTCCTGCTCACTACACTGGCCACCTCAAGGGCACTGCCCATGTGTACATGTGCCCGGTCTACCGCACGTCATTCCGTCAAGGCACGTTGAGTACAACAGGACATTCCACTAACTTTGTTATGTTCATAAGATTACCTATGTTATCTGAACATAAACAAAAATGGTGGTGTAAACGTGGTTGTGCATTATTGACACAACTTGATACATAATTACCTGTAGAGATTTTACTGTATCTTTATTCCCAATGCAATGAATTACTACATTGAATAAATTGAACTGAAAAATAAATAAAAGATAAGACTAATGAAGATATTGTTTATAACACCATGCGATGATAAAGACACATCAAGGAAGCAAGCGATAGTGTGATGTAGTTGTCAACAGACTACCCACATCGGTCGGTTTGCATCCGTGCACTCTTAACTCAACAAATTAACAAAATAACGACTTTGTATCTTTACATAATTAAACATAGTTGGAAAATGCGCTCTCCCTCTCTGTCTCCTTATATATAACTATAATACACTCACACCAACAACGCAAATACCATACCAAGTGCAAAATCTTCATTTTGTTTGACCGTCGTGCGTCGATAATTTTCTTCCTTATATTTTACAATACTAAGAGAAAAGATTGCAATAGTTTGTGTAGAAAAGTTTTAAATTCATTATGTTTAGAATATTGGCGGCGTTCGTAATCGCTTTGATCCTCGTGATCCACTGTGATGTCGTGCTTTGTTCTTGGATGTCAAAGGACGCTGCCAAGAGTATCATAGATGAATTCAAGAAAACTGAATCAGCACGTGAAGAAAAGCCAGGACGCGGGCATGATAGACGTCCTGCGACACCATTTATAAGTGGTGATGGATTTCGTGATTTATGTTCACCTCATATATGTGAAGATGCGAATCGATGCCGCATGGACCCAGAATCAGTAAAAAATGGTTCATGTATATTTGTAAAAAGTGATCAATTTGAGATGTTTATGACGCATGTAGCCCCAAGAGTTGCTGGAACATATGTATTAGTGTCGCATAATGGTGACTTATCAACGCCTGATGGTCAAACTGACGCACCACGTATCGGCATGCCTAAATACGAGGCTATGTCACGAGTCTTAGAAGAACATCAACGTGGAAAATTATTAGCACATCATGGACAAAATTTATGGTGGAGAAATTACACTGTTGATGCTGGTTTACAACCCAGACCACCATTTATTCATTGCTTACCTATTGGTATGGAAAACAGACAATATAAAATCGGTGGCAAACCCGAAGCATATGCAGAAGCTCTACAAGCTCATGTTGTAGATGCCCCTGAAATGACTATGGAGCAGTTATCAGCAAGACCATTATTAATGATAGCATTTTGGCCAAAATCTCGAGTACCAGATCGTGAAAAGGTCCTCCGCTATCTGGGGGTATTAAGTGATCCAAAACCAGAAAATCCCTTCTATAACTATACTGATTGTGATCATCAACAGTGGTTAGAAGGTATAGCATTACATAAGTTTGTATTAGCACCGTTTGGACACGGTTTAGATACACATCGTGTATATGAGATATTATTAATGGGCGGTATTCCTGTCATGAGAAAATCCTCGATAACAAATTGTTTCGATGATACTGATAATTTTATGGGAATAGGAAATCATGGTAGTGGTACTGAATATAGAGGTAACTTGCCTATTGTTGTCTTAGATAAATGGGAAGATTTAACAAAAGAAAGATTAGATAGAGAATGGGATCGTATCAAAGTAGTGCCGCAAGCCCATTGGGATCACACTAGACTCTTGTTTTCGCATTGGGCTGCGAGAATAAAGAATGTATTGCATCCTTATGGTACTGATAAATACAATGCTTCGTTTGGGAAAGTAGCATAAGCTTCATGTGTTGTTGAACTAAAATAGTAGACACATACTTCGAGATGGAGATCGCGAAGGCGGTTATAGAGGTAGTTAGATTTGTATTTATGTACTTTAATCAATGAGTGTCAGATTTGAGTTAAGGTGGAGTTCTTGTGATTATTGTTATTATAAATTTTACTCATTATCTACGCATACAAATAGAATACCTGACCTGGTTGTGAACCATGAACCCTCTAATCACTATCGTCATCACTATCTGCAGCAGCCTCAGGCGCTGCTGCTGCACCACTAGCATTCTTGTATGCAGACATTGCTTCAGTTGCTACAATCTTAGCTGCGGCGGCCTTCTTCTCCCAAGGAGCCTTGACTTCCTCAGACAGAGTCTTCCACTCTGCTCCAACAGTCTTCATGATCTCTTTGGTGCTGACCTCAGGATGCTTCTCCTTGTACTCTTTGGAAGCATCTTGGTACCACAACATGTATGCACTCATGGCTCTCTTGGGCATATTAGGATCTTTGACCTTCTTAATTTTCTTCTGTTTCTTCTCTGCAGGTGCTGGTGTATCTGCACTGCTCTCCTCCAAATTTCTCTTCTTTTCCTTTTTTCCATTGCCCACGGCAGTGGAACTTGATGGTGTGGCCTCTGTAGTCGCAGCCTGGAGGTAGTCCTCTCTCATCTGCTCCAATCTAGCCTTCTTCTCCTTCAAAGAGTGGCGCTGCTCCCGCACCTCTTGAATCATGTCGTCTAGCAACGCCACGAAGACTGCATCACTCGCACTCATTGTGTACTTGTGTTAAATGAAGCTGGTAAGGTGTATGTTATGAATTGAATGTGTTCACGCCACTGCTATGACCACTTCAATCGATTTTGTCTGCTCAAATTTGCTTCCTCAAATTGAGTCCAATTTGGGGCGGCGTACCAAGCACACACACCGACTGAAGAGAGACACTCAAGTGCTCAAGTTAGGAACAGTTGTAGAAGTTCAAAGAGGTCTCAGAGGTTGTATAGTTACTATTGCTGCTCTGT
>JACKZZ010005498.1_pt1 | contig 20422 bp, 20 predicted proteins | sample 8027871 | NCBI WGS metagenome assembly JACKZZ01 (sample SAMN15724774, study PRJNA655200) | protist metagenome | isolation source: fluorescence activated cell sorting (FACS) single amplified genomes of... | place: USA: West Boothbay Harbor, Gulf of Maine | collected 2000-07-19
GTGAGCTGCTATAGCCTACGGCCGACTAACTACTGCCTTGGTACCCCCTAAGGGGGGTTCATTATCAAGTAGATCGAGTACAACCTGTAATTTCACCCTTAAGTGCCAAGCTTCGGATACGAATTCGACTTAATCGAAGAAGACGACTTACTGATCGAGGCCGATTGCTTTGAATACACCGGCCACGAATACGCACCTTTGAGTGTGCTGGTTTTGTTTTCTTTAAGTAGCACATGTTGTAGGCTATACGGCGAGCCATAAGATCATGTGCGCTTGCTGGCACTGAACCCGACTTCCCGTGACCTTGTTCGCAGTTTTGCTGTAAGTGGGCCACGAAGTGAAGGGACTTGAATAGAGGGTATTCATCGAAAATAGCCGACAATTTCTTTGGATACTGAAAAGTCCCCTTATTTTTATAATGCTGCGTACCGAAGGGTGCCTTGGTACCCCCCAAGGGGGGTGTCTTCGATAAAGCTTGAATATCAAGTTCTGAGCTAGATAAAAGAGATGTCGAAGACACCTTTATTTTCTTGCAGTATTGTATTAATATGTTTTGGGACTCATACTGTACAAAATTAGTACGTTGTTTTTGATCTTTATATTTTCGTGTTTTCATTAAAAAGTTTTTACGCTTGGACTAGAAGCTGTTAACCCCCCTTTAGATGGGGGTACCGGAGCAGCCGAAGATATCAAAATTTAATTTCAAATCTTTGATTTTAGCTAAAATTTCCAAACTTCACCGGGCTCGTAGCTGGGTTAGAACCCAGCTAAAATCAAAGATTTATTGCCTCGGTACCCCCTTAGGGGGGGTTCAATGACTGTTATTTCTCCCTAGTTCGGTAGATATCTTAATTCCCGTTATATTTTCAGAGGAAAGAAACTTAGTTATTACTCTGCACTGTTACGTGTTCTTAAATAGGTTGCTGTTTCTAAGCATACTACGGCAATGTTTCTGTTTCTTTCCGCTTTTCTAACTCAGATATTCTTTTGGGACCTTGCTAGAGGATAAGGGCTGTTTCCCTCTTGAGTATCGAGCTTATCCCCAATACTCTGACTATAAAAAAGTAGATAGGTATTCGGAGTTTTTTTATATTTAGTAAAGCTTTTCGCCACCCGCATATAACAAGTGCTCTACCCCCTATCTACAATTATTTACGCTATACTTAAATATATTTCGCAAAAAACTAGCTATATGCACGTTTGATTAACCTTTCATCCCTAGCCACAAATCATCCCAAAGCATTGCTACGCCTACGGGTGCAGTCCTCCACTTTTTTTTACAAAAGTTTCAACTTGTTCATGGCTCGATCACGTGCTTTCGAGTCTTAAGATAAAAACTAAAGGAATATTTCATCCTCGATTTCTCTACGCCTTCAAAAATAATTTCTCTTAAGCTTGCTTTCATCTTAAACTTGCTGACCCATCATGCAAAAGGTACACACTAGTGATTTTTATCACCTAGTATTGCTTGTAAATAAAAAATTTCAGGATCTATTTCACTCCACGATGAGCTATCTTATTTGACCGGCAGCAAAGCTGCTATTGGCAATAAGGCTCTTGGGTCTCTTTCACCTTTCCCTTACGGTACTTGTACGCTATCGATCATTTAGTAGTATTTAGGCTTAGAGGGCTAGTCCCCCTTTCTTCAGACAAAGTTTCACGTGCTCCGTCCTACTTATTCTTCTTGAAATTAAATTTGAGTTAAGATACAGGGCTTTCACCTTCTTTGGCACTGTGTTCCAATCAGTTTACCACAAAACTTAATATCATATTATGAAGACGCCTATTCCGCGTTCACTCGCCATTACTAACGGAATCTCGGTTGATGTTTTTTCCTTAAGTTACTTAGATGTTTCAGTTCACTTAGTTAATGATATAACGAATTAATGGTTCATTATATATAGGTTTAAATAACCGGGTTTACCCTTGAGGAAATCCATAGATTGTAGATGGTATTGGTCTTCTCTCTACTGTCAATATACGTAGCCGAAGCTACTTGACATGGCTTTTCGTATTTGTTAACGTCCTCTTCTCTTAAATGTCTAGGCTTCCATTTTTTATTCTTTTTGTTATAATTTATTATTAGTCTGAGTGATGATTACTATCATAATCATCCAAAGAACGCTCCGGGTCCGAACACAAAGTGTTAAAATCTTTGATTTTGAAAGCTCCGCTTCCGAAGGCGAAGCCTTTGAGTGTTCTATTAGGGGCTGGAAATCTCTGATTTCAGTAGCCAAATTCCAGATTTGAACTGGAAACCTTCTGTTTACAAAACAGACGCACTGCCAATTGTGCTAATTTGGCTAATTCCCCTACGGGGGATCGGGGGCGAAGCCCCCAATTAGGAACGTAACAAAAGGTAAAATCTTTGATTTGCGCTCCGCCATAGCCTAGCAGCTGCCTCAAATCGAAGATTTTGGCTTCGCTAATGGGTGAAAATCTTTGATTTGGCCCGGGGTGCGCCGGTACCCCCAGGCTTCGCCGGTGGGGGGGTTCGTTTTATTTATTCACTTATATTAGTACAGGATAATTGAAAATGTTACCATTTATCTGTTTCAAGCCTAATTACATTTTTTGTCTAAAATGTTAAAAAAAAAGAAATCTAAAATGAAGCTTCGCGTTTGATATGCTTTCAACGCTTATCTTTGATGAACTTAGCGTACAAACAATGCTTCAGACGAAACAATTTGCAAACCAGAGATTCACCCCCACGGGTCTTCTCATACTACGTGGAGATCTTTTATCTTTTTTTCGTATGTGCGAGGTAGAAACCAAACTGTTTCACACGTGGTAGGAAACCGGCCAACAAAGTTAACCGGCTCCTTTTAATCCTTTCTCACAAAAGGCACGGACTATATCTTCATCCGCAGGTGATTACATCACCTGGTAGGAGTTGGCGTTTTATGATAACTCATCAAAGTTACCATCCAAACAGGCTAATCGCCTGATTGAGTCTCTACAGGGACACTTAGCAAATTCAATTCCAAAAATAAGGACCGAACTGTATTAGATGTAATCTTCCGGTTTTTTGTATCATTAAAACGGGACACCTGGTCTACTAGTTCACAACGCGTTAAAAACGCGTCGGGTTCTTCTTTTTTCTGGGACTGCTCAATAATTTGTAAAAGTAAAGCTGCTTGTCGTTTTTTTATCTTTAAATGAGGCCGCAAAGCTTCAAGACAATGTTTGACAGCTTCTTCTCCAACAATTGTATAGTCAGACATACCATTATCTGGGTTTTTTCGTAAACTTCCGTATTGTAACTGGTTTATCAATTGAATCAAAAACCAATGTCGCGTTGTCTTTTGATAAAACCCAATACACACACGAATTTGAAATCGAAGTCGATAATCAGGTCGTTTAATAATTTGTGCATAGATGGAGCCATCTCCATCTAGAAAACCCGCAATATACGACAGTTCCATAGGGGATAATCGTTTTAGTTTTTTGAGGTTGGTAGTTGTCATTATCTATTTTATGTTGTTGGTATCTCGTGCTAGGTGTTAACTCCTTGGAAATCTCTGATTTCAAGTTCCCCTACGGGGGATTTCCATTTAAATTTTGATAAGGACCCCCCAGGTGGGGGGTATCACGGTATACTTTTATATCTAAGTGTCTTCCCTCGGTATTGCCTGTGTAGGTTTGTTTGGTTGTCTAAGTTCCTAACACAGGTTTCACCGATATAAGCCAATACTAGGAGTAGGGTTACCCCTCTCCAACGCAGTATATCTACGTTCTGAACCCAGCTCGCGTAACGCCTTAGAGCACGAACAGTGCTACCCTTCCCAGCTGCTTCACCAGGAGGATGCGTTGAGCCGACATCGCTTATTTTATGTTATTTAGAATTGAGTTTATGGATGGTTAGTCCATCTCATTTTTAGATAGTAAATATTGGTATTTCTCTGAAATTTTATAATGAAAGCATGGTAAAAGTGTATTTTTGACTCGATTTACAAAATTAGATACATCGTCAGATTGAATATAAGCCCGATAGTAATCACGATCGCAATGTGATACTAATGAAATATTGTATACATTATCAAATGCTGTTTGTAATCGAAAAAAGCTTTCAGAATCAAAATTTTGCGTATTTAAAGTAATACCACTACGGGAATGTCCTGCTCCATCGTCTATAAATCAATAAGCTAATAATTCATCTTTATAGGAGTTTTCTATTAAGGTTTCAATGTTTTGTGGAATAACTTTTTTTCAACGAACTTTATTTTTTATACCAAAATTTTGCGGAATTGGTTCGTATCATTCTTCTAAGAAATATTTAAATTCTTCTTGAGTAAGAAGTTTAAAACATATCGAACATCGTTCTTTAAAACAGTGCTCTTTTCCCTTTTTATCAATATAACTCGAAGATTGAATTACGCGTCGATGAGGTAAGGTTCCTTGCCGTAATGTAGGATAATTTTTTCATAAATGGTCTAGATATGGTTCACTAGCTTCTTTATAATCAAATTTCAAATTAACAGCTCAAGTTAGATTTTTCTTAAGACGCGCGCCAATCGTTAAGTCTCCTAATATATGGCCTACTAATCAAGCTTTTTGTTGTTCGCTAATAGTAGTAAAATTATAAGTGTTTCAATCTTTTGTTTTAGGGTGATGTTGTTTATGAACTAATCATCAAAGTTGAAGTTCTCAATCAGTTGCTCATTCACCATTTTCACGCAAAATTTTATTTTCAAGATTATCTTGGTAAATGAAGAATAATTCTTTTTGCTTTTGTGTTGAGTTATTAAATCATTCTTCCGCTCAATTAATTATTGATTTTCGATTTTTTGTCAACGGTAAATTAACTTGTTTTATCTTTCGAGTCATTTTACGCCACATTTAACTATCTATTTACTTTAGTATTCATTCATTGCGCTACGCTACAATAATGGATACCAAATTCTAAACTGCAATATGTTCATCGATAGAATCATTTCTATCTTATTGCACCATATGTCTCCATATGGATCGGACTATCTCATCATCCCAGTAGGATGTTTGGCGTATAGTCTCTGAGGATCCTACTAACATATACTCTTGACGGAGTATAGCGTTGGTTTCCTGCTGATTGTCTCCATGTATTTATCATTGTTACGAGCCCTAAATATTAATGAAACGCTACGCGTTCCGAAACTATGGGGTGCCAAAGGCACCCAGTTCTGAAATTTCACCATAAAATTTCTATTCAGAGGGAGTAGATAAATCTTTTGAAGGTGTTCCAGCATACAGCCAAATGCATACACAAAGTCTTTCAACTATGTAGCCCCGATATTATTCAAGGTCGCAAACCCACCCTTCAATACGAACTCTCAGGGGGGATTACGCTGTTATCCCCGGCGTACCTTTTATCTATTAAGCGACATCCTTTCCATAAAGTAATGCCTGATCACTATAAACATGGTATATTTATTACCATCCTGCTCGAGCTATCACTCTTACAGTCCAGCTTCCTTTATTGCTATTGCACTCTAAACTTCAAGATGACGAAGTTGAGGAAACCTATATACCTCCGTTACTCTTTGGGAGGTTCCCGCCCCAGGCAAACTACCAAATTTAGACGGTCCTCAAACCGCATTGCAGTTTTTTTAAAGTACCAAGGATAATTCTTCGAGTTATCTTTTCTTAAATAGGTACTTTAAAAAATAAGTGAGCTTCGATGCTACAGAGGGTGGTATCTCAAGGGTGCCTCAACAATACTCTGGCGAGTAGGTATTACTGGCTCCCACCTATGCTGCATTCTGTAGTCACGTTGGCAATCTAAATCTGTAGTAAAGGTGCACGGGGTCTTTTCGCCTACGCACATATACACCGCATCTTCACGGCAAGTTCAATTTCACTGAGTCCCCACTTGAGACAATCGAGGAGTCGTTACCCTATTCATGCAGGACGGAAATTACCCGCCTAGGAATTTCGCTACCTTAGGATCGTTATAGTTACAACCGATGTTTACTGGTACTTCAAGTGACAACCGAAGGGTCACCACTCATAATAGCCGAGCACTGATCAAGGGTCAGTCTGTATACATGGGATATTCTCCTTCGCACAGACCTGTGTTTTTGGTAAACAGTCGCTCCAAGTAATTGTGTGTCATCGAAGAGATCTTCGACCTTCTTTCTCCCGAAGTTACAGAAGCATTTTGTCGAGTTCCTTGAGTGGGGTTTTCTCAATCACCTTAGTAGATTTACTACTTGACTACCATTGTCGGTTTAGGGTACGATTCATATTTCTTTGTTTTTTCTAGAACGTGTTTGATTAATTTAAGATTATTCAATATATCATTACCTTAGTCAAAAACACACTGTCAATCAAAAGAAAGACACAGAATCTTTTTCTGTGTTCTCATCCCGTAAAGCTATCGCTTTTACAGTTAGAGATCGTCTTAGCGTATGCAGATTGTCCGTCCATACAAACCCTTAGTCTTTCGGTGACGAAGGTTTTCACTTCGTTTTTCGTTACTCATGTCAGCATTCTTACTAATCAAAAGACGAAGGCTTTTTCCAAAACCGTCTAACTTATAGATTACATTTTGCTACCGAATTTATTGCGCCCGACGCTGCGTGTGGACGCGGGGCTGTGCCCTGATCATGCATAGCGTGTAATCGACTGGCATATTGTGTATATCAATGGGAGTAAAGGCTTAAGCACATCAGCTAAGCCAGATGCTCCTGTACCAGACGCTAGTTATCCTACTTCATTTCCTGCGAATGCGCAGGATTTCGACAACAATATTGGAACCTTCAAGAAAAATGGAGGTACCATAATCAATCTTTGTAGCCGCATAATGCGAGTTCGCTCGCATGCGGAGTCTACAAAAAACGCAGCTAATCGCGTCCAATCGGATAACGATAAGCTTGCTATTTTCATTTTTTCAAAAGAACGGAAACTAATCCGGATAAGTTATCCCCGCAACGACGAGCCCCCCCTAAGGGGGTACTGGAGCAGCGAAGCTATCGCTCTCGTTAAGAAAGTTCATACATCTCATGCAATACTCTTGCTTGAAATGGAGAACTTTATTGGCCTGGAATGCCCAGGGGGTTTTGTTTTAGATAATGTTATCTTTTATGCTTAACAAGAAGATCTTTTTGTGGCAATTGTGACCTAAAAATCTTTAGGTTGAACTACTATTGTCAGTCAAGGGAATTTAGGCTGCCTCGGTACTCCCATCGGTGAACCCCCCTTACCGGAGATCGGGGGCACAGCCCCCTAAATTCCCCTACAGGAGATTGATTACATTTAAATTTTGATCTCGAAGATGAAGACAAGCTCTGCTGCCTTGGTACCCCCATCGGCGCAGCCTGGGGGGTTCCGAACGCGTAGCGTTCGATATCTTCGACTGCTCCGGTACCCCCATCTAAAGGGGGGTTAGGGGGGTTATTTTTTCTTAATAACTTTTCGCAAGATTGTCTCATTTAGATATTCTTCACCTTTTTCAGTTTCCAGTCGCTCACAAAGGAAAACACCGCTCCCCTTATACACATCAGGTACTTTATAAGATTTGATCTCTGAAACAACACTTGTTAATAGTTGATAATTATTAGACGTTAAAAGTAAAGGCTGATTTTCTGCCTGCTGTTGCTGATCCGTTGGGCAATAGATATTGACACCAACCGGAATAGGATAAGCGGTTATTGCTGATTGGCCTAATTTAAGTATTAAAATTCGAATAAAAGAGGTTCCATCTTGGTTACTTTTATCAAGCCATCGTGATGCCAACTCTTTTTGATGACTGCTAAGTTGATCCCGAAGGATTATTTTTTTGATAATGTAACCTCGAAAACCAACTCCCACAAAACGTAAATTTAAGTAATGAAGAGAGTTAAGGACTGCCTGTTCAGAACCAGTGCTGGTCTGCGTCGAACTGCTAATACTTTTGAACGGAGTACCAAGTCGAAGACAGCCCTTGGCAAGGCATCCTCCGGTTCCGAAGATTTTGGTAGCTGATATTTTATATTTTTTTTTTAAAGCTCACATAAATTTTTAGCAACAGGAAACCACGGTTCGTCGGACGCGTAGCGTGGAAATCTTGCATGAGATCTGCCTATCTTAGAATGTACTTAAGTTTAGCTTAAAAATAATTAAGTATGATCCAACTCCTTTCAAAATTAAAAGTAGCTGATAATTGTGGTGCTCGATTAGTTCAATGTATTAAAGTCCTAAAGTCACGAGCAAAAACAGCCAGTGTAGGTGATCTTATTACAGTTACTGTAAAAAAGGCGCGCCCTCACAAGCAAGTTCAAAAGAAAGATATTCGGACTGCTGTCATTGTACGTACAAAAGCAACATACCTGCGACCAAATGGAATAAAAGTTAGTCTTGGAGAAAATTCTTGTGTAATCCTACATTCTCGATTAAATAAAACGCCTATTGGAACGCGCATTCTGGGACCGATTCCTGTACGTGAATTACGTAAATCAAAAATTATAAAATGTATTTTACTTGCCAAATCTGTAATCTAGCGACGATGGGATCAAAATTTAAAATTGGGGGCTGGAAATCTTCGAGTTGAACCCCCCCCATCGGCGCAGCCTGGGGGGGTTTGTTCCGAGCGCTGCGCGTTTGAAGCTTTGCTGGGCATAAAAGATGATTAAGTCACCCCGTAGTCTAAAATATACAAAATACCAAAAAAATTATACACATTCACGAGGAACCCCTGCAAAACGAAATACTTCGGTTGACTTCGGAATGTATGGCCTTCAATGTAATGAACCAACTTTACTTAGTTTAAAACAACTAGAGACATGTCGTCGAACCCTTCGTCGAGTTATTGCCCGCCGAACTCCCATTTGAATTCGAGCTTTCCCGTATAAACCTTTATATAAAAAAGAGCAAGGACAGCGAATGGGTAAAGGAAAAGGGGAACGAGCAGCTTGAGTTTGCCCAGTTCGAAAGGGACAAATCATCCTTGAAGTTGGAGGACAAGTTGATATCAATGTGGTGCGTAAACTTTTCTCCGTGATTTCTTTCCAATTAGGTGTCCCTACAAAGCTAGTAAAAAAACACAAGCTCCGTTAATAGTCGAAGACGAACCCCCCTTGGAGGTTTCTTTAAACATCAAATATTCGGGGCCGCAGCCCCCATTTTGTTGAATGCCCAAGCAGGTCGAGTCGGTACAATGTATGTCGGAGATCACCTTCAGTATGCTCTTAGTAACCTTCGCGTCAAAGCCGCACCCAAACAAACCAGGCCTTAGAGTTTTTTAAACTGTTTTGTATTTAAGTTATTAGAATGGTCCTATGAGGATGATTCGTGACTTGAACACGAAACCGTTTGCGTGTAAAGCAAACGCTCTACCAATTGAGCTAATCATCCAGAAATTAAGTAGAAGTGTCGTTTAGATTAGATACTTCCGAATGCTATGCGTTAAAATCTTTGATTTTAATGGGGGCTGCGGCCCCGAATCTACCACACACAGCGCTCAAATTCTGTAGGAATTCCCCTACGGGGGAAGAACAGGCGATAGCAGAATTCGAATCTACATTACAGGGTCATGAGGCCTGTGACTTAACCGTTAGTCCATATCGCATGGAGCCGCAGGTTCCTAACTAGATCTCTTTGATTACCATTTTTTTATTGACTATGTTGGGGCCTTAGCCCCTGTAATCATCACTAAAGTGCAAGTCGAAAACCACTTGCTCCCCCAGGTGGGGGGTTCGATAAAACGCAAGTCCTGGTTAAGAGGTGCGCTTCCCCCGTAGGGGAATCTTGATCGAACGAAAGAGAACGGGCTTGAACCGATAACATTTAGCTAGACAGGCTAACGCTCTACCAATTGAGCTACTCCTCCACAAATTGGGGGGCATGCCCCCGCTGCAACAAGTTGCTATTATTATTTGCCTACCTTAGTACCCCCTAGGGGGGTTTGATCTCGAAGATAACCTTCGATAAGTGGGTACCGGAGCAGCCTGGGGGTTAACCCCACGGAGAATCGAACTCCGATTTGTTGAGAGAAAGTCAACTGTCCTAGCCATTAGACGATGGGGTCACTAAGTCAGCTATTGCCTCAAATCGAAGATTTTGGCTTCGCCGGTGGGGGGTTACCAACTTTAATCTGACGGAGACTTGGTCCCGTATTTACTTCGAGAAGTTCGGCGCTTAGAAAGACCTAAAAAATCAAATTTTCCTCGAACAGCTTTATATTTAGCACCAGGAACATCCTTTGCTTTACCTCCTCGAACCAAAACTACAGAATGTTTTTGTAGATTATGACCTTCTCCAGGAATATAGCATGTCACAAACTCACCATTTGTCAGCTTCACTCGAGCTACTTTTCGGTTTGCTGAGTTAGGTTTTTTAGGAGAAGTCGTAAATACTTGGACACACACACCCTTTTTCTGGGGACAGTGTTGAAGTGAAGGAGCCTTAACTCGTTTTTTTCGTAACGAGCCGGCTAATGATCCATTCGTCTTTCGGGGATTTTTTAACTGTTTATTCATATTAGAAGATGGTTATTTTTCTGCCGCGCCCACCGATACTATCCAAGCTGCTCCAGTACCCCCACCGGAGCAGCCAAAATCTTCGATTTGGGGTCTGAAGGCTACGCCTTGCCTTGGTACCCCCATCGGCGAAGCCTGGGGGGTTGATTTCTACCTGAACGTTATTAAGATGGGCTATTTTATGGAGGAGGCACGATTCGAACGTGCGAACTACATTGAGATTTGATTTACAGTCAAACGCATTTGGCCACTTTGCTACTCCTCCTTGGAAAACATCAGACACATTATTCCCCTTAAGGGGGCTGCTCCAGTACCCCCATCGGCGAAGCCTGGGGGGGTTCGCCGGTGGGGGGTCATCGCAGTTTGCTGCTACTATGTGAGTAATCACCATAGCAGCAAACTGCCAGACTTTATTTAAACGGCTGAGCCGCTAACCGCAGCAGGACTTGAACCTACAACCATCAGATTAAAAGTCTACAGCTCTACCGATTGAGCTATGCGGTCATATTACCGAGGCCAGTAGCTGCCTCAAAGACTTTCTTATCAAAATTTCAGCTCAAAATCTTTTATTTTGGCGTTCGATTAATTTGCTCACGCTCGATTTGCTTCAGCCAACTTATGTAATTGCTCTCGTTGATTTATAGTTTTTCCTTGGTTAGTTAGACAACCAAAAAATTCGCTAGCTAAACACTCTGCTATAGATTTACCTGTAATGCTTCGTGAATTTAAAATTAATCATCGAATCGCTATTGATTCTTGTTGGCTTGGCGTTAACATTTCTGGAATAATTACCTTTTTTCCACCCCGACGTAGAGAACTAGTTGTAATTCACGGCTGAGCCTTACGTAACGCAATTAAGAAAACTTCTTCTTTTGTTAAGCTATTTAGAGAGTGTAGATTAAAACGTTGTGCATTTATGTCATTTATCAAATTATGTTGTTCAATTCGTTTTTTAAGTAATTGTAAACTTTCATCAAAAACCTTTGTTGCAGTAGACTTCTTTCCGTCTAATATTAGGCGTTGGATAAACCGCTCACGTAGACCGCCTGCGGCTTCGCCAAAGTTAGTAATTGAACTAGGTAGTTTAGCTACTAAGTCTATTGATGTTAAAATCTTTGATTTTAATGGCTGTGCCGAAGTGTGCAGTTGATAACCCGGCAGCGAAGCTGTTACCCGTAGTGTTTTAGAGCTTTTGATTCCGAACGCTACGCGTTTGAAAATATTTTTCTTAATTTGTTGGTAAGACATACTTTTAAGCTCCGTTAATAGCCAAACAAGGGCTTGCCTTGGTACCCCGGGTTGGTTTGAGCCTGGGCAGCCCTTAGGATAAAAGGTCATGCTACATAGTAGCATAAAAAAACTATGCCAACTTTAGAAACTATCGGCTTCGTGCCTCAGGTGGCACCTCTTGTCATCTTACTTCTTCTTTCTTTCGTATTAAACGTAAAACTTTTCCTACCAACTGTAGGCCAAATTTTTGCGGTACGTAAACAATCATCTTATGCTATTTCTAACTTATTAAACCAACCTGAAGCTACATCGACTTCAACGCGTTCTCTTTCAACTTCAATTTTTAGTTCTCCTGGTTCTTTAGGATCTTCTGACTTCGGTCCAAGTCTACATTCTGTACTTCAAACTCAGTTTTCAAGTAAGGTAAACACGGATCTTCTTAAAGATTTAGAAGCTTCAGAAGAGTCTAAAAAGCTTCAAACGTTAATTAGTTACAAGGTTAAGTAACCCCCTTAAGGGGGTACTGGAGCATGGATCCTTCAGCTTCGCCCATATCTATCTGGATATAGCAGCTTAGATATCAACTGGATAACCCCCCCCTAAGTCGAAAACAACCTTCGATGAGAGGGTACTGGGGCATCCTGTTAGAGCACAGCTAACAGCTTAAGTTTTTAATTTATTTAATAGAGACCACCTTAGGAAAGAACGGGATTCGAACCCGTGGGGCAGGTTAACTACCCATTGCCTTAGCAAAGCAACGCCTTAAACCTCTCAGCCACCTTTCCAGCCTAGTTCTTAAACATATATCTTCAGGTGATAGCTCTAGCCGATGAGCTATACTATTAAAATCTTACATTGCCTTGCCGCAGGCTGTCTTCGACTTGGTACCCCCCAGCGAAGCGTTCAGTTTCATCATCACTAAGATATCCAATTTCGATCGTATTTGTGAGTCACACGGTCCTTTGAAAGGACACAATTTAGATTAGAACCCTTCATACTTAAAATTTGAAAAGACTGTAATTCTGCCTCTTTCGCACAAATTACGTTATTCCGAACGGAATATTCTTTATAGGGTAGGAAGGCTGTAAATCCACCAATTAGTACACAAAGACCAGCTCGCTGTAATGAGCGAGAGACTCGCCCTGTAATAGGACTACTTTGTTCTATACTTCATGAGAGTCAAGTTCACGTCGAGAGGAGTAATTGGTTCTTCTGAACTTCATGCGGTAAAATAGAAAATGACAAAGAATGTGTACTTGAAGGTGCCTTACTTGACTTAAATTTCCCGCGTAAACCAGCTAAACCAGATTTTCCTGGTTCAAATGCAGTCTGTGCAGAGTGTTTTATCGTGTCACTTTGACCCCAAGGAAGTTCAAACGAAACTTGAAAGCTCCGTGTTGCCTTGCCAAGGGCTGTCTTCGACTTGGTACCCCCTAAGTCGAAGACAACCTTCGGTAAGGGGGGTTGTGTGCTGGGGGCATAGTCGAGGACTGGCTTCGCTTTGCCCCCAGTATTATTACTGCTTAATCGACTATTTAACTGGTGTCGTAATCGTGAAGCTAAAATCAAAGATTCTGAGCTGGCAGCGCTAGACGTTAAACATAAAGTGTTGCTTAGATAATGTTTAAGATTATAAGGGATAATACTTTTGTCATCGAGATCGAAATAACCGATTGATGAATTAGATTGTCGTGACTTTGCATTATTTACCGTAACGCCTATAATTTTTCCTTTTGTCGTTACCTTTTGGTTCATTGTTTTTTAGCCAACCCCCCTTACCAAAGGTTGTCTTCGGTAAGGGGGGTTGCAATATACTTAGCTAAGTATGCTGCAGTACCCCCTTAGGGGGGGTTGCGTAAAATATCTTATTAGTATTACTCAATGAAAAATATTCATAAAAAAGAAGGGGCAAAGCGAAGCCAGTCCTCGACTATCGGCCCCTCACCAACTCAATTCACAGTAGTTCAGTGTTTGAACTCGAAAATCCACTTAGGACATAAATCTCAAGAATGAAACCCAAATATAGCCTCATACATTTTAGGAGAGCGTTCGGGAAATCATGTTTTTGATGTATCTAAACAACTTTCTTCTTTAAAGCGAGCTTTACGCGTAGTTTCACATACGGCTTCAATATGTGGTCCCAGTAGTATTTTATTCCTAGGAAAGTCTCCAGAAAAAGTCTCTAAAATACTTCGTGGGTCAAATCCCTATGAACAAATTTTAAAAAATGCAGCTACCAGTACGGGCGCTTCTTTTTTTAGTGCAGACAGTCATACTTGAGTTAATGGGTCTTTTACAAATTGAAATGAATATATTGCGCAAAATAAGTCAACTAACCAGGGGGTACCAGCCACTACCCAATCAAAAGGGCAACTTGCAAAAGAACCCCCCTTACCGAAGGTTGTCTTCGACTTAGGGGGTACCAAGGCAGTAGTATACTCGCCTGGTTCTGAGGAACTAGAACAACGATTAAGTAATGATGAAAAAGGACTGTCAAAGGTTTCAAACGCGGGGCCGTGTCCTACTACCACACAATTAACAAATAATCGCCTAGTATTACCGAGTCTTATCTTTGCAATTGGCCTCTCGGGCCTTGACCAACCATTACGGGAAGCCCATAAAGTAGGTATCCCTATTATTGCAATTGTTGATTCTGACTGCAATCCCCGAACGACTGATCGTTTTATCGACTATATTATTCCAGGAAACGATGATTCAGTGCGATCATATGCTTTTTTTACCTCACTAGTATGCCAGGCTATTAAGACCTCTGCCTCAAAAGCATAGCTTTCGGAAGCGTAGCTTTCAAACGCGTAGCCTGCCTTGGTACCCCCATCGGCGCAGCCTGGGGGGTTCGGAACCAGGGGTTTAGAGGTAATCACCACTCTTGGTAATAATAGCAGCTTGTTGTAGCGGGGGCACGCCCTCCAATTAAAATTATTACCGCTCAAAGGTTCTCCGGAAGGTGCGCGCTTACCGAAGGTTGTCTTCGACTTACCAAGCCGATGCAGTACCCCCTAAAGGGGGTTAAGGACTCATGGAAGCCCAAATAATAATAAAAATATTTTTATTAGTTATAATAATAAATTGCTTGCCACGCTAACGCGTTACACAAGTCGAGCGGCTGCCTTGCCGCAGGCTGTCTTCGAGATCAAAATTCCCCTACGGGGGATTGATTACATTTAAATTTTGATATCGAAGATGAAGACAACCTTTGGTTCCGAACCCCCCAGGCTGCGCCGATGGGGGTACCAAGGCACGCGTAGCGTTTGATATCTTCGACTTGGTCCTCCCGCTTGAGGGGATCCCCACTAATAGCCGCTTGCTGCATCGAGGGTACGGCCCCCAATTTAAGTTGGCGATTATGCTCCAGTACCCCCAGGCTTCGCCGGTGGGGGGTTAGTTTGGAAGTCAATCGAAAGAATATAACATACCGGCTACTCATAAGTAATAACCAAGTACGAAGGGCAGGAAAGTTTTCCAACCCAAATATATCAGCTGATCGAAGCGGTATCGTGGGAAAGCTGCTCGAACTCAAATAAAACCGAAAAGAACAAGCGTTACCTTGATACCAAACCAAATAGGTCCTGGAAGAATTCCTAAACCAAAAGGTAACATAGATAACCATCCTCCGAAGAAACAGATAGCTGTTAACGCACTCATCATAATCATGTTTGAATACTCTCCTAAGAAAAACAGAGCAAATCCCATTGCACTATACTCAGTAAAATAACCTGCTACTAATTCAGCTTCCGCCTCTGGAAGATCGAAAGGTGCTCGGTTTGTTTCTGCAAGAATACACACAAATCAAATCATAGTCGCAGGTAAAAGAGGAACACAAAATCAAACATATTTTTGTGCTAAAACAATGTCTGTAAGGTTTAAACTCCCTACCATAAGGAAAATAAGTAATAGAATGAAACCCATACCGATTTCATAAGAAATCATTTGAGCCGCTGATCGTAAGGCACCAATAAAAGAATATTTTGTGTTACTTGCTCATCCTGAACAAATAACACCATAAACTCCTAAAGAACTAACTGCAAAAAGGTATAGAACACCAATGTTAATATCGGCATAAACCATACCTTCACCAAAAGGCACAGCAGCTCAAAGGCTAAGAGCCAGTAAGAAAGTTAGAATAGGAGATAAGATGAAAATACCTTTATGTGCACTTGCAGGTACGATTGATTCTTTAAGAAAAAGCTTTAAACCGTCGGCAAGAGGCTGTAATAGACCATAAGCACCTACTACATTAGGCCCCTTTCGTCGCTGCATTGATGCCATTACTTTTCGCTCAAGTAAGGTAAGATACGCTACTGATACTAATAAAGGAACTGCAATCGCAAGAAACTTTACTACACAAATTAAAATGAATACAATCGAAGATCCAAGTCCGATATCTAATGAGAATGGAAGACCGAAAATAAGTAGAAAGATGAAACCAACTACTGCAAAAGGAATCACGGGTAAAATAAATCGTTTAATTAATTCCGCAATTGCCCCTAAAAAGGCTGAAAGATACCCCTTATCAAGTACCGAAAGGTTCGTTGATGCTACTAATGACTCTCGCATAGGCTGTACCACGATTGTTGCTCCAACCGCTCCAACACCACCGAGAACCACGAGGGTAATAAAAACTGTAAGTAAGTTTAGACTCATATTTTACGCAGCGGTCATACCTCCGACGAATCCCCCCTAAGTCGAAGATATCAAACGCTACGCGTTCGGAACCAAAGGTTTCAAAATTTAAATGTAATCAAACGCTTTGCTATTTTGATCTCGAAGACAACCACGCTACGCGTTCGGCGAAGCCTGGTAAGGGGGTTAGTTATATTTATGGATGTTTTGTTTAATTATTCTTTTTGGATGCTACGTTGCCTTGCCCCCCTTACCGAAGTTTGTCTTCGACTTAGGGGGTACCAAGGCAAAGCCAGTCCTCGATGCGCCGGTACCTCCTTAGGGGAGGTTATGCGTTAGGGTTAGCTGGTACAGGGATAAGTCAATACTCAATCCGTGAAACAACTGGTAGAATAATTAGGAAGAAAGCAAAGTAAAGAACTCCTGCAATCTGTGCCATAATAACATAAGGATCCTCTACGGGAGCACCTCCTAATCATGTTAGAATTAATCAATCAACTGCGAACATTCAAACAAGCACTCGGTAAAGAGGTCGGAAAGCCGAACTTTGAACCGTTGAAGCTGTAATAAATGGTAGTAGAATCAGAACTAAAATAGATGCGAAAAGTGCAAGAACTCCTAATAGCTTGTTTGGAATAGCTCGAAGGATTGCATAAGCAAATAGGAAATATCACTCAGGTACAATGTGTGCTGGAGTAACCATTGGATCAGCCTCGATATAGTTATCAGGGTGACCAAGGTAGTTTGGTGCAAAGTAAACTCAGAAAGAGAAGAACATTACAAAGACAACCGCACCAAATAAATCCTTTACTGTAAAGTAAGGGTGGAAAGGGATTTTATCTGTGTTTGAAATTGTTCCTAATGGGTTACTTGAACCTGCTTGGTGAAGTGCCGTTAGGTGAAGTGCTGTTAGAGCCGCGATTACGAATGGTAATAAGTAATGTAGGCTAAAGAATCGGTTTAATGTAGCGTTATCTACAGAAAAACCTCCTCACATTCACTCTACGATATATGGTCCTACAATAGGGAAAGCAGAGAAAAGGTTTGTAATTACGGTTGCTCCTCAAAAACTCATTTGTCCTCAAGGAAGAACATACCCAAGAAAGGCTGTTGCCATCATAGCAAGGAAAATAGCTACTCCAAGTACTCAAATAAGAATTCGAGGAGATCGGTACGATCCGTAGTAAAGTCCACGGAAAATATGAGCATATACAACAATAAAGAACATTGATGCTCCGTTTGCGTGTGTATATCGAAGAAGTCACCCGTAAGGTACATCTCGCATAATGTGCTCAACTGAAGCGAATGCATAATCTACGTGAGCCGCATAATGCATTGCAAGAAAAATTCCTGTAATTAATTGAACAACTAGACAAATTGCTGCTAAACTACCAAAGTTTCATAGGTATGAAATGTTAGAAGGAGTTGGGTAAGCAATTGCATGGTTTTCAAGAATATTCAGGAGTGGTCGTTTTAGAATACGTTTCATGTTTTTTGCTAAGGGGAACCAGGGTGCTCCAGTACCCCCATCGGCGAAGCCTGGGGGGGTTCGCCGGACGCGTAGCATGATTTAAGCTTAGGCATAGTACTTTTCATACCAAAAAGTATAATAACATAATATAATTAAATAGTAAACTTTGAAGCAAAAAGGGGAATCGAACCCCTAACTTATAAGTATGAATCATACGCTTTGCCAATTAAGCTATTTTGCCTTCCATACACAGGCTCAAATCAACCCCCCAGGCTGCTCCAGTACCCCCATTGGCGAACCCCCCCTAAGGGGGTACTGGAGCACCCTGGTTCCTCCCGCAAAGCGTGGCTTTACCTTTGGTATCTTTGACCCCGTCTCTCAATATATGCATTTTATAGAATGTCCTGAGATGGATTTGAACCATCGACCTATTGATTTTCAATCAATCGCATCTACCGCTGAGCTATCAGGACTTTCGGACGCGCAGCGTTAAGCTTCGTTGCCTTGCCGCAGGCTGTCTTTGACTTGCCAAGGGCTGTCTTCGAGATCAAAATTTAAATTTTGATATCTTCGATTTGGAACCCTCTAGGGGGATTCCACAGCTCAAGTTAAACGTGTAGCTCCCTTAGTATCCCTCAGGGGGATTCACTTGGGTGATTATGTTCTGATAGAAGACTCTAAGAAAGATTTTCAATCGTCTTTATGAATTGATGATTGGGGTAATCGTAAATACTCTTGTTTTAAGCTCTGGGAACTTCGAATGCAGTAAGCATGCTTATAGTGAATTTCAAAATAGTTAGAAACTTTTTGTGGATTTGCGCACTGCTTTGCTGCCTTGGTAAAGTATACTGGTTCTGTATTCATTTGGTGACTCAAAGACGACATTAGTTCATCCGCCAAACTGATTGATCCATAGCTAGTCCCTAAAGCAAATACCGTAGAAACTTCTGCAAGTTGACCAGGTATCGGAATACCAGCTGTGCCTTGGTACCCCCCAAGGGGGGTGTCACTACTAAGGTAACTAAGTCATGGAAATTTGTGCGAATTGACATTAGCTGTCTTCCGCGTAGCGTGATCTTTATCGGCAAAGCCGACCTTATTCGTCGTAGGTTTCGATCGTCAGTAAACCAGGTCACCTTCTCCTAAAAACATATTGGCAGTTGCTTCTTTAGCTCCTGAAGTAAGATGCTCTAATTTGGTTCCCTGAAGGCCGTCGGAAACCTTTGAACCTCCCTTAGGAGGTACTAAGCCACGATGCACGTTTGATTCCCCTTGAGCCCCTGTCAAGCGGTCTTTATAAGTGATGATTCCCACATGCTTATGTTTTAAAAGCTGTCGGGCATTTGCAATACTTGATGATCATTTTAACCGAAACATTTGGATGTCGAGGCGATCCTCTAACTTGAGTAAGGCATTAAGGGAAGAACTTGACGATGTCGTAGCTTCGCTATCAATAACCCCAGACATAGATTCTAAATTACTCAAACCGTAGAATTGTTTAATTCGTTGTCCAAGGCGTAACCGGTTTGCATATGTTTTATTAATCTCAGATGAAAATAGATGCTCAGAAAGAAGTGGAGCTTCGGGCGATGAAGTAGGTAGTACCGTTATTTCGCCGGGTGACGTAGACGCTAAGTTAGATAAGTGATGATAGCTTGTGGTCTTTAAAGGTAAAGCGTTAGGGGCCTTTAATGGACGCGTAGCGTTGCCTTGCCGAAGGCTGTCTTCGACTTGGTACCCCCCTTGAGGGGTTAGTTCGGTCTTCTCAAGATCTTCTAGAAGCTCAAAGATATTTTCACGCACTAATGAGTCATAAGGTCGCTTTTGATCCAAGAAAGATCAATCTTCAAAGCCTTCTGAGGCATCGCTACTAACATACTCTCGTGAGACTTTAAATGCTGCTGCCTTGGTACCCCCTAAGGGGGGTTCCACTTTAGTGACTTCGTCACTTTCGTCAGATTTTGGGGGCTGTGGCCCCCCTTCACTATGAACCTGGTCTCCATGTTTATCAAAAATTACATCCTGGTTAAAAATTGTAGGCCAGGCATGGTAATTAAAATTGATGAGGCCGGTACTATCGGTCAAAGTTTGAGTTTCTTCTAAATGACTAAGCAGCTTTACTGTGAAGCTACTAGGCTCGGAAATCTCTGATTTCAAGCCACAAGACTCCACCTTTGAATGACAATTGGCTACATAGGTGTTATAGATAGATAAATTCGTTGAGCACGAGGTTAGATGAGAAGTAAGTCCAAAATCATCATAATTTTGAAATTCATCGTTTAGACTCTTAGCGGAAGAACTTAAAAGGAAACACGAGGTGTTTCATCCCCCAGCAGGTGCATGATAGTTGCGGCTTGAAATCAGAGATTTCCGACCATTTATTTTTAGGTGATGGGGCTTACCGAAGGTTGTCTTCGACTTAGACGCTGTAATCATCACTAGAGAGCTGTGCGTGGGAATTTTTGATGAAATTGATTGTTTCATAGTGCTTTTCAGCAACGGGGGCTTACCTTCCGCGTAGCGTGGTTGCCTTCGAGATCAAACCCCCCACCGGCGAACCCCCCCCAGGCTTCGCCGATGGGGGTACTGGAGCAGCCAAAATCTTCGATTTGAGGCAATAGCAGCTCACCAAATCAAAGATTTTCGG